>Ga0302325_10012229_pt1 | contig 18436 bp, 19 predicted proteins | sample Palsa_T0_2_FD_201948 | JGI IMG/M metagenome (GOLD analysis project Ga0302325, IMG submission 201948) | Peat permafrost microbial communities from Stordalen Mire near Abisko, Sweden - Palsa_T0_2 | ecosystem: Environmental > Terrestrial > Soil > Palsa > Peat permafrost | place: Sweden: Abisko...
CTCCGGCCGGTCGAGTCTTTTCGGCAGAGTAAATTGACTCTCGTTTGCGCAGCCGCCCGATTGTTAACCAGAATATGACAAGTTGCTGATGGTTTGCCTTTCTGCGGCCGTTAGATTCGTAGACACACCGGAACAATAGACGCTGAAAGAAGGGGGAGATCGACATGGCAAACATGAGGCTTCCGGGTCGACGAGGATGGGCGGCGCTGGTGCTCGCGCTCGCAGCACTGGTGGTCGGTTCGGTCTTCGGAACCGCAACGAATGGTCGGGCCGCGAGTGACGTGGCACCAGCGAACACGGCTCTCCCGACGATCTCGGGGACGACCCAGGCCGGCTCGACTCTCACGGCGACCGATGGAACCTGGGCCGGGACGGGACCGTTTGCATACACGTATTCGTGGAGCCGCTGCGACCAGAACGGTGACAGCTGCTCGGCGATCAGCGGCGCGACGGGGGCCACCTACACCCTGAGTCAGGTCGATGTCGGGACCACGCTACGCCTTCAGGTCAGTGCCACAAACGGCGACGGCACCGCTCAATCAACCTCGGTCCCAAGCGCCGTCATCGCCACGGCTCCGGTTGTCACCACGCCCATCGCGACGACACCGGTCAGCGCGACACCGGCCGCGCCTGCGACCGGCTGCCCGAGTGGGACGGGCCCGATTCAGATCGGTGACCTCTCCGAGCCCGCACGACTTGTGATCGGACAGCAGTCGCTCACGCCGGCCACGGTCACGCGTTCGGCAAGCACGCTCCAGATGAGCTTCACCGTCACTGCCTGCGGCGGCCGCCCGGTTCAAGGAGCGCTCGTGTACGCAACCGCGGTGCCCTATAACCAGTACTCGATCCCACCCGAAGGAACAACGGGCGCCGACGGCGCCGTCACTCTCACGATGAACCAGCTCAACGGCTTCCCGGCGGACACTACGCAGCAATTGCTCGTCGTCTTCGTTCGCGCGCGGGAAGCGGGACAAAGCCTCGAAGGTGGGGTCTCTACTCGCACCCTCGACTCGTTCCCAGTCTCACTGAAATAGCCGTATGGAGGGGGAGCCGGGCTCGAATCGTGCCCGGCTCCCACGCGTCGCGGACGTTCGGCCATACTCCTCGACCCGTCCGGAACGCTCTGATCACGGGACATCTGGGAGTGCGGGCGGCGCGGGTGTTCGGTGCCGAGCGCGTCGTATCTTCCGGACGATTGTGCTGCCTGACATCGAATCCCGACCAGCGGCCCCTGACGGTGGTGCGATCGACATGACGAGGTGGATCTGCCGTCGAGTTGCCGGCCCGAGCTCGAGGCGACGGGCACAGCTTCGCGGCGGCGTTCAACGGCTCCATCACATACTGCGTGTTCTGCACCCAGTTCTCGACGAACGAGCCGTCCCCGACACGGTCAATGTCGATCGCGACCACCTGGGTAATGTCGTCGATAAGTAAATGCCGGAACATCTCCGGCGTGGAGTAACGGACAGATGTTGCGTCCGGGTCGAGGTAGTAGCGGCGGTTCGTTGCTTCGCCGATCGCGCGTGACGCCGCAGCGATCGCGAGCGCAATGTGCTGGTCGGCGAACGCATCGCCGGTCATCGTCAGCGCTGGGAGGCCTCGACGGTGTCTTGACACACGTGCCCGGTATGGCCTGCGCGGACTGCCCACAAGGGAACAGAGCGACCATCCGATCGACCAACGCTCGCATAACGACTGGGTTTTCTTCGTGGGTTCTTAGCGTACGTCCAGATGGTCGTCTGGTTCGGCGCGCGGGACAGCAGCTCCCAGACCTGGTTTAGCGGCTGGTTTAGCGCCGCTTTAGCGGTCGGTTTAGCGGTGACTTAGGTGCGAACCAGTCCGCGGGCGGCGGCGACGATCGATTCGCGGTTCGGGATGAGCTCCGCCTGCAGGATAGGGGCCGCGGGGATGCGGGCGTCAGGCGTCGCGAGACGCTGCACGGGAGCCGTTAGCGAGGGGAAGAGTCGCTCACCGATCCGCGCCGCCACCTCGGCCCCGAAGCCGCCGGTCGCATTGGCCTCATGGACGACGAGCACGCGTCCGCCGGCGGAGTCGACCGCCTCCGCGATCGCCTCGTCGTCGAGTGGTGCCAGCCAGCGCAGATCGAGTACGCTCGCCTCGATCTGCTCGGCCGCGAGCGACTCGGCGGCCCGCTCGGCCACGAGCGCCATCGGGCCCCAGCTGATGATCGCGAGCGCGCCCCCGCGGCGGCGGAATGCGGCGCCACCGATCGGCGGCGCCGTGTCGAGCAGCTGCACCTCGCCCCGCGTCGCGTAGAGGCTCCGCGCCTCGATCACCACCGTGGGATCGGGGTCGTTGATGGCCGCGCGCAGCATGCTGTAAGCGTCGTCGGGCCGCGAGGGGATCCCCACCCTGAGACCCGGGATGTGGCAGAGGAGCGCCTCGAGGCTTTGGGAGTGCTGCGCGCAGGAGCCAGGTGTCGCGCCCTGCTGGGTGCGCACGACGAGCGGCACCGAGCGTGTGCCGCGGGTGATGTAGCGGACGTTCGCGGCCTGGTTGATCAGCTGGTCGAGCGCGACGAGCATGAAGTCGCCCCACATGATCTCGACGACCGGCCGCATCCCCTCGATCGCGGCGCCGACGGCCGAGCCGAGGATGGCGCTCTCCGAGATCGGCGTGTCGAACACGCGCTCGGGGCCGAACTCCGACTGCAGGCCGCGGGTGCAGCCGAAGATGCCGCCCGCGAACCCGACGTCCTCGCCGTAGACGAGTGTCTCGGCTCGCGTGGAGAGCTCTGCGCGGAGGGCGCTGTTGACCGCCTGCCAGTAGGGCATCTCGTGTCGCTCGCCGGGAGTATCGCCGGCCGCTCGCGGCGCGGGCATCGCCACTACGTGGTCGCCGGCGCTGGCGGGGAGCGGCGCCGGCATGGCGAGCACGTGCTCGACGATTTCGTCGAGCTCCCGGTTGATGCGCGTCTCGAGCGCGGCGAGCTCGCTCTCTGGTGTGCCGTCCTGGAGGAGCTTCGCGCGAAGCCGCGGGAGCGGGTCGCGCTCCTTGCCAGCGGTTTTGTCCTCGGCGCTGCGGTAGTGCTCGATGTCGCGGTTGTAGTGCGCCATGAGCCGCACGGTCTTGGCCTCGAGGAGCGTCGGCCCGGAGCCGTTGCGCGCGCGCTCCGCTGCCCGAGTCACGGCGACGCGCACGGCGTCCGGATCGTTGCCGTCAAGGCTCAATCCCGGCATGCCGTAGGCGTTGGCCCGCTCCGAGAGGTCGTTCAACCTCGCGGTCTGCGCGATCGGGGTCATCTCCGACCAGTCGTTGTTCTCGACGATGAAGACGACGGGAAGCGCGCGGACTGCCGCGAAGTTCAGGCCCTCGTGTGTCGCGCCCTGGTTCATCGCTCCGTCCCCGATCGATACGACGCAGACGCGCCCGCTCCCGGCGAGCTTCGCGGCCAGGCCGACGCCGGTGGCGATCGGGATGCCGGCGCCCACTATCGAGTTCTCGCCGATGAAGCCGAGTTCGGGCGCCATGACGTAGGCGCTGCCGGCGCGGCCGCCGTTCACGCCGCCGGCCCGGTGGCAGATCTCTGCCAGAAGCTCGGTCAGCGGGACGCCCCATTCGATCGCCCAGCCGTGCCCGCGGTAGGTGGCGACCACGCGGTCGCCCAGCTCGAGGGCTTCGCGCGCCCCCACCGGGATCGCCTCCTGGCCTCCGCAGAGGTGGATTGAGCCCGCGATGAACTCGGCGCTGAGCGCCAGGCAGCGCTCCTCGAACAGACGGATCGTCAGCATCCGCCGGTAGTGCTCGAGCGCGGCGGCGGGCTCCGTCCCGGCAGCGAGGTCCGTCCCGACTGCGCGCTCAGCCATCGCCCAACTCCCGAGCCCGCGCGTGTTGACCGCTCTGCACGCGCCATGTATAACGCTTTCACATTGAGAGTGCAACTCTAAGAATATGAGGGCAGCGGGACTCGAGGCGGCGCCCGTTCCGCATCACGAGACGGTGCGGTCGGTAGTTAAGGCGACACGGCTCCTGGTTTGCATCGCCGACAGCGACGGCTTGACGGCGATGCAAGCGGCGGCCGCGGCCGGGATCCCGATGGGGACGGCGTATCACCTCCTCAATACGCTCCTCGCCGAGGGGATGCTCAGCCGCGACTCCGCTCGTCGCTACCAGCTCGGGCCGAAGATCGCCGCGCTCGCGGTCGCCTTCTCAAGCCGCGGCCCCTCTGAGAAGCTCCTTCTCGCGGTACGCAAGCTCGCTGAGACGACCGGCGAGACCGCATACGTGTCGGCCTGGCGCGAGGGCCAGGTCGCCGCGCTGGCGGCAATCGAAGGCTCGAGCGCTGTGCGTGTGGGGCGTATCCACGCCGAGCTGCGTGGGCACGAGCACGCCCGTGCCTCGGGGAAGGTAATGCTGGCCCAGTTGGCTCCCGAGGCGCTCGATGGGTATATCGCCACACACAGTCTCGCGGCGCTCACGCCTGCGACGGTCGCCGATGAGCGATCACTGCGCCTCCAGCTCGAGTCGGTGCGTAGGCTCGGCTACGCCTTCGATGAGGCCGAGTTCACGCCGGGCGTCGGCTGCGTGTCGGCGCCGATCCTGGAAGGCGGCATCTGCGTTGGCTGCCTGACGATCTCGGCACCGCTCGAGCGCTTCCTGGGCAACCGCGATGCACTGGCGCGGGCGGTCATCGAGGCGGCCCGGGCCGCCTCGTAGGCCGTGGGTGCGGCATCGAACACGCCAGGAATCGCACAGAAAGAGGACGAGAACCGTGAAGGTACGACCCTCCGGAACGGCCAGCGACGCGAAGCGCCGTGGGCCGAGATCGAGGCGCGCATCGAGCTCGAGCGGCTAACGCTAACCGCGCCCGACGAGCAGTCGCGGGCAGCCTACGAGCTCGAGTACGGCCGCCAGTGGATATTCGAGCCGGCGCTCCGGCCGCTGCCGGAGCGCTGAGGCTGCCCGGGCGTTCGCGGGTGCGCGAGAGGGGCGTGCGCCTCAGCTGATCCGCGCGCCGGAGGCGACGTCGAAGAGGAGCAGCGAGCCCTCCTTGGCACGGAAATGGACGAGATCGCCGCTCGCTGGCGCCGCGCGCGGCGCGACGCGGGCGATCACGTCGCTTGCTGCGGTGACGGAGTGATCGAAGCGCTCGGCCATCTGCGCGTAGACGTAGGCCTCCGCGCCGAGTTCCTCCACGACGCTGACGATCGCGGGAAAACCCTGCCCGGCCGGCACGATCTCGAGCGCCTCCGGGCGTAGGCCGACCGTGACGACCCGGCCGGTCGCGCTTCCCGCCCGCTGGCAGAGCTCGCGCGGCGCGGGGATCACGGTCGAGCCGAGCGCGACACCTCGCTCTTCGACCCTGCCCTCGATCAGGTTCATCGCTGGCGAGCCGATGAAGCCTGCGACGAACGCGTTCACGGGGTCCTCGTAGAGCGAGCGCGGCGAGTCGCACTGCTGCAGCACCCCGTCTCGCATGACCGCGACCCGGTCGCCCATGGTCATCGCCTCTACCTGGTCGTGGGTGACGTAGAGGGTCGTGACGCCGAGCCGGCGCTGGAGCGCGGCGATCTGGCCCCTGGTCGAGACGCGCAGCTTCGCATCGAGGTTCGACAGGGGCTCGTCCATGAGGAACACCCGCGGCTGGCGCACGATGGCGCGTCCCATCGCCACCCGCTGGCGCTGGCCGCCGGAGAGCTGCGCCGGCTTGCGTTCGAGGTACTCCTCAAGGTCGAGGATCTTGGCGGCCTCGCTGACGCGCTTGACGATCTCAGACTTGCCTAGACGCGCGATCTTCAGCGAGAAGCCCATGTTCTCGGCCACCGTCATGTGCGGGTAGAGGGCGTAGCTCTGGAACACCATCGCGATGTCGCGAGCGCGCGGTGCGAGGTTGCCGACGTCACGCCCGTCGATGCTGATCGCGCCCTCGTCAATCTCCTCGAGGCCAGCGAGCATGCGCAGGCTGGTCGTCTTGCCGCAGCCTGAGGGGCCGACGAGCACGATGAACTCGCCGTCGCCGACCTCGAGGTCGAGGCTGTCAACCGCGCGGCGGTTCGATTTCGGGTAGATCCGGGTGGCCCGCTCGAAGCTCACCGTCGCCACGGCTGCTCCTCTCGGTCGGGGGGCCGCGCGCTGCCCGTCGAGCCTCGCGGCTTCGCGCCAGGATTGCACGCGAGCCCGGGGCTGTACGGCGGAGGGAAAAGGTTGCGGCGCCCGGGCCCCGGGGTCGCGACTGGGCGCGCTGCTAGCTTCCGAGCCGACGCAGGCGCGGGCGCATGGAATTTCTCGTCGACATCGACATCCGACTTCCGACTGGGCTCGCGGAGGAGCGACGAGCAGCGCTGCTCGAGGCCGAATTCGCGCGCGGCAGCGCGCTGGCGGCGGCAGGCGTCCTGCGAGCCGTCTGGCGCGTGCCGGGGCGACTCGCGAACCGCGGCGTCTGGTCCGCGCCCGACGCGACCGCTCTCCACGAGGCGCTTGTGAGTCTCCCGATGTGGCAGTACATGGACGTCACCGTCACCCCGCTCGCGCGCCACCCGCTCGCTGACCACTGCCCCGGGCTCCCCGCCGGCCTGCCCGCGGGAGAGCACGGGCAGCCCTGAGCGCTCAGTTGGCTGCCGCGACCGAGCCATCTGCCCGCAGGAGTCCGGGGTCGGAGAGGGGACGGTCGACGATCGGCGCGACGATCGCGTAGTCCTCGACGAGGCTCACACCGAGCCCCGGCGCCTCGGGCACCTCGCAGTAGCCGCCCCTGCGTGTCACCGTCGTGGAGAACGCCGCCGAGGAGCCGCTTTGGTCCTCGTCGGAGGGCAAGTATTCCATGGTCACGAGGTTCGGGATCGTGGTGCACAGGTGCAGGGTCGGGGCGGTGAGCCCCGGACCGAGGAAGTTGTGCGGCGCGACCCCGCAGTGGTGGGCCTCGGCGATCGCGGCGATTTTCCGACAGCCCGAGAGCCCGCCGGCGATACCGACGTCCGGCCGCACGACGATCGCCACATTGCTCGCCAGTAGCTCGCTGAATTCCCAGATCGATCCGAGCCGCTCGCCCATCCCCAGCGTCGCGGCGATGCGCTTGCCGATCTCCGCCTGGATCTCGATCGAATCGATCTGGATCGGATCCTCGATGAAGAGGGGGTGGAACTGCGCCAGCGCGTTGCAGACTGCGATCGCCCTCGCCGGGTCGAGCTTACGATGGAGCTCGAAGATCAAGTCGACCTCGTCGCCGCCGGCCTCCCGCCCCGCCGCGGCCATCGCGCAGGTCGAGCGAACGAGCTCCCCGACCGGGAGGTCCTCGTAGCCGTGCGCGAGCGGATCGAACTTGACCGCCGTGAAACCCTCCTCGACCGCCCAGTTGACCGACGAAACGATCTCGTCGGGCGTACCCCCGCCGACGAGCGCGTGAAGACGCACACGGTCGCGTGTGCGGCCACCGAGCATCTCCCAAACCGGCACGCCGACGGCCTTGCCCTTGATGTCCCAGAGCGCGAGATCGATCGCGGAGACGGCGGCAGAGATGAGATTGCTGCGGAAGGGGCGGGCGCGATAGGTGAGGTGCCACAGGTGCTCGATCCGGAACGGGTCGGCACCGATCAGGAGCGGGGTCAGTTCGTGTAGCACGCTTGCGACCCCCTGCGGATAGCCCCAGGCGCCGGACTGGCCGAGGCCTGTGATGCCGCTGTCGGTCGTGAGCCGGACGAGCGTCTGCTCACCGGTGAGCTCGAAGCCGACCCCTAGCACCTCGACCGACTCGATCCTCATCTGCCCTCCGAGCGTGCCACGAGCAGCAGACGGTAGCGCGAGCGGGGAGCAAATGCGAAGATCCGCCGCCTCCGGGGAGAGCCGCCGGGGACGCGTGCTGCGCAGCGCAAGCGGTGCGCCCGCGGGGGTGGAGGCGGGCGCCGTTTGCGGTCTGATCGTCGTCTGGCTCACTGCAAACCCCTCCTCGTGCCCTCGCTCGCCTACGGCGTGCTGCTCTTCCTCGACCGCCCCGGGGTCCGATTGTCGGAGCCCCCTTGACAGCCGTACCGTCGGTGGTGTTTAGTCTGCATCTCGCTCCGTTGAAACATTACAACTAACTGCGGCTAAACGTACGACACGACGACGTAGGGACAAGTTGTTGCCGGCGCGCGAGGTCTGCGCGCCCTCGTTGAAACGCTTCATATAAATCCTCAGGTGAGACCAACAGACGGTGTAGAAGACCCCAGCCCTGTGGGGGAGCTCTTCGTCGAGGCAGGACAGCATCGAGGTTTGCCCAACAGCGCTGGGCGAGTGAGGTCACCGCCGGCGCTCGACTCTGTACGGAAGGAGAACCGAATGACAGTGCATGAGCCTCAGTTCGAGGCCGGGAAGAGCCCTAACCGGCTCGTCAGGAAGCTCGTCGCGACCGTCGGCGCTTCGGCGGTGGCCGTCGGCCTGGCCGTCGGACTCGGCGCGAGCGACGCCGCCGCCCAGGCCAAGCCGTTCTGCACGACCGGCAACCTGACGGTCACGGTGTTCAACTTCTCGGAGGTGCCCTTCAAGGGCGCCCTCGCGGGCTTTCAGAAGTACTGCCCGACCGTGAAGGTCTCGTACGCGATCCAGACGACCTCCCCGACCTACCAAACGGCGCTGCAGACCCAGAAGCTCTCGGGTCAGCTCACTGACATCATCGAGACCTACGACTCGCTCTCGCCGACGCTCGAGGTAGATGGCGTTGTGCAACCGCTGAACAAGTACCTCAACGCCAAGAGCTTCTACCCGGCGAACTACTGGCTGTCGGGGATGTCGCAGTCCTATATCCCGCCGGCCGGTGCCGAGCCGACGTCGTTTGTGGGCGAGCAGTTCTTCGTCCCGATCGAGGCCGACGCGACGGTCTTCTACGTCAACAACAAGGACCTCGCGGCCTCCCACTTCACGATCAGCCCGAGCGCGGCGACCTCGGTCACCGCTTCGGGCGGGACGATCGGAGACGACTGGACCTGGCCGCAGGCCGAGATCGTCTGGAAGGCCTTGACCCACGGCAGTACCTACGGCGTCTGCGAGCGTCCCGACTGGCAGGCTCAGTGGAACCCGTTCATCAAGGCCGAAGGCGAGACCGCGATGAGTGAGACGAAGGCCGACCTGAACGGCGCCGGTGCCCTCAAGGCATGGGCGCTGCTGATCGCACCGGAGAAGAATGGGAGTGCCATCCCGTTTTCGACTCTCCAGAAGAACGGCGACCAGTGCGACCCGTCGTTCACCAGTGGCGCGGCGGCGATGTCGATTGGCGTCCGCGGTGACCTGCCGGGTCTGCAGTCCGCACTCGGTGCCGCGAACTTCAATGTCCTGCCGATGCCGGAGATCCAGACCGCCAGCGGTACGGTGCGTCCGACGGGCGGTGGCAGCGTCGCCTGGGGTCTCAGCTCCGGCGCGAAGGACACGACGGAGGCGCTGGACTTCCTGCACTACTTCTACTCGCCCGACGGGTACGCCGCGGCGGAGCAGACCTACGGCATCGTTCCGGCCGTCACGAGCATCGCAGCCGACCCGACCGCCGTATGGGCAACGCTGTCCAAGAACCCGGCCAACAACGCCGCGTACACGCTCGCTGCCGACAGCGTCCAGGCGATCGCGCCGCAGACGCCGGGCACGGTCTACTCGGACTCGCAGACGAACATCCCCAACGCGATCGAGGCGGTGCTCGGCGGAACGAGCCTCGCGAGTGCGATGAACAACCTGCAGAAGGAGACCGAGACGGACTACGCCGGGGCGATGATCCCCAAGACGAGCGGCTAGCGGCTCTCCGCGGTTCGTTCCGCGCGAGAACGGTCGGCTCGAGGCTGAGCCGGCTGTTCTCGCTGCCGTTCGGGTCGGCTCGTCCCAACTGTCATCTCAACTTCGTGGAAGGACCCCTAGACTCACCGTGGCGACGCTGATGCCAGGAATGCTCGCCGAACCGACGGTCGCCCTCTCGCGGCTCCACCGCCGCCGGCGGCGGGACGAGGGCGCTGCGCTCTTCATGCTCGGGCCGAACGTTGCCCTGTTCACCGTCTTCGTGGGCGTCCCGATCCTCGGTGCCTTCGCGCTCAGCTTCTTCGCCTGGGACCTGAACGGCTCGCCGACCTGGGTCGGGCTGGCCAACTTCACGGCGATGGTCAACGACCCGCTCGTCAGCATCTCGGTCAAGAACACGCTCTACTTCGTTGCCATGGGCGTCCTGCCCACGGTGTTCATCGCACTCGGCCTGGCGCTTTTGATCAACTTCCAGTTCCGCGGTATCACGATCGTCCGCTCGCTCTATCTCGTGCCCGCCGCCGTCTCGCTTGCTGCCTCGGCGGTGATCTGGCAGTACATCTACGCGCCGAAGTTCGGCCTGCTCAGCTTCTTGTTCGACAAGCTGGGTCTCACGCCCCCGAGCGACGGCTTCCTCTTCACCCCGGGCTGGGCGCTGCCGAGCCTCGACGTCGTCTGCATCTGGACCACGCTGCCGATCGCCGTCCTGCTGTACCTGGCCGCGCTGCAACGCATACCCGAGTCGGTGATCGAGGCAGCCATGCTCGACGGCGCCGGCTGGTTCCGGCGCGTGCGCTACGTAATCTGGCCGGGCGTCAGCGACATGACGCTCTTGGTCGCGATCATCTCGCTGATCGCGTTCACCGCGAGCGGCTTCGACCTCGTGAACATCCTCACCAAGGGCCAACCGATCTATGGCACCGAGACGCTGATCTACTACATCTACTACTCGGCTGTCGTCAACTCAGAGTGGGGATACGCGGCCGCCCTTTCGGTGCTCCAGTTCCTGATGATCGTCGGCATCCTCGCCCTGCTCGCCGGCGCTCGGCGGTTCTTGGTGCGCCGGCCATGAGAGTGTCCAAGCGGACACGCAGGGCGACCCGGATCTTCTTCGCGACGCTCGTCGGGGTGGTGCTGGCCGGGCCGTTGCTTTACCTGATCGCCGGCTCGCTGATGAGCTCCGCCCAGGTCGACGCGGCGACGCCACAGTTCATTCCGAGCTCGCTGCATCTGGACGACTACGTCAACGGCTGGAACCTCGTCCTCCAGGCGAGGACATTCCTCAACTCGGTGATTTTCGTCGTCTTCGCGGTCGGGATCCAGTGGGCGCTCTGCATCACCGGCGGCCTCGCAGTCGCGAAGATGCGCTTCCGAGGGCGCAGCGCCATCACCTCGATGTTCGCGGTCTCGCTGTTCATCCCGGTCGTTACGACCGTGATTCCCACCTTCGTCGTCACCAACCAGTTCGGGCTGATCGACACCTACCCGGGGCTGATCATCCCGATAGCGGCGCAAACCGGCTTCGGGACGCTGCTCTTCCGCCAGTACATCATCACGATGCCCCAGGAGCTGTTCGACGCCGCGCGCATGGACGGCGCCGGCTGGTGGCTGCTGCTGCGCCGGCTCGTCGTCCCGCTCGCACGGCCCGCCACCGCCGCGTACCTCGCGATCTCTGTCATCACCGCCTGGAACATGTATCTCTGGCCGCTGCTAGCGGCGAACGCGCCGCACGTCGAGGTGCTGAGCGAGGTCGTCGCGGCGATCGGGCAGGGCGATAACTTCGGCTACAACGTCACCCAACCGCAGCTCTATGCGGCGACCGTCATCACCGTCATCCCGATGGTCCTCGCGTTTTTGCTCGTGCAGCCCGCCTTCGTCAGGGGCCTCACCGGCTCGGGCGTGGAGTGAACGATGCCAGCTGTACCGCCGCGAGCTCGCAGCCGCGCCACGGGCAACACCCCTTCCGACCCGTCGGTAGCCGGCAACTAACCACAAGGAGACCATGCCGCCCGTTCGCTCCATCTTCCACGTCGGTTTCGTCGTCGGCGACCTCGACGCAAGCATCCGCTTCTATCGCGACGGGCTCGGGCTCGTGCTGCGGCACCGTCAGCTCCAGCACAACGCCTACACCGCGACGCTCGTCGGCTACCCCGAAGCGCTGCTCGAGGTCGCTCAGTTCCGGCTCGGGGAGGGCGAAGCGCCGCCGTCGGGGCACGTTCTCGAGCTCGTCTCGTACGAGCGGCCGGCGAGCGCGCCGGCCGACCACGAGCGAAACAGGCTCGGCACTGGGCACCTGGCGTTCGTCGTCGATGACATCTTCGCCTCGGTCGCGCGGCTGCGCGGGATGGGAGCCGAGCTCGTGAACGAGCCTGTGGCGATCACCGAGGGGATCAACGCCGGAGGCTGGACCGTCTACCTCCGCGACCCCGACGGGGTCAATCTCGAGCTCGTGCAGCCGCGTCGCAGCGAGGAGGCCGAACGTGTCTGATGCCTCCGCAAACGGATTCGCCGGCGCCTCGGCCGTCGTGACCGGGGCCGGTCAGGGGATCGGTGCCGCGATTGCGAAGGGCCTCGCGCGTAAGGGCACGTACGTGATCCTGAACGGCCGACGCGGCGCGACCCTCGAGGCGGTGTGCAATGCGATCAGGGCGGAAGGCGGCTCCGCCGACTACCGCGTCGGCGACGTGACCGATTTCGCCCACCTCGAGGAGCTGATGGCGCTCGCCGCCGGCGCCAGCGGGATCCTCGAGATCCTCGTGAACAACGCCGGGATCGCCGGACCGACGGCGCCGCTCATCGACGTGAGCCCTGAGGATTGGAACGAAACGATCGCCGTCAACCTCACGGGAGTGTTCCTCGCCTGCAAGGCCGCGCTGCCCTACCTGCGGCGCGCAGAGCACGGCAAGATCGTGAATATCGGCTCGGTCACCGGAAAGCAGCCGCTCCCGAACCGCACCCCCTACGCAGCAGCCAAGCTCGGAGTGGTCGGTCTCACCCGGACGCTCGCCCACGAGGTGGGCCCGAACGGGATCAGCGTCAACCTGATCTCACCCTGGCTGGTCGAGGGCGACCGGCTCGGAGACGTGATCTCGTCCATGTCCAGGGAGCGCGGCCTCACCCCGGACGAGCTCCGCGCCGAGATGACCGAGGGAACGGCATTCAAGCGCACGGTCAGCGAAGCGGACGTCGTCGAGACGGTGCTCTTCCTCTGTTCCCCCGCGGCCAACAACCTCACCGGCCAGGACATCAACGTCGCTGCCGGCGCGGTCATGTACTAGCCTTGAACGGCGATGAAAGCTTTCAACGCGTGAGCTTGCCGGCATGCAGCTGAGCCGGCTCCCGATCGGTCTCGTCGGCTGCGGCGGCATGGGCCAGAGGCACCTGCGCGCCTACGGGGCGCTGCGCAGGGTCGGCGCCCGAGGCTTCGCGCTCGCCGCCGTCTGCGATCCGCGCCTCGAGGCCGCCGAGGCGGCGGCTGCGCTGGCCGAGGAGCTCCTGGGTGAGCGTCCGTTGGTCTTCTCCAGGCACGAGGAGCTGATCGCGAGCGGGGCGGTGGAGGCCCTCGACATCGTGACCGACCCCGCCGTGCACCACCTGGTCGCGGTGCCGGCGCTCGAGCAGGGGCTGCACGTGATCTGCGAGAAGCCACTCGGGCTCACGGTGCGCGCCTGCCGGGCGATGGTCGAGGCCGCCGCCCGCTCGGGCGCGCTTCTCGCCACGGCAGAAAACTATCGCCGGGACGGCTCCAATCGACTCGCCCACGCGGTGCTCGAGCAGGGTCTGCTCGGCGAGCTCTTCCTGATGCAGGAGACAAACATCGGCGGCGACGGAGGCGTGCTCGTGAGCCCCTGGCGCCACGTCTGGGAGGCGGGCTCGATCGCGCTCGACATGGGCGTGCACTACACCGACATCTTCCGCTACTACCTCGGCGAGCTCGAGCGCGTGTCCGGTGCCGCGTTCATTGCCGAGCCGCTTCGGTCGCTCACCTCAGGCGCGGCGGCGGCGGCCGGGATCGAGGAGGTCTCGCCGGGCGTCATGCGGGCGACGGGCGACGACTCCCTGGTCGCGCTCTTCGAGACGACCTCTGGCGTCCGCGTCCAGCTTGCCTACGTCCCTTCCGGGCCGGGCCGCCGCTTCGTGCAGCGAAGCATCCACGGACGGCGCGGCTCGATGAGCGTCCCCGAGGACAGGAGCGGCGGAGCGGTCGTGGTCGAGCTCGCCGAGCGGGTGCTGTGTGGCGAGCAGCTACGCCGCGAGCTTGGCGGCTTCGAGCTCGACGGCGTGGCCGCCGCGTTCTTCGGGTGCGCGGGAACCGAGTACGCGCTTCCTTTCGCGGAGGTCGACGCCGCGACGATCGCGATCGAGCTCGACGACTTCGCTGGTGCGGTTGCCGGGAGACGGCCGCCCGAGGTCGACGGTCTCGGCGGCCTCGCCGCCGTGGCGGCCGTCTGGGCGGTCGCCGAGTCCGGCCGGCTCGGGTGCACCGTGGCGATCGCCGAGGTCGCCGACGGGACGCTCTCGGCTGCGCAGGACCCGCTCGACGCGCTGCTCGGCCTGCTCCCGGCAGCAAGTGGCGCGCGCCTGTGAACCCCCAGGACTCACCGTTCCTCGGCCTGCCGTTCAAGCAGTGCGCTCTGGTGGTCACAGACCTCGACGAGGCGGTGCGCCGTTTCAGCGAGCAGCTTGGGATCGGCCCCTGGACCGCCTATCGGCTCGCGCCGCCGCGCCTGCAGGAGATGCGCTACCAGTCTCGGGAGGTCGAGTTCTCGCTCCGCCACGCGCTCGCCTGGCAGGGCGAGCTCCAGTTCGAGCTCGTCCAGCCGCTCGAGGGGCCGAGCATCTTCGCCGACCACCTCGAGCGGCACGGCGAGGGTCTGCACCACATCGGGAAGTATGTGCCCGACCACGCCCGGGCGGTTGCGGAGGCGATCGAGGCCGGATTCAGCCCCCTGCAGAGCGCCCGCGGTTTCGGTGCGGAGGGTGACGGAGCCTTCGCCTACTTCCAGAGCCCCGACGCCCCGCTGATCGTGGAGCTGATCTCGGCTCCGCGCGTTCGCATCGAGCCCGAGTTCGTTTACCCTCTGACAGACGGCTGAGAGCCCCGCGCCGGACAGTTCTCGGATCCGCGAGGAGGCATGAGGATCATGCGCATTGAGTCCGTGGAGGCAATACCCGCTGGGGATGCCTGCTATGTGCGGGTGACCGCCGAGGACGGCTCGAGCGGCGTCGGCGAGTCGACCTTCTTCGGTTGGCCGACCGCGGTCGCCGAGATCGTGGCGTCGTTCGGCGGCTATCTGCGCGGCCGGGACGCGCTCGAGCTGGAGCACCACTGGCTGGCGCTCTACCGGGCTCTGAGCTTCCGCGGCATGGCGGTCACGGGCGCACTCAGCGCCATCGACCAGGCGCTTTGGGACCTCAAAGGCAAGCACTTCGAGGTGCCGGTCTGGCAGCTGCTCGGTGGCCGCACGCGCCGGGCCGTGCGTGCCATGCGGGTGGTGGTCGAGCTGGGATCGACCGAGCAGGTGGTTGAGGTCGCGCGCAGGAGCGTCGAGGACGACGGCTACAGCGCGCTCAAGATCGTCCTGTTCCAGCCCGACCACCATCTGATGCGTCAGGCGGCCAGGATCGACGACCTCGTCGCCCGCTTCGCCGCCGTCCGCGAGACCGTCGGCTGGGAGGTGGATCTTGGTGTTGAGCTCCACCGCAACATGAGCACCGGGGACGCGCTACTGCTTTGCGGCGAGCTCGCCCGCTTCCGGCCGCTCTTTGTGGAGGATCCGATCCCGCCCGACAGCGTGATGGCGCTGCGCGCGTTCGCCGCACGGGTGGGATTGCCAGTCGCCGCCGGCGAGCGCAACACCACGATCTGGGAGTTCGCGGAATACCTCGAACGGCCCGGCGTCGCCTACGTCCGGCCCGACGTGGGCATCGCGGGCGGCATCACGCACCTGAAGAAGATCTGCGCGCTCGCCGAGGCGTTCCACGCGGGGGTGCTCCCGCACGCGGTTCCCTCCGGCCCGGTCGCCGTCGCTGCGCATGTTCAGCTCGGCATGTGCGTCCCAAACTGGGAGCTGCAGGAGCACGTGCCCCAGGAGCGGCCGCGTTTCACCGACCTCGTCGACCACGTGATCGAGGTGCGTGACGGTTACCTGGTCGCGCCCGAGCGGCCGGGCCTGGGGATCGAGCTCGACGACGCCGGCCTCGCGCGGCACCCACCGACTTCGACCGACCTCAGCCACATTCCGCTACGAGAGGACGGATCGGTGGCGATCCGGTGAGCGACGGGGGCGGCGCGCCGACGTCTGGCTCCCGGCTCGTGGGTCTCGCCTGTAGCGAGGACGTCCGGCTGCGCTACGTCGACGACACGGACCTGGCGCGACTGGCGGCGGTCGCCGACTTCTCCTACCGGGCCTTCGCGGTCGACAGCGAGCCCGGAGGCCGGGCGCGGCGCGACGCGCAGGCCGAGGCGGAGCTGGCCGAGTTCGCGGCGAGCCTCGACGTCCTCGTCGTCTGCCACGGAGCACCCTTCGTCGGGGAGACCGTCCTCTCCCGCGCCTCCCGGCTCACCCTGCTCGGCGAACTCGACGGCGATCGCTTCGCTCACCGTCTGGACGTCGAGGCGGCTCATGCGCACGGGGTGCGCGTCGTCGACACCTCGCAGGGCTCATCCTGGCCGACCGCCGAATGGGCGCTCGGGCTGGCGCTCGTAGGGCTGCGCAACGCCGGCGCGTTCTTCCGGCTGATGATCGCCCACGAGCAGACGTACTTCCCATATGAGCTGCGGCACGGCCCGGGCTACGACGGCGCGGAGCTCGCCCGCAAGCGAGTTGGCCTGATCGGCTTCGGGCACGTCGGCCGCCGGCTGATCGAGCTCCTCGCCCCCTTCGAGGTAGAGGCCACGGTCTTCGACCCGTTCGTCCCGCGGGAGCTCGCCGAGCCCTACCGGGTCGTGTTCGCCTCGCTTGAACGCGTGCTCGAGTCGGACGTCGTCTTCGTGCTCGTCCCGCTCACCTCGAGAACGGAGGGGATGCTCGGTGCCGCCGAGCTCGATCGCCTCCGCCCCGGCGCCGTACTCGTCAACGTCTCCCGCGGCAGGGTGATCGAGGCCTCGGCGCTCGCCGCGCGGCTCGCACGAGGGGACGTCGTCGCCTGCCTCGACGTCTTCGATCCCGAGCCCGTGCCGCTGGACGCGCCGCTGCTCGACCTGCCCAACGTCTTCCTCACCCCGCACCTCGCGGGCGTGACCGAGGAAAGCCGCCGCCGCTTCTTCAGGCTGATGGTCGACGAATGCCTGCGCCACTTCGAGGGCTTCGAACCCTGGAGCGAGCTCACCGCACGCGTCGTCGAACTGCGCGGCTGAGCCGCCCCCGGCGACCGCTGGATCAGCCCGCCGCCTGACCGCTGACCAGGATGCCCCGCAGCGTCTCGCCGAGCACCAGGCGGAGCTCGGCGGGGCCGAGGAAGGGGCAGTAGCTGCGCACGACCTCGAGCGATTGCCGGTAGGTGCAAAACCTCGTCGAGGCAGGGAAGTCGGAGCCCCAGCACACCCTGCCCGGTCCGTAGGCGTCGACGAGCCGCGCGAGTGCCGCGACTGCGTCCGGCCAGGGGTGGTCCCAGCCCCGCCCGGAGGCGTAGTGGAACCCGGCCGCCTTGAGATAGATATTCGCGACCGACGCGGAGGCGAGCAGCTCCGCGAACGCGGGCGAATCTGGGCCCTCGGCGGTCCGGACACCACCCAGGCTGTGGCAGAGCACGGGGACGCTCGGATGCCTACGCGCGAGCAGGCGCAGGTCAGCCTGCCAGACGGGCGCCGCCCCGAGGCTCACGATCAGCCGGCGTTCGGCGGCAAACGCGAACAGCGTGTCGGCCTCGTCGCTGCGCAGCCAGCCGTCATTCCGGTCCTCGAGGTAGTGCGTGACGCCCACGAGCTCGTAGCGGTCTGCGAGCGCACGCAGCCGCTCGGCCACCCCGGGGCGGTGGTATGTGCTGCTCCACCAGCAGTCGAGGTCGACCACGAGGTGCAGCCGACCGGGATACCGCGCGCGGGCAAAGGCGACGTAGTCGACGTTGTCGGCATTGTTGTCGATCGCGGCGCAGACGACCAGCGCCTCGCAGACCCCGTGGACATCCATCTCGTAGAGGAGTTGCTCGACCGTACCGCGGCTCGCCTCGTCGGGGACGAGCGGGGGGTAGGGCCAGCGGCGCCATGCGTGGCAATGGCTGTCGAGCGTCAGCTCGTATCCCAGCTCGATGTCCGGCACCCCGCGAGCCCCGGCTCCTACGCTCCGCGCGGGCTGTACTGGTTCAGGCGCGCGCGGGCAGTCGTCGACTGCCGTTCGACGAGCTCGGGCTCGAAGCGGATGTCGCCATGGCAGTGGCCGGGGTCGATCGTCTCGGCGATCAGGAGCTCGGCGGCCGCCCGTCCAAGCTCGTACTTGGGCTGTCGAATGGAGGTGAGGGCCGGCGAAAGCATCTCCGCGAAGTCGACGTCGTCATAGCCCACCACGCTCACGTCGCGGGGGACGCGGATCCCGCGCTCGGCGAGCGTCCGAAGCACCGCGAAGGCCACCTGGTCGTTCACGCACACAACCGCTGTCGGCCGGTCGGGGAGGGCGGTGAACCGGTCCACCGCCACCACCGCCGGCTCGAAGGCCGTGATCGGATCGAACGTTTACTAGACGATCGTGCCGTCGGCGTCAATCCCCCCCAGCCGCGCCCCGCGGCG
>Ga0302325_10012232_pt1 | contig 18431 bp, 16 predicted proteins | sample Palsa_T0_2_FD_201948 | JGI IMG/M metagenome (GOLD analysis project Ga0302325, IMG submission 201948) | Peat permafrost microbial communities from Stordalen Mire near Abisko, Sweden - Palsa_T0_2 | ecosystem: Environmental > Terrestrial > Soil > Palsa > Peat permafrost | place: Sweden: Abisko...
GGCATTGATTTACCCCCTCTTTATCTGCCCTGGTGAGGGCGTACGGCGCGAGGTCAGCTCCATGCCCGGGGTGTACAACCTCTCCATCGACGAAGCGTTGAAAGAGGTGGAAGAGGCATCGCAGCTCGGTCTGGCCGGGCTTCTCCTCTTCGGGCTGCCCGCAGTCAAGGACGAAGAAGCGAGCGGCGCATGGGCGGAAGATGGCATCGTGCAGCAGGCCCTACGTGCCTTCCGGCCGGCGGCGAAGAAGCTGCTCCTGGTGGCCGATGTTTGTCTCTGCGAATACACCTCGCATGGACATTGCGGAATCGTCAGCAAGAACGGCGACTCCTACGAAGTAGAGAACGACTCCAGCCTGGACCTGATCGCCCGCACCGCGGTTTCTTTAGCCAAGGCCGGCGCGGATATCGTGGCCCCCTCCGACATGATGGACGGCCGCGTGGGAGCCATTCGTGACCATCTGGATGATGCCGGCCTGGAGCAGATACCCATTCTGTCTTACGCCGCCAAGGTCGCCTCTGCCTTCTACGGCCCCTTTCGCGAAGCAGCCGACTCGGCGCCGCAGTTTGGTGACCGGCGCACCTACCAGATGGATGGCGCCAATCTCCGCGAGGCCATGCGAGAGATCGATCAGGACATCGCGGAAGGCGCGGACATGATCCTGATGAAGCCTGCTTTGCCCTATTTGGATGTGATCAGAGCTGCGCGCGAGCGCCTGGATGTGCCCATCGGGGCCTACCAAGTCTCAGGCGAATACGCCATGCTGCAGGCCGCATTCGCCAAAGGCTGGCTGGACCGGGAGCGCGCCATCATGGAATCGCTCATTTCTATCCGCCGCGCCGGCGCGGATTTCACCGTGACTTACTTTGCCAAGGAGGCCGCGCGCCTACTGGGGTGACTTCGCCCCGCCATTGCCTCCGTTCGTTCCCAGTGCAATCACCGCCGCTTCCAACCGGCGTGTGAACGCTTGCGGCTCTTCTCCCGGCTGCATGGTCAATGGCTCTCCGAAGCGGACCGCCACGGTTCCCCGATCCGGCCAGCTAGCCCCCTTGAGCCGCTTCAAGCCCTGCACAAGAATCGGCTGCACCGGCACCTCCGACTCCTCCGCCAGCAAGCCGATGCCGGGCTCGAACGGCTGCAACCGTCCGTCGGCGGAGCGGCGGCCCTCGGGAAAGACCAACACGTGGTAGCTATGGTCCAGTGCCTCCCCGGCGTGGGCGAAGCTTTGCCGTAAGCCGGCGCCTCGGGGGAGGGGGAAGACGTTGAAGAGCGCCGTTACCAGCCAGTAAGCAAGCGGGGTGAGAATTGCGACCATGGGGTGGCGTTGCGCCTTGCCCCAGCGCCAGCCGGTCAGCAACTCGCCCGACATGGCCACCGCCACGTGGTCACGATCCTCCGCGCGCAGGGCGTAAAGGATGACCGGAACATCGAAGGCGGTGAGGTGGTTGGCGATGAGCAGCGAAGGCCGGGCAAGGTCCACCGGCGGTTCGATGCGGGGCCCGAGCACCAGCCAAATCAAAGGACGTGCCACTAATTCCAGAAAGGCGATACGCACCAGGCGAACCACCGGCCACCAGGACCAGCGGGGAAAGACCACTGCCGGTTTCTGGCTGGGAACGGCGGGGGGTGGCGACGGCGGGTTTTCCCCCAGTGAGCTGGGACTTGCCTCGGGAACCGCCTTAGCGGGAACCACCCCGGTTTGGTAGCGCTGGAGCAGGTTGCGCAGATCGCCCACCGTCCGAACCTGCTCCCAGGCGGCGTCGTCGAGCTCGACCCCAAAACGCGTCTCGAGCGTCGATTGCAACTGCACCATGGCGAGGCTATCCAGGTGCAAGTCTTCGATCAGACGGTCGCCGGACATGATTTCCTGGTTGGCCGCTCCGGCTTGGCGCAGCACCAGCAGCAGCGGATCGGTGGGATCCTCCACCGCAGCACCGCTAGCCGCCAGTGACCGCTGTGTCCAGCTCTGCACTACCCGGCGCAGGACCTTGCCCGTCGAGGTGCGGGGAAACTCCGCCTGCGGCCAGCGCAGCCAGTAGCGAATTTGCTGGAAGGGCGCAAGCGAGCTATTCGCGCCATCCACAGCTCGCTGCAGAAAGTCGTCACTTTGCTCGGTGCCGGCAATGAGGACAGCGGCCGGTGTGGGGCCGGCGGCCGAATCGTAGGCCACGACCAGGGAATCGCGCAGCCCAGGCTGCCGGCGCAACTCCGACTCCAGGTCCTGGGGATGGATATTCAAGCCTGCGGAGGTGACGATGACGTCGCTCTTGCGCCCGGCAAAGATCAGCTCGCCCGCGTCATTGCGAGTCGCCAAATCGCCGGTGGCCAGCCAGTCTTCTGCGCGCGGCTGCAAGCGGCCGTGACGCCATTCCTGGGCGGCGATCGAGGCCCCCCGCACCAGGATTTCGCCATCGTCTCCGATCCTGACCTCCCGCCCGGCGAGTGGTTTACCGATGCTGCCGCGAGCAATCTTGAAGGGGTGGTTCAACGTCACCAGGGCCGTAGTCTCGGTCATGCCGTAGCCTTGGACCAAGGCGAATCCGGCCGTGGTCCAGAAGCTCTCCAGGTCCGCCGGCAACGTCGCTCCTCCGGACACGAAAGCCCAGAATTTCAAGCCCAGGCGGCGGTGTACGGCGCGGAAGCGCCACCACCGTTTTGCGATGGATTCGCCCCGGGCCGCGGCCACACTTTGGGCAAGCCTGGGAAACTCGGCTTCCATATAACCACGCAGTAGATCGAGCACCCGGGGGACGGCCGCCAGCACCGAGATGCGTTCCTCGCGCATAAGCGTCGCCAGCCGAGGCGCTTGCAGCCGGTCTTCGTAATGCACCTCGGCCGCCAGCAACGGCGGCACCCACAGACCCATGAACTGGCCAAAGACGTGACTCAGCGGCAGCGTATGCAGAATGCGCAGGGGATGAACGAACCGCTCATAGCGCAGATACTTGCTGATCTCCTTCTCCAGCGGATCAAGTGAAGCCAGCACATTGCCCTGGGTGTGCACGATACCCTTGGGCTCGCCGGTGGTCCCGGAGGTAAAGATGATCTGCAGCGGCGTATCCCGCGAGAGTTCCGAAAGGGGAAGATAGTCCGGCGACGGAAGAGACGAGGGGAAATCGGCAAAGCCGAGCGTGGGGATGCCCGCATGGAGCGGTTGCAATAGAGCCAGATCTCCCACCAGGAGCCGGGGCTCGACCTCAGCCACCACCCGCCGGGCAAACTCCACGCTGCCGGCGGCATCGAGCGGAACTGCAACGATTCCCCGCAGGACGCATCCAAAGAAGGCCGCCACCCACTCCGCGGAGTTGTTGCCCCAGAGCAAAACCCGGTCTCCGGGCCGCAGGCCTGACTGATCGTAGGCACGCGCACAACGCGCGCTCAGCTCCCCCAGTTGGGCGTAGGTGGAGGAAAAGCGGCGGTTGCCGCGGTGAGTAACAACCGCGATCTGCTCTCCATAGTGGCGGAAGTCCGCGACGAGCGTGGCCAGGTGCGGTCGCACCCGTTCAGTGTGGCACAAGCGCGCCATCGGCGTAGCGAGGGGTGGAAAGCAGGTACCTCGCGTAAAATAAGGCTTTTGCTTCGAACACCAGCCCGCGGCAAGATTCCGCGGGCCAACGCAGTCATTTGAGGAGCTTGCTGTGGCAGAGACAATTTATGACATCGCCATCATTGGTGGCGGTCCAGGCGGATATACGGCCGCCATTCGTGCCGGGCAGTACGGGTTGAAGGTTGCCCTGATCGAGCGGGAGAAAAAGCTGGGAGGTACTTGCCTGCATGTGGGTTGCATTCCTACCAAGTCCCTGCTCTTCGACGCCGAGGTGTACGACCATCTGAAGAACGCCGCCGAGCACGGCATAGAAGGAGTGGGCACGGTCACCATCAACTGGAAGACCATTCTGGACCGCAAGAACGGGATCATCACCAAGCACGTGAAGGGTCTCGACTTTCTCATGCGCAAGAACAAAGTCACCACCATCGAGGGCTACGGCCGGCTCACCGGCCCGGCGAAAGATGGCGTTCACTCCATCGCGGTCGAAGCCGCCAATGGGGAGAAGAAAGTCATTCAAGCGAAGAATGTGGTCATCGCCACCGGCTCCGACGCCCGCTTGTTGCCCGGGGTGGAATCCGACGCCAACCGGATCCTTACGAACATGGAGATCCTTGCCCTGCCCCAGATACCCAAGTCCATGGTGGTAATCGGCGCCGGAGCCGTGGGGGTCGAGTTTGGCTCCATTTTCAAGAGCTTTGGCAGCGAGATCACCATCGTCGAGTACCTGCCGCGCCTGGTCCCCAACGAAGACGAGGATGTCAGCAAGGAACTCGCCCGGGTCTTTCGCAAGCGAGGCATCGACACTTTTACCGGCGCCAAAGTAGAGAAAGTCGAGAAGACCAACGACGGCGTGAAGGTGACTTTCACCAGCGCGGATGGCAAGCAAGTTGTGAAGGAAGCGGAGACGGTGCTGGTGGCCGTCGGTCGCGCGCCGCGAACCGCGGGTATCGGCCTCGAATCAACCAAGGTCCAGGTGGAGCGCGGCTTCATCCGCGTGGACGAGTGGATGCAGACCGGAGAACCCGGCATCTACGCTATCGGCGACGTGGTCGCCGGACTACCCCAGCTAGCCCATGTAGCCGCGATGGCGGGCATGGTGGTCGCCGCCAAGGTAGCTGGTAAGCGGGCACGGCCGGTGCGGCGCGACCGCATCCCTGCTTGCACCTACTGCGAGCCGCAAATTGGCAGTGTGGGCCTGACCGAGGCGCAAGCCAAGGCTGCGGGCCACGACGTAAAGGTGGGCAAATTTCCCTTTTCCGCCAACTCCAAGGCCTCCATCGTCGGCTCTCACGAAGGCTTCGTGAAAGTGGTCGCGGATGCCAAGCACGGCGAGGTGCTGGGAGTCCACATTATTGGACCGCAGGCTACAGAATTGGTGGCCGAAGCGGTGGTCGCCATGGAACTGGAAGCCACCATCGAAGAGCTGATGTTCACCATCCACGCTCACCCCACCCTGGCGGAGGCGATGCTGGACGGCTTTGGCAGCGTGGAAAACATGGCCATCAATGTTTGAGCTGGCTGCTCACTAGACATGGTTGTGTCTCTGGTCAATCTCGGTCGCCTGGATTACGCCATGGCGCTGGCGCTGCAGCAGCAGGTGTGCGCGTTGCGCCAGCAGGAGCGCATCGGCGATGTGCTCCTGCTGGTCGAACATCCCCCGGTGCTCACCCTGGGCAGGAATGCCCGACGTCAGCACGTCATTGCCAGCGACGAGTTGTTGGCCCGCCGCGGCATCTCCTTGTTCGAGACCAACCGCGGAGGGGACGTTACCTATCATGGCCCGGGACAGCTGGTGGGTTATCCCATTCTCAATCTGCGCAGCTTTACCCCACCGCTGGGCATTGTGGAGTACCTCCGCCGACTCGAGGAGGTGCTCATTCGTGCCTGTGCGGACTATGGTGTACTTACCCAGCGCGCCGCTGGGCGCGCCGGTGTCTGGACCATGCCCGGGGGCGCCATCGCGGAGAAGAAGATCGCCGCTCTGGGCGTGCACGTTGCCCGCGGAGTGACCACTCATGGCTTCGCTCTGAACGTGACCACCGATCTCGCCGACTTCGCGTTGATCGTGCCCTGCGGGATCAGCGATCGCGGCGTCACCAGCATCGAGGCTGAAGTAGATCCCGCGCCTTCGCTCAAGCAGGTGGCCAACTCGGTCATCCGCCACTTTGGCCGGGTCTTCGGCCGGCAGGTGGTATGGGTCGAGACGCTCGACGAGCTGGTCCCCGGCGGCCTGCCGCTCTCCCGGATTTCCAGTACGCGGGCCTAACCGGATTTCCTGTGGAGCTTGGTGGCGTTGGCGGACCTCATGCGCCTTTTCTTAAGAGAAAGGCGCACACGCGGTTTTGTCCTGTGCTGCGTGGCAGGAAATACGGGCGAGACGGCCGCGTGTGCGGCTTTCATTAAGGAAAGCCGCATGCGATGCATCAACGCCACCACACTTCACAGGAAGTCCGGGATCCGTGACCACACAGTAAGCGTTGGATTGCTCTAGAATAGGGAGTTCGCGTCAGGCCTCAAGGCCTGCGGGCAATTGCGAAAGGGAGTCCATGCCGACCGATGTCATCATGCCCCAGATGGGCGAGTCGATTTTTGAAGGCACCATCACCAAGTGGCTGAAGAAGCAGGGTGACACGGTGCAGCGGGACGAGCCTCTTTTTGAGATCTCCACGGACAAAGTGGACGCCGAAATACCCTCTCCGGCCAGCGGAGTGCTGAGCGAAGTCAAAATCGCGGAAGGCAACACCGTCCAGATCAACACCGTGGTGGGCGTGATCGCCGACGCGGATGGTCAGGCTCCCTCAGCTCCTGCGGCCCCGGCGGCTGCTAAAGAACCGCCCGGTGCTGCATCCTTGGCGGCTGCGGCGCCTGCACCAGTTCCCACACCCTCACCCGCTCCCGCGGCTGCCGCCGCAACGGCTGCGCCGGCCCTCACCGACGTGATCATGCCCCAGATGGGCGAGTCGATTTTTGAAGGCACTATCACCAAGTGGCTGAAGAAGCAGGGCGATGCGGTGCAACAGGATGAGCCGCTCTTCGAGATCTCGACCGACAAGGTCGATGCGGAGATTCCTTCCCCGGTGGCGGGCGTGCTGGCAGAGATCAAAGTGCAGGCCGGGACCACGGTTCAGATCAACACCGTAGTTGCGGCCATCAGCGTTGGCGGGGCGGTCGCGGCTGCAGCTGCTCCGGCGCCCAGCACGCAGCCCGCGCCTCCCCCTGCTGTGGCAGCAGCCGCCGAGGCCGACAGCGAGGCCGGCGAGGTAGAAACCGGGGAACGGGTTCGCTCCTCGCCCCTGGTGCGCAAGATTGCCAGAGAAAACAACCTCGACCTGAGCAAGGTTCCCGGCACTGGCTCAGCGGGCAGAATTACCAAGGAAGATATTCTCGGCTACCTGGCCAAGGGAGCCCCCGCGCCCGCCAAACCCGCCGCGCCAGCACCAGCGGCTCCTCCGGCCGCCTCACCGGCGCCCGCACCCGCGGCGGCCAAGCCCCCGGCTCCCGCGCCTACCCCGGTGGTCACGGCTGGCGATGAGTTGGTGCCCTTAACCCGCATGCGCTCCATCATTGCCCAGCGCATGGTCGACTCCAAGCGCACCAGCGCCCATGTGCACACGGTCTTCAAGATCGACATGAGCCGCATCGTGCGTATCCGCGAGAAAGAGAAATCCAAGTACGAGCAGCGCAACGGCGTCAAGCTCACTTACATGCCGTTTATCTCCCGCGCCGTCATCGCCACCTTGCGCAAGATGCCCATTGTGAACGCATCGATGGAGGGGGACGCCATTCGCTACCATAAGAACATCAATCTGGGTATCGCCGTCGCCCTGGATTGGGGGCTGATAGTGCCCGTCATCCGCCAAGCGGAGGACAAGAGCTTCCTGGGCATTGCGCGGGCCATTGTCGATCTGGCGGAGAGAGCCCGGGCCAAGAAGCTGAAGCCGGAAGAAGTGGCTTCTGGCACTTTCACGATTACCAATCCCGGAATCTTCGGCGAGCAATTCGGAACCCCGGTCATCAATCAGCCGGAATCGGCCATTCTAGGTGTAGGCGGCCTCTTCAAAGAACCCACCGTAGTTACCGATGAGAACGGCTCCGATTCGATCGCGATCCGCAGCATCATCCGTCTCACTTTAGGCTTCGATCACCGCATCATCGACGGAGCCGACGCAGGCAAATTCATGGCAGAGCTAAAGAAGTACCTGGAAAACTGGAACGAGGACATCGGCTAAACCGGCTGCAGAAAAGCGAAGCGGTGCATCTCTAAGCCGCAAAGCATGGGTTGCCCCACGTTCGATGCACTGAGTGGTCGACATCTTGGTCCGCTTAAAGCCGGCTCTTGGCCTCCATCACTCGAGCTACCGCCTCTTCCGCGGTGTCCGCGGTCGCGGACAAATGCCCCATCTTTCTCCCCGCCCGCGCAGTGTGTTTTTCATACAGGTGCAAACTAACCTCAGGAACAGCCAGCGCTTGGGCGAAGTGGGGTTCTCCCTGGAGTCCGTTTTTCAGCCAAAGATCGCCCAGCAGGTTGGCGATCGCCGCCGGCCGCATAATCCTCACATCCCCCAGTGGCAGGTCACAGACCGCACGCACTGCCTGCTCGAACTGGCTGGTCACGCAGCAGCGCTGGCTGGCGTGATAGCTGTTGTGCGGGCGGGGCGCCAGTTCATTGACGAATAGTCCGTTCCCGGTGACGAACATCTCAACCGCCAGCAGGCCTTCCAGCTTCAGCTGGCACGCCATGGTGGTGGCAATTTCCTGGGCGCGTTTCTCCAGCGCGGCGGGCATGGAGGAGGGGAGCGCGCTCCAAACCAGGATCTGGTGTTCATGATGATTGGTCGCAGCCGGATAAGCGACGACCTCACCGCTTGGATTGCGCGCCACCATGACGGAGATCTCGGATTCCAGATCAAGCGCCTGCTCGGCCACGCAGGGCTGTTCTCCTAGTGCCCGCCATGCGGCGCCCACCCGTTCCGTCTGCGACCCGGCAAGATCGCCGTGGAGCTTCACCTGGCCCCGGCCGTCGTAACCGCCGCGGGCCCGCTTGAGGTAAATCCGCTCCCCCAGTTCCTTCACTGCCTGCAGCAGATCCTCCTCTGAATAAATGGCCAGGTAAGGTCCCACGGGATAGCCTTGATCCCGCAGCCAGTTCTTTTGCTGGATTCGGTCCTGCACCATAGCCAGGATCTCCTTGCCCGGGCGCACCGGAGCATGCCGCCCCGCAGCCTCCAACGAAGCAATGGAAATCTGCTCAATCTCCAGCGTGATCACGTCACAACCGCGAGCCAGATCGGCGGCCGCACGAGCGTCGTCCCAGGAGCCCACAAAACAGGCATCCACCACAAAACGAGCAGGGCAGGAAGGGTCGGGATCCATCACCTGTACCCTATAGCCGAGGGAACGTGCAGCCATGGCCGTCATGCGGCCCAATTGACCACCCCCCAGAATGCCGATGGTCGAGCCCTGAGCGATCGCGCTCAAGACGGCAACTCCGTCTCCAGGACTTCTCGGCTACGTGCCGTACGCCAGGCACGAAGCCGATCGCCCAGCTCCGCATCATGGCCAGCCAGGATGGCGACCGCCAGCAACGCAGCATTGGCAGCCCCGGGCTTGCCAATGGCCAGCGTGGCCACCGGAACCCCCTTGGGCATCTGGACAATGGAAAGCAGGGAATCGATGCCTTGCAAGCAGGTCGAGGGGACGGGCACCGCCAACACGGGGAGGATGGTCTTGGCGGCCAGCATTCCCGGCAGATGCGCCGCGCCGCCGGCAGCGGCAATGAGGATCTTCAGTCCCCGCGCCTCGGCCTGCTCGGCATATTGAAAAAGCCAGTCGGGGGTGCGATGCGCAGAAACGATCCGCGCTTCGTAGGGAATGGCGAACTCCCGTAACAGGTCAATGCAAGGAAGAAGGACTTCGTAGTCGCTCTTGCTTCCCATGACCACGCCAACGGTAGGAGAGGCGTTCATCCCGACGGTAGGAGTGACGTTCATTTGCTTCGATTATCCCATCCCGCCCCCGCGCTACACTTTAAGGTCGACGCGCGCCGTCTGTGCTACGTCCGCCAGCTGGTCGGTGGTCAACACGCGGATCCGGCGTCGCTCCAAGGTCTTGCTGGCATACTTGTAGCGCTCCCCCCGCTCCTCATCGGGTTCGTTATCGCCTTCGGGCCAACCGATGGGCTCGATGATCGCCGTCAACTCGAGTTTTGCTTGCTCTACTCTCTTCACTCCGAGACAAAGGCCCGGGGCGGCGAATGCCAGCAGCTTCGCCTCGTCGACACCCGCCTCCAGCGAGACTGCCTGGAACATCTTCACCACCCCGTTGCGGTAGCCGCAGTCAATCCGCAACGAGTCGCCGGGTTGCGTGTAGTTGGCAGCTGGGATGTGTTTACGCATCAGCGTCCAAACCCCGGCCGCCTCGAAGTGCGTGCGCATGGCCGCGACGATCGCTGCTCGCCCTCCGCGACGCTGCTTCCGTTCCCGCCGCGGGCTATCGACGTAGAGGCGCATCAATTCCTCCAGGCCGGTGAGAAAGCTTTCCGCCAGGTACGCCTTGCTTTCGGTGATCTGCACTCCATTGGAAAGCGACTCTTCGAGCAGAGACATAATGGGCTTGGGATGGTCGGGGTGGTGGGATCGCAACCGCTGTCCGATTTCGATTTCCAGTGCCTCGAGCATCTGCGTGTCCGCATCCGGATCGAGACAGAGGACCCGGGCCCAGTCCCGGGTAAAGCGCAGCGAGCTCTGCTCTCCCACGGAGGCCCGGAGCAGCACGCCAATATTGACGAACTCGTTCTTTACCGGATCCGGCACATAACGGATGAGTTGAAACTCGCATTGTTTCCGCTCCGCCATGCCCCCTCCTGTAGAACTTATCCTCTGGCTAATGTCTCGGCTCCTTCAACTCAATCCTTCACTATCTTGCATCCACACTCCCGCCCCCTCTTCCCGCTCCCCTCCCCAATTCGGAAAGGGCCGTCGTCCCGATTCCCTGAACGCCCCAATCAACTCCCGCACCCGTGCCCGGCGTGCCAGCAACCGGTCCAGCAGGACTTCCAGGGCGCTTAGATCTCCTCCGTACCATTCCGGAGGAATGGTCTCCGCAATCGCCCACGCCGTCTCCGGGGCCAGGTTCTCGATGCGGCTGAGCCAGGGCTCGAAGCTCTCCCAGCCGGTGACGCCGCGGTAGACGGTGTTCTCGGCAAACACCCCGCCCAGGCTGGCATCGATAAACTTCCAGTCGCCGGCATGAAAGCAGTAACCCTGGTCGATAAAGGTCGCGTGGTAGTGGCGTTCCCGGCGGCTCTTCTGGAAGACTGCCTGTCTGCCGTTGATGTTGCAGGTCCATTTGTCCAGCGCCAGAATACCCGCGAACTCACGCAGATTGCGCACTTCGAGCAGTTGCTCCTCAGGCAGGTAGTCGACCACCTGCCCGGGCATCAGGCCCCCCACCCAGCGCGAGGCGAAATGAAGCCCCGCCTGGCAAGGCTGCGCACCTCCGCGCAACTCGATGTGCAGCTCGGGGGTGTTATGGATCAGCCAGTCCGTCACCTCGATGATCTCCGAGTGGGGCACAGAAAGCCCGATCGCGGCGCCCAGCCGGGTGGCCAGCAGCTCATTGGCCAGCACCCGGACATGTTGCGGATTGTTGCGGAATTTGACCACGTAAAGATGGCTATCAGAGGCCAGCATGAGATGGCTCTGGGCTCCGCCCCGCATGCGTCGAATCTGTTGGATCGCGATCACTGCCACGGAGATCCCCTTTGCCGGCCAGTCGCTGCAAGTAGCAGCATACTCGACCCCCCGCTTCTGGTAGCATCGCCACGGAGGAAGCACATGGAACAGGCTGTAACGACCCCGAATGGCGCGCGCCGCAATGAAGATATCGCCCTGGATTTGTTGAAGTTTGTCGCTGCGTCGGCGGGACTGGGAAGGGGCACGTCACCGGCTGCGGGCTTCGTCGCCGCCTCCGGGGCTAAACCAGAAGAACAAGTAAGCCAATTACTTGCCCTCTACTCGAAATGCCTCGGCGCTGTCCAAGGGAAGTGAAAAGGGAAAGTGGTAAAAGAGATTTCCCTGAGGCAGCACCCGGTGCAAGCTTCAATGACCCATGGCAGACAAGAATAGCTGTCGACGGCATTTTCACTTCTGGTGTAGACAGGGCAACCAAACCCGGCGCGGCTTTTCCTCAAGAAAAGCCGCTCTTCTCTACACTCGCCCGTGCCGATGAGAAGTGAAAATGCCCTAAGCGTCGCCGTCTTCGGCGCCGGGGCTTTTGGCCGCAATCATCTGCGCGTCTATCGCCAGCTGGAGCAGTCCGGTTTTGGGGTGCGGTTGGCTGCAGTTGCGGAAACCGACCCAACCGCTGCTGAGGAGTTGCGCCAAGAGGGGAACCTCGTCGTTTTTTCCTCGCCCGAGGCGTGCCTGGAGGCTTGCCGCCAGGGCAAACTCCACTTGGACGCGGTTTCCATCTGCGTTCCCACGTCCGCCCACTATTCCGTGGCTACCCAAGCGTTGGCCCAGGGCCTCGATGTGCTGCTGGAGAAGCCGATTGCGGTGACCCTGGCTGAGGCCGATGCCCTGGTGAGCCAAGCGGCAGCCACCCGGCAGATCCTGCAGGTGGGTCTTCTGGAGCGCTTCAACCCTGCGGTCACCGCGGCCGAGCCGTTGGTCAATGGACCGATGTTTTTCGAAGCCCACCGCCTCAGCGTCTTCCACCGCCGTGCTTTGGATGTGGACGTAGTGCTGGACCTGATGATCCACGACCTGGACATCGTGCTCAGCTTTGTACGCTCCCCGGTAAGCCAGCTGCACGCCGTGGGCTTGAGGATTTTATCGCCCAAGGTCGACATCGCGAACGTTCGCCTGGAATTTGCGTCCGGCTGTGTCGCCAACTTCACCGCCAGCCGCGTGAGCACGGAGACGGTGCGCAAGCTGCGCTTCTTCCAGCCGCATCAGTACCTGTCGATCGACTATGCCCGCCAGGATCTGCTCATCATCAACCTGGCGTCTGACGCGAACCAAAGCCAAGGCTCAGCAGCGGAGCTCATTCCCAGTAAGCCGCCGGTCCAGGGTGGGGAACCCCTGCTGCTGGAGATCCAATCGTTCCTGGAATCGGTGCGCACCCGCCAGCCGCCGCGGGTGAAAGCGCAGGAGGCGCGCGATGCGCTGGCGTTGGCGCTCGAGATCAACAAGGCGATTCAGGCCCACGCCACCCGCGCCGGGCTCCTCTAACGCACTTTTGCTAATACTGTGGTCGGGTGGGATCAGTTATGTGCGGCCATCCTTTCCACCCCGGGCACGCAAAGACCGCGTACCCCGGGGGCCCCGGCTTTGGCGGAATGGCCGCGTGGGGGTTCAGTTTCCTGGTCAACACCATTAGCAAAAATGCTCTAGCCTTGGCTCGGCTGAAGGTCTACGGTAGCTTCTGCACTTTGTAATCCTCAGGCACCTTCAATTCAAACTGGTCGTCAGCCAGCGGTTGATTCAAGATCAGCTTCTCCACCGTCAGCGTGATGCGGAGTTCGTCGAGCAAGCGGTTAATCGTGATGGTGCCGGGGAATTGGGTTCCGTTGAAGTCCTGATACGGCCCGTACACCACCTGAGTCTCCAGATCGCCGGCAGCGTTGTAGACGTCCTGTCCGGTGGGCAGCAGGTTAATCCGGTTGAAGTGGATCACGCGCAGCGGCGTGCCTAGTTGCGGCAGCCCGGGTGACGAGCTTCGCTCCCCCGGTTTCAATACCGTCAGGTCGTATTCCGGCTGCTCAATCAGCTGCTTGGTCTTCGCCTCCACCTTGGTCTGGCTGGAGTTGGTGAGGGAAACGATCGAATCGGCGGAGATGCTGCGAATCAGGATCGAATCAAAAAAGACGTCCGGGCGCAGATTTTCCATCGCATTGGCCGCCGGGGTGGTCACGGAATTACTGCCTTGGATGGCGCGGCTCTTGGGAGGAATCAGCATGATGAAGGTTTTGCCATCGCTGGCAAGGTCAAACGCGCGCAGGCGCACCACCGGCAGATATCCCAGAACCCGCAGCATCTGTGGCTTGCGCAGGCGAATGTAGCCGTGAATCGAGGTGTAGTCGGTCTCCTGGCCTTTATGGGCGCCCCCCACGGAGGCGGCGAAATCTACCGTCGCGCTGAGGGAGTTCACCTGCTCGTAGCGGCGATTGACCGCCTCCACCAGCTGCACTGCGTCCGCGTTCAGCGCCACCCCAGCCAGTTTGGGCTTCTGTAGGCTGCGGGTGTGGCTCAGGCATCCGGTCAAGACCGGTACCAGCAGCGCCAAAAGCTTCAACCAGTCTCTCCGCATTCATTCAACTCAGGAAATGCGAGTATAGAGCAATCGCCACGTCAGGACTTCGGGGCAAGCCATGGGCCGCCGGGTCTTCAATGGGCCCCTTGGGCATCTTTGAGCCCCTTCCGGTAGGCGTTTACATTGCGCTCGTGCTCTTCCAACGTCGTGGCAAACCGGGAGTGTCCCGAGGCGCTCGGGTCCGCGACAAAGTAGAGGAACTTGCTTTCTGCAGGGTGCGTCGCTGCCTGCAACGAGGCGATTCCCGGGCTACAGATCGGGCCCGGCGGCAGGCCGGAATGACGATAGGTGTTGTAAGCCGAATCGCGTTTCAGGTCTGACTGGTAAATGGCTCCCCGATACTGTTTCTCCAGCAAAGCGGCGTAGATCACGGTTGGGTCGGTCATCAGGGGCATGTTCTGGGCCAGACGATTCTCCAGCACACTTGCTACCAGGGGCCGATCCTCCGCTACCGGGGTCTCTTTCTCCACCAGCGATGCCAGGGTCACGATCCGGTGATAATCGCCATCCAGGCCGATCGTGGCCGTACTTTGGCGAAAGCGCCTGACCATTGCGGCCAGCAATCGGCTGGGTGGCTGGTGCCGCTGAAAACGGTAGGTATCGGGGAACAGATAACCCTCGAGATTTTTTGCTCCCGGGTCGAGATCGGCAATCAGTGCCACGTCCTGGTTGGCCGCTGCCAGAAAACTCTCTTTCGTTCCCAATTGCGCATCCTGGACGGCTTGGGAGATGTCGAAAAGGTTGAAACCCTCGGGAATGGTCAGGGTGCGGGTGTAAACATCGCCCCGCACCATCCGGTTATAAACGGCCGCCAGCGTTGCCTGCTGCGCGAAGCGATATTCCCCCGCCTTCAGTGTGCCACTTCGTAAAACATGCCAAAGATCGAAGGCGTAGCGGCTGCGGATAATCCCGCGTTCCGCAAGCAAGGACCCGATAGCCCGTGTGCCCATCCCCGGAACCACTTCCACAAACGTTTCCGCCGCCGGCCCGGCAGGCACGATGAGTTCGCGGGTGGCGAAAAAAACTGCAACGAGGGCCAGGACCAGAAGGACTACCAAAAGACGTCGCACAAGGGGACCTTGGTGGATTGGATTCTCTTCCAGGATTTTATGATGCGATTCCTGTTGTGCGATTCTGGTGCACATCGGCGTTAATCTGCCCAGGGAAGCGGTGGATCGATGAACCCCTTAAAGCAACCGCGGCCAGCGTTGCCCGGCAAACCAACGGAGAGCCTCGATGTTCGCATGCAGAGCCGTGTGCCGGGACGCGTGTTAGGTCTGGATGTCGGCGACCGGCGGATCGGGGTTGCCGTCTCTGACGAACTGGGGCTTACCGCGCAACCCGTACTCACCCTGGTGCGCAAGAACCGGCGCCACGACCTTGCTTCCCTGGCCCGGCTGGTGCGCAAGTATGGTTGTGCCCAGGTGGTCGTAGGCAACCCGCTCTACATGTCGGGGGATATCAGCCCGCAGGCGCTCAAGGCGCAGGCCGTTGCCCAGGCCCTTCATCTCGAGACCGGCGCCATGGTTACGCTCTGGGACGAACGTCTCTCGACCACCGAGGCTCATCGTCACCTGGACGCCGCCGGCCGCCTTGGAGATCGCCGAGCGGTGATCGATCAGGTGGCCGCAGTGCTCATTCTGCAGAGCTTCCTCGATTCCCGGCGATAATACCGGGTCCTGGAAAAGAGGATAGACAGCCGTGCGGCGGTGAGAACAGCGGCCGGAGTCCGTCGTATAATCGTGTTTTCACCTGGTTGTTCTAAAGCTTTTCTGGGCCCATCGGCCACGCTTTTGTCCGGATCGTTATCAAATGCCTGAACACATTAAGAAAAAACTGGAAGAACAAATCCGCGAGTTGGAGCACGAGCTCACCCACGACCTGCCGATCGAGATCAAGAAGGCAGCCTCGCTGGGAGATCTGAGCGAGAATGCCGAGTACCACATGGCGAAGCAGCGGCAGGTCTTCGTCAACGCCCGGCTGGGGCAGCTTAAGAAGCGGATGGCGGAACTCTCCCTGGTCAACCTGACCAATATTCCCAAGGATCGGATTGCCTTTGGCTCCACAGTGGTGGTCTTCGACACCACCAAGAACGAAGAGATCACCTACAAGTTGGTCACCAGCGAGGAATCCGACGTGAACCAGGGCCTGATCTCGACTACCTCGCCGATCGGCCGCGGACTGGTAGGCAAACAGGTCGGAGACATTGCGGCGATTGTGACTCCGAACGGCAAGCGCGATCTGGAGATTCTCAAACTGACGACCATTCACGACGAGGCGCCATGAACTCGACCTCGACCCGGTCCTGGAGTTGGACCAGCACCTTCGGCAAGGGCTGCGGCGTCCTCCTGCAGTACATCGTCGATGGGCTGGCGCTCACCCGCATCTCGCCCAATGTGCTCACCTTCCTGGGCCTGTTGATCAACACCGTGGCGGCGATTCTCTTCGGTTTGGCCAACGAGCACAATTACGTCCGCATGTTCCTCTACGCCGGGCTGGTCATCATCGGGGCCGGAATCTTTGACATGGTGGACGGGCGGGTGGCGCGCCAGACAGACCAGGTCACCGTCTTCGGGGCGTTCTTCGATTCCGTGATTGATCGCTACAGCGACGTCGTACTGTTCTTCGGCCTGCTGGTGTTTTATGCCCGCGGCAATCGATTTTTCTATGTCGTTCTGGCCGCTTTTGTCATGGTGACCTCGCTCATGGTCAGCTACACCCGGGCCCGCGCCGAGGCTCTGATCGGATCCTGCAAGGTAGGCTTCATGGAGCGCCCGGAACGTGTAGTCCTGATTATTCTGGGGGCCCTCTTCAACCGCTGGGGAGTGATGGCCCCGGTCCTCTGGGTACTGGCCGTTTTGTCCACGGTGACCGTCATTCACCGCATCAGCTATACCTATCAACGAACCAAGACGGCCCCAGCCAAGGTCGACAAGCAGGCCCAGACCCAGGCTGCTACCGTCAGCGCGGCGCGTAGCAGCGCCCCCGATCTCGGTCCGGATCTTCGTCCCGCGCCGCGCGCCTGATGATGCGACCCGTTCTGCTCGTTCACGGTGGCGCCTGGGACATTCCCGAGGATCAACTCGAAGCGCATCGCCGCGGCGTCACCCGCGCTGTCAAGGCGGGCTACGCCCTCCTACGGGAAGGAGGTTCCTCCTTGGACGCAGTCGAGGCGGCACTCACTTTGCTCGAAGACGACGAGACCTTCGATGCCGGCCGGGGCAGCTTCCTGACCCGGGATGGACGGGTACAGCTGGATGCGCTGATGATGGACGGCGCGACGCTGCGCGTCGGCGCGGTGGCTTGCGTGGAGAGGCTACGGAATCCGATCCAGGCGGCGCGCCTGGTGCTGGAACGGAGCCCGCACGTCTACCTGGTCGGCCAAGGCGCAGAAGAGTTCGCCCGCGAGCAAGGCATGAGCCTGGTCGAGAACCATGAGTTAGTGCTGGACCGGGAACGCCTGCGCCTGGCGGAGGCGCAGGAGCGAGAGCGGGCTGGCATCGCAGACCCGACGTTTGCCGGTACTCAACCCCCAGCCGACTCGCATGACACGGTGGGCGCAGTCGCGGTCGATGCTGCCGGAAATCTGGCCGCCGCCACTTCCACCGGGGGCACGGTGAATAAGGCGCCCGGCCGGGTGGGCGACTCGTCCGTCATCGGTTGCGGGGGTTACGCCGACAATCGGAGTGCAGCCGCATCGCTGACCGGTTGGGGTGAACCCATTATGAAGTTGGTGCTGGCCAAGTGGGCCGTCGATCGGGTGCCGCAATTGGGGCCGGAACAGGCCGCTCAGGATGCCCTCGCCTATCTCTATGCACGTCTCCAGGGTCATGGCGGCATGATCCTGCTGGGGCCGGATGGCCGCTTTGGGATCGCCCACAATACACCGCGCATGGCTTGGGCTGTCTGCGATCGCAAGGGTGTGCGCGCGGGCACCACCCTGAGCGAAATCTAGTGCTCCGGTGAGAATGTTTTCATGACGCCCAAGATCGTCCTCGCTTCCGGCTCACCGCGAAGGCGGGAGCTGCTGGTCCAGGCGGGCTATCGTTTTGAGGTCCAGGTCTCCTCCGTTCCCGAGTCTCGGGGCCCGGGAGAAGATGCTATCCGATTCGCCACCAGGCTCGCCCGGGAGAAGGCCGAGGAGGTCTTTGCCCGGCGCCAGGGCGCAACCGAGACGCTAGAACCAACCATGGTCCTTGGCGCCGATACGGTCGTAGTCTGCGACAGTGAGGTGATGGGCAAACCGGCCGACGCAGCGGATGCCAAGCGGATGCTTCTCCTGCTCTCCGGGCGCACCCACCACGTGGTCACAGGGGTCGCCGTGGTCTGGGGGTCGGGCTCGCCACCCGCGGTCGAAGTAGCCGCGGAGGTGACCCAGGTCAGCATGCAGACGCTCTCGCCGGAGGAGGTCTCCCGCTATGTCGCCAGCGGTGAGCCCATGGATAAGGCGGGTGCTTATGCTATCCAGGGATATGCAGGACGGTGGATTCCACGCATCAGCGGTTGTTATTTCAACGTGGTCGGGTTGCCTTTAGCTTTGGTGGCCAGCCTGTTCGAAGGAGCCGAG
>Ga0302325_10012233_pt1 | contig 18431 bp, 23 predicted proteins | sample Palsa_T0_2_FD_201948 | JGI IMG/M metagenome (GOLD analysis project Ga0302325, IMG submission 201948) | Peat permafrost microbial communities from Stordalen Mire near Abisko, Sweden - Palsa_T0_2 | ecosystem: Environmental > Terrestrial > Soil > Palsa > Peat permafrost | place: Sweden: Abisko...
TTCCCCGGGGCCGGGAAGTCGGACGGCGACAGCACCGGCCCCAGGGTCACCAGTCCGCGCACGGGCAGGGTCCCCAGCGCCGCGATCACCCGCCGCAGCGCCGGCTCCTGGCCCTGGTACATGGTCGAGAACGATACCAGCACCAGCGGCGCGTCACCGTCGGGCGGCGGCGCCGTCGCCTGGTCGTCGGCCCAGGCCGGATCGACGAGGTAGGGTCCGACATACCGGTAGGGCTCGGGTGGCGACTGATCGAAGTCGAAGGCCCGGCTGGTGGCCAGCAGGATCCGAGTGCAGGCCTTCAGCTGGTCGAAGACGTCGGCCAGCGGCGCCAGGCCGACCGCCGCGCGGCCCCGGTTCAGCGGCGCCAGGCCGTACTGGAACGCCTCGCGGGTCGCCGCGGTCACCTGGGCGTAGAACTCGAAGTCGAACTCGGTCTGCGGCGGCGGCAGGCCCCCGCCGAACGGCGGCGCCGCGGCGATGGTCGGCAGCGACCAGACGTTGGTGGCGAACAACGCCAGCGGGCGGCGCCTCGCCTCGGCCCCGGCCATCGCGCCGAACAGCAGCTCCTGGCTCACCACCACGTCCGGCGCGAAGGCGTCGATGGCGTCGGCGACATCCCGCGCATAGAGCGCCGCCGGGCCGCACATGACGCCGTCCACGAGCCGCTGGATCACCTCCAGCGGGCTCTGGGCCAGCCAGTCCTTGATCGGGTCGGTGTCCGGCGAGCGATCCGGCCGCGAAGGCGCGCGCCGCCAGGTGGTGAACGGCGTTCCCGCCGCCGCCGCGTCCGCGGCGTTGCAGGCGTCGCTGATCACCAGCGCCGTGTGGCCGGCGTCGATCAGCTCGCGCGCGGCGAGCAGCAGGGGCGGCACGTGGCCCCCGCCCTCCCAGGTGGCGAACAGGAATCGCGACATGGGCGCCGGATAACCGCTGCCGGCAGGCTCTGCAATGCGCCTGCCGGCGGCCTTGACTTGGGGCCGCATGCGGCCAAAGGGAGCAAGACGCGGTTGAACCGGTTTTGACCTCCAGGCCGCCAGCCAGTAACGCTGGCGCCTGGCGATGCGGGAGCGGCGGGAGGTGCGGCCTGTGCTGGTCAGGGGCCTTGCGGATTGGGCGGTCTCCAGAGCCGATCTCTTCGGCCGGGGCGCCTTCGACAACGGTCCCCGGCTGGTCGACACCACGATGCTCTATGCGCCCCGCAGCGGCGGGGTGAAGCGCTACCTCACCGCCAAGCGCGCCTGGTTCGCCGACGCGCGCCCGCACATCCGCCACACCCTGGTGGTGCCCGGCCCCCGCCACGCCTACGACGGCGCCGGCCGCCTCTCGATCTACGCCGCCCCGCTGCCGTTCGGCGACGGTTACCGCTGGCCGGTCGGCAAGACGGCCTGGATGCGGCGGCTGATGCGCCAGCGGCCGACCCTGATCGAGGCGGGCGATCCCTATACGCCGGGCCTGGCCGCGCTGAAGGCCGGCGAGGTGCTGGGCGTGCCGGTGGTCGGCTTCTGCCACACCGATCTCGGCGCCCTGGCCGCGCTCCACATCGGCGAATGGGCCGAGCGGCCGGTGCGCCGCCACTGGGGCGAGATCTACCGCCGCTTCGACCGGGTCGTGGCGCCCAGCCGGTTCATCGCCGAGCGCCTGGCCGACGCCGGCGTCGCCGATCCGCTGGCGCTGCCGCTCGGCGTCGACGTTGACACCTTCAGGCCCGAGGGCGCCGACGGCGCCGGCCTGCGCCGCCGCCTGGGCCTCACGGCGCGCCACCGCCTGCTGGTGTTCGCCGGCCGCCCGGCGCGGGAGAAGCGGGTGGACGTGCTGGTGGAGGCCGTGGAGCGGCTGGGCGATCCTTACGTGCTGCTGCTGGTGGGCGCGCGGGCCACCGTGCCGTCGCCGGGCCGGGTGATCGAGCTGCCCTACGAGAAGGAGTCCGCGCGCCTGGCCGCGCTGCTGGCCAGCTGCGACGCCTTCGTCCACGCCAACGACAGCGAGCCGTTCGGGCTGGTGGTGCTGGAGGCCATGGCCTGCGGCCTGCCGGTCGTGGGGGTCGCCGCAGGCGGGGTCTGCGAGAGCGTCGACGGCGCGGTGGGCGAACTGGCCGCACGCTCCACCGGTGCGGATTTCGCGGCCGCCGTCGAAGCTCTCTTCCAACGCGACCTGGGGCTGCTGCGGCGCGCAGCCCGGGCCCGCGCCTGCGAGCGCCACGGCTGGGACGCGGTCTTCGAGCGCCTGTCCGCCCTCTACGCCGAAGTCAGCGGCGAACCCGCCTTCGCCCACGCCGGCGCCGAGTTCGCCCTGGCCAGCTAGTAGGGACTTGGCCTGGCGAGCGGGAACTGGGAGCCGTCGTCGGCCCAGGGGTTGAAGAGTGGCGCGCCGCTTGCGGCGACGTCCCGGATGTTTCGGGTCACCAGGAAGAGGTCGTGCTCGATGGCGCTGGCGGCGAGCATCGTATCGACGACGGCCGGCGCGCGCCCGGTCCGTCGCTGCACCTCGCCGCTGACCGCGCCCCAGCGCCGCACGACGGCATCGTTCAACGACAGCACCCGCCCACTGAAGCGGGCTTCGAGCGCGTCACGCGCCGCGGCGTAGCGAGAACGGTTGCTATCGGTCGGGTCCAGATTGTGGATGCCCTTGTCGTACTCGGCGAGCGTGAGCACGCTCAGGAACAGCGTCTGCTCGACTTGGCCCGACGCCCACGTCTTCACGCTAGGCGCGCCGTTCGGGTTGATCAGGGCCGCGACAACGTGGGTGTCGAGCAGCCAACCGATCAAAGCGGCTCGTCCCGCCCATGATCGGGCGCCCGTTCGAGATCCAGCCCGTCGAGATGCAGGCTTTCCATGAACCGGACGAAGGGGACGGGGGGCGAAGCGGCGATCAGGCGCTCGAGGTCGTCGATGCTGATCACGGCCACCGCCTCCTTGCCCCTGACCGTCACCCTCTGAACCCCCTCGGTCTGCGCCTTGCGCACGACTTCGCTGAAGCGGGCCTTGGCGTCTTCCAGCTTCCAGCGCGCGGTCATCACGCCTCCTGACTAGCTGGTCAGAAGATAGATAGTCAGCGGCGGGCGGTCAATCGGCGTAGGGCGTCAACCGCTGGCGTCTGAGCGGCGAGACGGTCGAACCTGCGACCTCCGGCGTGTACGGCGTCGTCGGGATTTAATGGCGCGAGTGACGGGGCTCGAACCCGCGACCTCCGGCGTGACAGGCCGGCGCTCTAACCAACTGAGCTACACCCGCGTTTCCGCGCCGGGCCGCTGGGGCCCGGATGGGAGGGGCGTCTGATAGGTCCGGCGGTGTGGCCCGTCAACTGCCGCGGGCGGCGTCCGCGCGCCGACTCACTTGCACGAGGTGAGGACGCAGACCAGGCCGCGATGAGTTCGGACTGCGCACTGGGCGAGCGCACCGCGCTTTGCCACCGCGAGTGACGTGGAGACCTCGTAGCCCATCGAGGTGCGGCTGCGGGCGACGCAGGTCCAGCGATGCGCGGTCTGCACCAGCATCGGCGCATCGGTCCGCGGCGAGTAGACGCCGGCGTCGAGCGGCCCGGGTCCGGCGAAGGCCGCAGGCGCGGCAAGGGTCGCCGCCAGAGCGGCGGCGAGGATCCAAACTCGGTTCATGTAGTGCCCCCCAACTGGTCCGCCCGCGAAGTGCGGCGGCTCAGCTTGACAGTGACCGCATCCGGCGCGGCTAGCAATCGCGGCGCCTCGCCGCAGGGCGGATCGCCGCTTAGCCAGCCTGGGCGGGCGAGGGCGTTTGAACCCCCTGGCGCCTTGGGCTAGAACGGCCGCGACTCCGCCGCCGTCGGCCGGGTCGTCCACCCGACCGAGGGCCGATGAACGCGTTCCTGCTGCAGTATCTGCCGATCGTGATCTTCCTGGGCGTCGGCGCGGCGCTCGGGATCGCCTTCACGGTGCTGCCCACCATCATCGCCCCCAAGGCGCCCGACGCCGAGAAGCTTTCCTCGTACGAATGCGGCTTTAACGCCTTCGACGACGCGCGGATGAAGTTCGACGTGCGCTTCTACCTGGTCTCGATCCTGTTCATCATCTTCGACCTGGAGGTGGCCTTCCTGTTCCCCTGGGCCGTCAGCCTGCTGCGCATGCCGCACGCCGAGGCGGCCTACGCCTTCTGGTCGATGATGGCGTTCCTGGGCGTGCTCACCGTCGGCTTCATCTACGAATGGAAGAAGGGCGCGCTCGAATGGGAGTGATCACACCCGCCGGCGCCGCGGCCCGGTCCTCGGTGGAGGGTTACGACGCCAAGACCCACGACCCGTTCTTCGACGGCGTCTCCGGCCAGCTGGCCGACAAGGGCTTCATCACCACCGCCACCGACGACCTGATCACCTGGGCGCGCACCGGCTCGCTGATGTTCATGAGCTTCGGCCTGGCCTGCTGCGCGGTGGAGATGATGCAGACCGCCATGCCGCGCTACGACCTGGAGCGCTACGGCTTCGCGCCGCGCGGCAGCCCGCGCCAGTCGGACGTGATGATCGTCGCCGGCACCTTGACCAACAAGATGGCCCCGGCCATGCGCAAGGTCTACGACCAGATGCCGGACCCGCGCTACGTGATCTCCATGGGCTCGTGCGCCAACGGCGGCGGCTACTACTACTTCAGCTATTCGGTGGTGCGCGGCTGCGACCGCATCGTGCCGGTGGATATCTATGTGCCCGGCTGCCCACCCACCGCCGAGGCGCTGGTCTACGGCGTCATGCAGCTGCAGAAGAAGATCCGCCGCACCGGGACCATCGAGCGATGAGCACCTGGCAGGTCCCCGAGGCGGCGCTCACCGAGCTGGGCGAGCGGGTGGTGGCGAACTCGGCCGGCGCGATCGCGGCGTTCCAGGTGGCGTTCGGTGAGCTGGTCGTGCACGCCGCCGCCCCGCGCATCGTAGAGGCCCTGACCACCCTGCGCGACAGCCCCGAGTTCGAGTTCCAGCAGCTGATCGATCTGGCCGGGGCCGACTATCCGCAGCGCGAGCAGCGCTTCGACGTCGTCTACCACCTGCTCTCGATGACCAAGAACCGCCGCATCCGGGTCAAAGTGCAGACCGACGAGGATACGCCGGTCCCGTCGATCGTCGGAGTCTATCCGGCCGCCAACTGGTTCGAGCGCGAGACCTTCGACATGTACGGCATCTTCTTCGAGGGCCATCCGGACCTGCGCCGCCTGCTCACCGACTACGGCTTCCACGGCCACCCGCTGCGCAAGGACTTCCCGATGACCGGCTACGTCGAGGTGCGCTACGACGACGAGCTGAAGCGCGTGGTCTACGAACCGGTGAAGTCGGTGGAATTCCGCAACTGGGATTTCCTCTCGCCCTGGGAGGGCGCCGAGTACGCCCGGCCTGGCGAGGGCTACAAGTACGGGCTGCCGGGCGACGAAAAGGCGGGGTAGGGGGCGATGACGAGATTCTTCCGGACCGCCGCGCCCAACGTCGGCTACGGCCTGACGGTGCTGGCGACGCTGTTCCTCGGCAACATCGGCCTCCTGCTGGTCACCGTCGCCACCCCGACGCCGGCGGCGACGCCGCACCTGATGCAGGTGCTGGCGCTGGCCATCGTCGGCAGCCTGGCGGCCATCTTCACCGGTCTCAATCTCAACCGCGCCTTTCCGCTGGCCGACCGCTCGGCCATCCTGTGGATCTGGCTGCTCAGCCTGCCGGTCTCGCGCCGCCTGGCGGAGATCTCGCTGTCCGTCCGCTGGGACCCCGGCATGGCGCTGGAAGCCGGCCTGCTCGCCGCGGCCGTGGTGCTGGTGGTGATGAGCGCCGGCCGCCTCGCCCCGGAGAAGGCGCCATGAGCGACGCTGACCACCCGACCATCCCCACGCCCGGCGCGGACGAGATCCCGGTCCGCAAGTTCAACATCAACTTCGGGCCGCAACACCCTGCCGCGCACGGGGTTTTGCGCCTGGTGCTCGAGATTGACGGCGAGCTGATCGAGCGGGTCGACCCGCACATCGGCCTGCTGCACCGCGGCACCGAGAAGCTGATCGAGGCCAGGCCCTACGCCCAGAACATCGGCTATTTCGACCGCCTCGACTACGTCGCCCCGATGAACCAGGAGCACGCCTTCGTGCTCGCCATCGAGAAGCTGATGGGGCTGGAGATCCCGCTGCGCGCCCAGCTGATCCGGGTGCTCTACTCCGAGATCGGCCGCCAGCTGAACCACCTGCTCAACGTCACCACCCAGGCCATGGACGTCGGCGCCTTCACCCCCAGCCTCTGGGGCTTCGAGGAGCGCGAGAAGCTGATGGTGTTCTACGAGCGCGCGTCCGGCGCCCGCATGCACGCCAACTACTTCCGCGTCGGCGGGGTGCGCCAGGACCTGCCGCCGGCCCTGCTCGACGACCTGGAGACCTGGTGCCACCGCTTCCCCAAGGTGCTGGACGACATCGAGGGGCTGCTCACCGGCAACCGCATTTTCAAGCAGCGCAACGTCGACATCGGCGTGGTGACCCGGCAGCAGGCGTTCGACTGGGGCTTCACCGGGGTGATGCTGCGCGGCTCCGGCGTCGCCTGGGACCTGCGCCGCAACCAGCCCTACGAGTGCTACGACGAGCTGGAGTTCGACATCCCGCTGGGCCTCAACGGCGACTGCTTCGACCGCTACCTCTGCCGCGTGGAGGAGATGCGCCAGGCGACCAAGATCATGCTCCAATGCCTGGAGCGGCTGAAGAAGACACCCGGCCTGGTGCTCAGCGCCGACCACAAGGTATCGCCGCCGCGGCGCGGCGAGATGAAGCGCTCGATGGAAGCCCTGATCCACCACTTCAAGCTCTTCAGCGAGGGCTACCACGTGCCGGAAGGCGAAGTTTACGCCTTCGTCGAGGCGCCCAAGGGCGAGTTCGGCGTCTATCTGGTGGCCGACGGGACCAACAAGCCCTACCGCTGCAAGATCCGCGCGCCCAGCTACCCGCACCTGGCGGCGATGGACTGGCTCTGCCAGGGCCACATGCTGGCCGACGTCTCCGCCGTGCTGGGCTCGCTCGACATCGTCTTCGGGGAGATCGACCGGTGAGCGTACGCCGCCTGGCCAAACACCAGCCCGCGTCGTTCGCCTTCAACCCGGAGAACCTCGAGAAGGCCCGGTGGTGGATGGCCAAGTTCCCGGCTGGCCGGCAGCAGTCGGCGGTGATCGCGCTCCTGTGGCTGGCGCAGAAGCAGGAGGGCTGGGTCCCGGAGCCGGCGCTGCGCGCGGTGGCGGAGTTGCTGGAGATCCCGGTGATCCGGGTGCTCGAATGCGTCACCTTCTACACCATGTTCCAGCTGGAGCCGGTGGGGACGGTGGCCCACGTCCAGGTCTGCGGCACCCCGCCCTGCGCGCTCTGCGGCGCCGGCGAGCTGATTGAGGTGCTGGAGGCCGAGATCGGGCCCAAGGAGCACATCACCGCCGACCATCGCTTCTCCTGGGAAGAGGTCGAGTGCATGGGCGCCTGCGCCAACGCCCCGATGGCGGCAATCAACGACGACTACTACGAGGACCTGACGCCGGCCTCGCTGAAGGCGATCCTGGACGCGTTCCGCGCCGGCCGCACGCCGCCGCCCGGTTCCGCCATCGGCCGCCAGGCCACGGCGCCTGAGGGTGGCCCGCTGACCCTCCTCGATCCCGCCCTCTACGACGGCTCCAGGGCTGCACCGTTCAAGCTCCCGAACACGCCGGAGCCGGCCTGATGACGCGCCCCCATGCCTCCCTCCCCCTCGTGGGGAGGGACCGCCGTCGCGAAGCGGCGGCAGGGTGGGGATGTAAGACGCGTCAGCGGCCGCGGCTGTCCCCGCACTCCCCCAGCCTGACCGCTTCGCGGTCTGTCCCTCCCCATGAAGGGGAGGGAGGCTGATGGACCTCGCCCTCCAGCGCCGCCGGCTGTTCATCGCCATGGCGATCACCGCCGGCGCGTTGATCGTCGCGCTGGCGGCCATCGTTGGCGCGCTCGGCTTCCACGTCGGCTGGATGATCTGGGTGTTCGTCGCGGCGATTCTGGCCGGCTTCGCCTCGCACGGCTGGCTGATGCTGGGGGTGCTGCGCCAGAAGGCGGCGACGTGAGCGACGAGGTGGTCACGCTCGATCGGCAGTCGGCCTATGTCGACCAGATGCGCGCCCAGGGCCGCACGGCGCGCACCCTCGGCTTCATCGCCTGCCTGGCCGGCGTGATGATCCTGGTGATCGGGCGCTTTCGGCTGGGCGGCCCGGCCTGGATGCTCTGGACCGGGGGCGCGGTTGTCGCCATCGGCTGGGGCCTCTTCGTCTACGCGCTCGCGCGCCGCCTCACCTGGGTGCGCGCCCATCCCTTCGATCCCAACGGTTGATCCATGGTCGGCATCCTCGAAGACAAGTACCGCATCTTCACCAACCTCTACGGCCTGCAGGACTGGGGCCTGGAGGGCGCCAAGCAGCGTGGCATCTGGAACGGCACGGCCGACATGCTGGCCCAGTCGCCGGAATGGATCTGCGACCAGATCAAGGCCTCCGGCCTGCGCGGCCGCGGCGGGGCCGGCTTCAACACCGGCCTGAAGTGGACCTTCATGCCCAAGCAGGAGAGCGAGCGGCCGCACTATCTGGTGGTCAACGCCGACGAGTCCGAGCCCGGCGCCTGCAAGGACCGCGAGATCCTGCGCTGGGAGCCGCACCGGCTGATCGAGAGCTGCATGATCGCCTGCCGGGCCATGCGCGCCCACACCGCCTATATCTACATCCGCGGCGAGAACGTCGAGGGCCGCGCCCACCTGGAAGCCGCCCTGGTCGAGGCCCGGGCGGCCAAGCTGGTGGGGATGGACAGCGTCCTCGGCTGGCCCTGTGAGGTCCACGTCGCCCACGGCGCCGGCGCCTACATCTGCGGCGACGAGATGGCGCTCTTGGAGAGCCTTGAAGGCAAGAAGGGCCAGCCGCGGCTGAAGCCGCCGTTCCCCGCCGGCTCGGGCCTCTACGGCTGCCCGACCACAGTCAACAACGTCGAGTCGATCTCCGTGGTCGGCGAGATCCTGCGGCGCGGGGCCGACTGGTTCTCCAGCTTCGGCGCGCCCAACAACGCCGGGACCAAGCTGTTCTCCGCCTCGGCGCACGTGAACAAGCCGTGCGTGGTGGAGGAGGTGATGTCGATGCCGATGCGGCAGATGATCGACGAGCACTTCGGCGGCGTGCGCGGCGGCTGGGGCAACCTCAAGGCGATCATCCCCGGCGGCGTCTCGATGCAGGTCATCCTGCCCGAGGAAGCCGAGACCGTGCTGATGGACTTCGACAGCCTCAAGGCGATCAAGTCCGGCCTCGGCACCGGCACCATGATCGTGATGGACAAGTCCACCGACATCGTCCGCGCCATCGCCCGTGTCGCCTACTTCTTCAAGCACGAGAGCTGCGGCCAGTGCACGCCGTGCCGCGAGGGCACCGGCTGGATGTGGCGGATCATGGAGCGGATGGTCACCGGCGAGGCCGATCCGAAAGAGATCGACATGCTGCTGGACGTGGCCAGCCAGATGGAGGGGCACACGATCTGCCTGCTCGCCGATGCCGCCGCCTGGCCGATCCAGGGCATGTTCCGCCACTTCCGCGGCGAGGTGGAAGAGCGCATCGCGCAGTATCGGGCCCGCAAGCCGCACGTGCAGGGCGCGACGCTGCAGGCGGCGGAGTAGGCGTTAGCCTGAGACCGGGTTAGCGTGCCGCCTTCCGACCTCGGGAGGGGAAATCATGCACCGGTTCCGGCTATTCCATCTTTTCCATCATCCATTCTTCTTCGTCTTCCTGGCCATCGCGCTCTTGCTGCATGTCCTGCTGGTGATCGTGCCGGCGTTCATGATCCTGCGGAAGATTGGCTACAGCGGCTGGTGGGTGCTGCTGAACTATGTGCCGCTGGGCACGATCATCGGCCTCTGGATTCTGGCGACGGCGAGCTGGCCCGTGGAGCGGCGGGCGGCGAGCGCGGCCCCGGCGACCCCGCCGCCGAGCTGAAACGCTGAAGTCCGGCGCGCCGCGCCGCGCCGTGCGTGGTGACGACTGTTTGCGATCCGTCCTATGACGTCGTCATGGTGTTCAGCGAGCCCCCGGCGGAGGACCCGGACAAGCCCCCCACAGCGGCCGAGGAGCGCTCGTGGCTGCGCTCGACCGCGTTCTGGGCCGTCCTCGGCGGGATCTCCTCATTGCTGACCGGGCTGACCACGGTCGGGGCGGTGATCGTGGGCGTGCAGCAGCTGCACGAGTCGCGGGAGTTGGCGCTGGCCGACGCGGCCTACGCCAGCTGGAACGCCCTCAGCCTGGCCGGCCTCGCCAATCCGGAGCTGAGCTGCCCCGACACCGACGACAAGCTGCGGAAGCTGATGACCACGGCCGACCCCCGCTCGACCACCGGCGGCACCTACCAAGACCGCTACGCCGCCTACGGCAACCTGATGATCACCACCTCCGAGCAGGTGTTGCAGATGGCGCCGGACGATCCCTATTGGCGCTTCCGCATCGAGGCGCAGATCCGCTGCAACGGGCCGGCGATCCGCTACCTGCAGCGCGAAGGCACCTACGAGCGGCGCTATTCCTGCCGGCTGCGCGCCGTGGTCGCCGAGGCTCTGGCCGAGCCGCCGCCGCGCTGCTGAGCGCCCGCGCTCAGTCGTAGGTGTCGCCGCTCTTGGCCATGATGATGCGCCATTCCTCCGGGGTGATCGGGGTCACCGACAGGCGGAAGAGCCGCAGCATGGTCATGCCGGCGAGCGCCGGATCGGCCTTGATGTCCGCCAGCGTCACCGCCTTGGGCAGCGCCCGCACCGGCTTCAGCTCTACCGCGACGAACCGGCCCGAGGGGTCGGTGGGGTCGGGGAACGCCTCGCGCGCCACCTCGGCGATGCCCACCACCGCCAGGCCTTCCTGCGAATGGTAGTAGAGCACCCGGTCGCCCACCTGCATGGTGCGCAGGTAGATGGCGGCCTGGTTGTTGCGCACGCCGTCCCAGACGGTGCGGCCGTCGCGCGCCAGCTGGTCGAACGAGTATTTGGCCGGCTCGGACTTCACGAGCCAGTAGGACGGTGGTGTCGCCATTGATTTTGCCCTCAGGGGCGTTTGCCTGCGGCCTGACCGCTGAGCAGGTCTTGAAGAGCCTGGGCCGGTCCGTCAACCGGCCAGCGGGTTGCTGCGGGCCGCGCGCGCTTGACAGGGCGGCCGCACGCACCGCATCCACCTAGCGTTATCGCCAGGGTCGGGAGGCGGATGGCCAGCGGGCGCATCGACGGCCGGTTTCTCGAGGTCCTCTATGACGCGGCCCTCCATGACGGCGATTGGGGCCCGGCGCTGCGGCTCTCGACGGAGCTGCTCGGCTGCATCGACGTGTCGCTCACCGCCATCGACGGCGCCGACTTCAACTTCCTCACCTACGAGACCACCGGCCGCCTGATCAGCGACGAGGCGCGCGACCGCTATGCCGGCCACTATGGCGCCCTGGACCCAAAGCTGCGGCTGATCTCGGCCGGCGGCGGCGGCTTCTTGTTCAACGACAGCGTCTATTTCGACGACGCTTTCGTGGCGCGGAACCCATTCTACCAGGAGTACACTCGCTGGGTCGGCACTCGCCACACCCTGGACATGAGCCTCGCTTCCAGCGCCGCCCGGCCGGCCTTCTTCTGCGCCATGCGCACCGCCGGGGAGGGGCCGTTCCAACCGATCACGGAGCGGACGTTCGTCGAGGTCGCCGGACACTTCGGGCGCGTTCACGCCCTGAGGGCGAGGATCGGTGAGGCGCAGGCGCGGGCGCGGCACGCCGAGGCCGCGCTGGACGGCCTCGCCTACGGGCTGATCGCGCTCGACGGCGCCGGCCGGGCGATGCTGGTCAACGCCCGGGCGCGGCGGTTGCTGGCGGGGCGCGGCGAGCTCGCCTGGCGCCAAGGCCGGCTGGTCGCGGCCTCGCCGCCAGTCGATCGCGAGCTGCAGGCGATGCTGGAGCGGGCCCGCGGCGGCGCGGAGGTCGCCGCCGGCTCGATGCGGATCCCGCGCCCCGATGGCGCCAGCTGGATCGTCTGGGTGGTCCGCGCCCCGGCCGCCAGCCCGCTCGCGCCGGGCGCCGCGCCCGGGGTGCTGGTGATGATCGGCGATTCGGAGCTGCGCGGCCGGGTGCGGCGCGAAGACCTGATCCGCATCTACGCGCTCACCCCCGCCGAAGCCGAGCTGGCGCTGGCCCTGGCCAACGGCGCCACCCTGCGCGAGGCCGCCGCCGGGCGCGGCGTGCGCTACCCCACCGCCCGCTCGCAGCTCTACGCGGTGCTGGAGAAGACTGGCGTGCATCGGCAGGCCGACCTGGCCCGGCTGATCGCGGGCTTGCCGGGCGCGATCCTGGACGAGGACGCGACCTGACGACGCGGCGCCGCCCCTGGCGGGGCAGGCGGGGGCGCAGCGGCAGAAAATGCCGTCCCGGCTTTGACGACCCACCCGGCAGGCGCTAATCCCACCCCGCCTGCCGCGCCCCTCCGAAGGAACCGCCTGCCGCCCATGCCCATAGCCAAGGTCAACGGCGTCGAGGTGGAGTTCGAGAACGGGATGACCGTGCTCCAGGTGGCCGAGCTGGCCGGCGAGGAGATTCCGCGGTTCTGCTACCACGAGCGGCTGTCCATCGCCGGCAACTGCCGCATGTGCCTGGTGGAGGTGAAACCCGGACCGCCGAAGCCGCAGGCCTCCTGCGCCCTGCCGGCCGGCGACAAGATGGAGATCATCACCAACTCGCCGATGGTCAAGAAGGCGCGCCAGGGGGTGATGGAGTTCCTGCTGATCAACCACCCGCTGGACTGCCCGATCTGCGACCAGGGCGGCGAGTGCGATCTGCAGGACCAGTCGATGGGCTACGGCCGCGACGCCACCCGCTACGAGGAGAACAAGCGGGCGGTGGAAGAGAAGTACATGGGTCCGCTGGTCAAGACGGTGATGACCCGCTGCATCCAGTGCACCCGCTGCGTCCGCTTCATGACTGAGGTGGCCGGCGTCTCCGAGATCGGCTTGATCAGCCGCGGGGAGGACGTGGAGATCACCACCTACCTCAACCAGGCGATCACCAGCGAGCTCTCGGCCAACATCATCGACCTCTGCCCGGTCGGCGCCCTGACCTCCAAGCCCTACGCCTTCAACGCCAGGTCCTGGGAGCTGAAGAAGACCGAGAGCATCGACGTGATGGACGCGCTGGGTTCGGCGATCCGCATCGACGTGCGCGGGCCCGCGGTGCTGCGGGTGCTGCCGCGCACCAACGACGAGGTCAACGAGGAGTGGATCTCCGACAAGACCCGCTACGCCGTCGACGGCCTGGCGCGTCAGCGGCTGGACCGGCCGATGCTCCGCCGCGCCGGGCGACTGGAGCCGGCCACCTGGGCCGAGGCGTTCACAGCCGTCGCCGCGAAGCTCGAAAGCGCGGCCCCCAACCGCGTGGGGGTCATCGCCGGCGACCTGCAGGACGCCGAATCGATGAAGGCGGCGCTGGACCTGTTCGGCGCCCGGGGCGTGGAGAACCTGGACTGCCGCCAGGACGGGACCCTGCTGGGCGCCGGGCCGCGGGAGAGTTGGCTGTTCAACTCCACCCTGGCCGGCATCGAAGCCGCCGACGCGGTGCTGCTGATCGGGACCAACCCGCGGCTCGAGGCGGCGGTGCTGAACGCGCGCTTCCGCAAGATGTGGCTGGGCGGCCGGACCCGCTTCGGCCTGCTCGGCGCGCCGGCCGACCTGACCTACCGCCATGAGCATCTCGGCCAGAGCGCCGCGGACCTGGACGGGCTGCTGGACGGCGAGTCCGAGTTCGTGAAGGCGCTGAAGGGCGCTGAGCGTCCGGCGCTGGTGGTGGGGCAGGGCGCGCTCACCGATCCGGCGGCGCTGGCGGCGATCGCGGGGCTAGGCGCCTCGCTGAACGTGGTCCGCGAGGGCTGGAACGGCTGGAACGTGCTCCACAACGCCGCCGCCCGGGTCGGCGGCCTGGATCTCGGCTTCATCCCCGGCGAGGGCGGCAAGGGCGCCGCCGATATGGTCGCCAAGGGCGCCCTCGATGTGCTCTTCCTGCTGGGCGCCGACGAGATCGACCTTTCGGCCACCGACGCCTTCGTCGTCTACCTGGGCACGCACGGCGACGCCGGCGCGCACCGGGCCGACGTCATCCTGCCGGGCGCCGCCTACACCGAGAAGAACGGCCTCTACGTCAACACCGAGGGCCGGGTGCAGCGCGGCGAGCGCGCGGTGTTCCCCAAGGGCGAGGCGCGGGAGGACTGGACCATCCTGCGGGCGCTGTCGGAGCGGCTGGGGGCCAAGCTGCCCTACGACTCGCAGGACCAGCTGAGGGCCAGGCTGTTCGCCGACCACCCGAGCTTCGGCCAGATCGACTACGCGCCTGGCTCAGCGCCGGCGGCGCTTGACCTTTCGGCGCTTGGCGTCGCGGGCAAACTGCCGGAAGCGCCGCTGGCCAGCCCGATCAAGGCCTTCCACCTGACCAATCCCATCGCCCGGGCGAGCGTCACCATGGCCGAATGCGCGGCGCTGGCGTCCGGCGCGGCCAAGCTGGCGGCGGAGTAGGCCGCGATGATCGCCGCCGCCGATTCCCCGGTGCTCTGGACGCTGCTCACCGTTGGCCAGATCCTGCTGGTCACCGTGGTGCTGCTGCTGACCTGCGCCTGGCTGGGGGTCTGGGGCGACCGCAAGCTCTTCGCCGGCGTGCAGATGCGCAAAGGGCCGAACGTGGTCGGGCCGTTCGGCCTGCTGCAGCCTTTCGCCGACCTCGGCAAGTTCCTGCTCAAGGAGCTGCTGATCCCGGCGGGGGCGGACAAGTTCGTCTTCCTGCTCGCCCCTCTGATCAGCATCACCCTGGCGCTGGGGGCCTGGGCGGCGATGCCGCTGGCGCCGGGCTGGGTGGTGGCCAACATCAACGTCGGCATCCTCTACCTGTTCGCCGTCTCCTCCATGGGCGTCTACGGCGTGATCATGGGCGGCTGGGCGTCCAACTCGAAGTATCCGTTCCTGGGCGCCCTGCGCTCGGCGGCCCAGATGATCAGCTACGAGGTCTCCATCGGCTTCGTCATCGTCACCGTGATCCTGCTCGCTGGCTCGATGAACCTCACCTCCATCGTGGCCCAGCAGGCCGGCGGCTTCTGGCACTGGAATTTCCTCGGCGGCCATGGCCTGAAGGGGCTGCCGGCGGCGCTGGTGATGATCCCGATGGCGGTGATCTTCTTCATCTCGACCCTGGCCGAGACCAACCGGCCGCCGTTCGACCTGCCCGAGGCCGAATCCGAACTCGTGGCCGGCTACCAGGTGGAATACGGCTCCTCGCCCTACATGATCTTCTACCTGGCCGAGACCGCCAACATCATCCTGATGAGCGGCCTCACCGCGGTGCTGTTCTTCGGCGGCTGGCAGTCGCCGATCCCGATCCCGACCGCGCATTGGGCCCCGATCCTGATCAGCCTCTGGGGCTTCTTCTGGTTCGCGATCAAGACCATCTTCTTCTTCCTGCTCAACGGCATGGTCCGCGCCGTGGTGCCGCGCTACCGCTACGACCAGCTGATGCGGCTGGGCTGGAAGGTGTTCCTGCCCACCTCGCTGATCGCCGTCGCGCTGGTGGGCGCGTTCCGCGTGTTCTGGCTTTCCGCATGATCCGCCTCTTCGCCATCGCCGCCTTGCTGACCACGCTCGGCGCCGCCGCCGGTTGCTCCAGCAACGACGCGGCCGAGGGCAATCCCTGGTACAGCGTCGGCGACGCCAACTACGACACCATCAAGGCCGCGGCGGACGCCTGCAAGGCCAAGGGCGGGACTTTCCAGCTGAAGTCGGGCGGCGATCCCACCCACATGGCCGACTACGAGTGCGCCAAGCCGAAGGGGGCCAGTTGATGTTCCAGAGGATCGGCCAGGCGCTGAGGGGCGCGGCGCTGATGGACTTCGCCGGCGCCATGTGGCTGGGCCTCGGCTATCTGGTGCGCCCCAAGGCCACGGTGCAGTATCCCTACGAGCGCAATCCGCAGTCGCCCCGCTTCCGCGGCGAGCACGCCCTGCGCCGCTACCCCAACGGCGAGGAGCGGTGCATCGCCTGCAAGCTGTGCGAAGCCATCTGCCCGGCCCAGGCGATCACTATCGAGGCCGAGCCGCGCGACGACGGCAGCCGCCGCACCACCCGCTACGACATCGACATGGTGAAGTGCATCTACTGCGGCCTGTGCCAGGAGGCCTGCCCGGTGGACGCCATCGTCGAGGGGCCGAACACCGAGTTCGCCGTCGAGACCCGGGAGGAACTCTACTACGACAAGGAGCGGCTGCTGGCCAACGGCGACCGCTGGGAGCGCGAGATCGCCCGCAACCTCGAGCTCGACGCGCCCTACCGATGATCGCCAAGATTTCGCCGCCCCGGGCGCAAAACCGGTTTCCGGGCCCGCTGAACGCGCTAAGAGACCAGCGGGATTCGGGGCGGCCCGGCGCGGTGCGCGCTGGCTGAAGGGGGGAGTGGGGCGTGGACCTGCAGGCGATCGCCTTCTACCTGCTGTCGGCCGTCATCGTGGTCTCGGCGCTGGCCGTGATCTCGGCGCGCAATCCCGTGCACAGCGTGCTCTTCCTGATCACCGCGTTCTTCTCCGCCGCTGGCCTCTTCGTGCTGCTGGGGGCCGAGTTCCTGGCGATGCTGCTGGTGATCGTCTACGTCGGCGCGGTCGCGGTGCTGTTCCTGTTCGTGGTGATGATGCTGGACGTGGACTTCGCGGCGCTGAAGGAAGGCTTCGCCCGCTACCTGCCGCTGGGCGCCCTCGTCGCCGGGGCGCTGGTGATCGAGATGACCGTCGTGGCCGTCGCCGTCGCCCGGCATGGCGCGGCTGCCGCCAGCTCGGGGCCGATGACCACCACGCCCGGCGTCACCAACGCCGAGACCATCGGACGGGTGCTCTACACCGACTATGTCTACTACTTCCAGGCCGCCGGCCTGGTGCTGCTGGTGGCGATGATCGGCGCCATCGTGCTGACCCTGAAGCACCGCACCGGCGTGCGTCGCCAGAGCATCGCCGACCAGGTCGGCCGCACGCCGGCCAAGGGCATGCGGGTGGTGCAGATCAAGTCCGGCGAGGGGATCGCGCCATGAGCGGCGTCGGCCTGGCCCACTACCTCACCGTGGCGGCGATCCTGTTCACCATCGGGGTCTTCGGCATCTTCGTGAACCGCAAGAACGTCATCGTCATCCTGATGTCGATCGAGCTGATCCTCTTGGCGGTGAACATCAACCTGGTCGCCTTCTCGGCCTTCCTGCACGACGTCACCGGCCAGATCTTCGCCATGATCGTGCTGACCGTGGCCGCGGCCGAAGCCGCCGTCGGCCTCGCCATCCTGGTCACCTTCTTCCGCAACCGCGGCGACATCGCCGTGGACGACGCCTCCGTGATGAAGGGGTAGGGGGGATGTCGCCGCATCTCCTCGTCACCATCCTGGTGTTCGGCCCGCTGACCGGGGCGATCATCGCCGGGCTGTTCGGCCGGCGCATCGGCGACACCGCTTCGATGGCGATCACCACCGGCCTCTTGTTCCTCTCCTGCTTCCTGGGCTGGGTGACCTTCGTCAACGTCGCGACGGGCGCCTGGCAGCACTTCACCGTCCATCTGGCGCCGTTCATCGACGTCGGCGCGTTCCAGTCGGATTGGAGCGTGCGGATCGACACCCTCTCAGCGGTGATGCTGATCGTGGTGACCACCGTCTCGGCCCTCGTGCACCTCTATTCCTGGGGGTACATGGCGGACGACGATTCGAAGCCGCGGTTCTTCGCCTACCTGTCGTTCTTCACCTTCGCCATGCTGGCGCTGGTGACGGCGGCCGACTTCATGCAGCTGTTTTTCGGCTGGGAAGGGGTGGGGCTGGCCAGCTACCTCTTGATCGGCTTCTGGTTCAAGAAGCCCACCGCCAACGCCGCGGCGATCAAGGCCTTCGTGGTCAACCGGATCGGCGACTTCGGCTTCGCGCTTGGCATCATCACCACCTTCTGGGTGTTCGGCACCATCCGCTTCGCCGAGATCTTCCCGCAGGTGGCGGCCCACGCCCGCCAGGGCTGGGAGTTCGCCGGCCATCAGTTCTACGCCGTCGACCTGGCCTGCGCGCTGCTGTTCGTCGGCGCCATGGGCAAGTCGGCGCAGTTCTTCCTGCACACCTGGCTGCCCGACGCGATGGAGGGCCCGACCCCGGTCTCGGCCCTGATCCATGCCGCGACCATGGTCACCGCCGGCGTCTACATGGTCTGCCTGCTCTCGCCGATGTTCGAGTATGCACCGACCGCCAAGGCGATCGTGGTCGTCATCGGCGCGGTGACCGCGCTCTTCGCCGCCACCGTCGGCCTCGCCCAGAACGACATCAAGCGGGTGATCGCCTATTCGACCTGCTCGCAGCTCGGCTACATGTTCATGGCCGCCGGCGTGGGCGCCTACCAGGCCTCGATGTTCCACCTGTTCACCCACGCCTTCTTCAAGGGCCTGCTGTTCC
>Ga0302325_10012235_pt1 | contig 18428 bp, 18 predicted proteins | sample Palsa_T0_2_FD_201948 | JGI IMG/M metagenome (GOLD analysis project Ga0302325, IMG submission 201948) | Peat permafrost microbial communities from Stordalen Mire near Abisko, Sweden - Palsa_T0_2 | ecosystem: Environmental > Terrestrial > Soil > Palsa > Peat permafrost | place: Sweden: Abisko...
CAAGCAGGCCCGTCCGGGTAGCAGCACTTCACATTCCCCGGAGGGAAACTGCCAATGGCAACCGGAACAGTCAAGTGGTTCTCCGACGAGAAGGGCTTCGGCTTCATCACTCCCGATGAGGGCAGCCGGGACCTGTTCGTGCACCACTCGAGCATTCAGGCAGACGGCTATCGCTCACTCGCCGAGGGCGCGAAGGTGTCCTACGAGGAGGAAGCGGGCCCCAAGGGCCCCAAGGCCGTCAACGTCCAGAAGCTCTAGATCACTTCCCACCCCCAACACCACTACCCGAGGCCGAGCCCGCCAGTGTGCGGGCTCGGCGTGTTTTTGGAGAGGAGTTCGCCGTAGATGGCCGACTGGGTGACGATCTCCTCGCTGGCGACGGCGGGCGGCACGCTGGTGCTGGCCATCGCGACGTTCAGCTCGGTCAGGTCTGCGAACCGCTCTGCGCGCGTCGCCGAACAGTCGATGCTGATCGGCACGCGACCTGTCCTGATCCCCTCACGGGAGGTGGATCCGACCGAGCGGGTCCGGTTCGGCGACGGGACGTTCCTGAACATCGCCGGTCATGGCGCGGCGGCCGAGGAGCACGACGGGCGGATCCACATGGGGATCGGGCTGCGCAACGGCGGCGCCGGGCTGGGCGTGATCCTCGGGTGGCGGGCGCGCACGCAGGCGGGGGAGGAGGCCCGGACCGGACGGCCCGTGATCGGCCAGCAGGCCGACCTGCTGACGCCGAGCCTCGCCGACTTCCGCCGCCAGCAGCTGGACCTCTATATCCCCGCGGGCGAGACCGGCTACTGGCAGGGCGGGCTCTATGACCCCGAGGAGCCCGGTTACCGGGACGTGATGGACGCCCTGCAGTCAGGCGGCGGCGTGATCTATGTGGACCTGCTGTACGGCGACCAAGAAGGTGGCCAGCTGATGATCGTCCGGTTCGGGATCTCGGAGTGGCCCAGCGATGGCGACGAGGAGATCGGCGAGCGCGCGTACGTCCTGCGCTACTGGGATGCCGGCGACCAGCTGTGGCCGCCCAGCTCTCAGGGCTCGGCGACGTAGCCGTCGTCGGGCTCGATCGGGAGACCCGCGGCCGCCCACTCGAGCATCCCGCCGGTCATGTTGTGCGCGTCGAAGCCGGCCTGCTCGAACGCCTGAGTGGCCATCCCCGAGCGGCCGCCGGAGCGGCAGTAGAACACGACCGGCTGCTTGGGGTCGATCGTGCCGGCCTGGAGCTGCAACCTGCCGAGCTCGATCAGGCGGGTTCCGGCGATCCGACCGGCCTCGTGCTCGTGTCGCTCGCGGACGTCGATCAGCTGGATCGTGCCGTCGGCCCAGAGCGCGGCGACCTCCTGGGGGGTGTAGTCCGTGGACATTTAAAAGGAGCCTAGAGGACCCTCGCGGTGCGCATCGATACGCTCCAGGCCCCAAATCTCCTGCAAGGACGGACGAGGTGACAGGCATCTTGCAGCTGTAGTAGTCTGCCGACCGATAATCACCCAATGCCGAATCGTCCAGGGAACCGTCCCGGGCGATCGGGGAACCCGAAGGAATGTCTCCCCAGACATCCCGGGGGCGAATCGCCGGAACGCCGGCGTAGCGCACTCTTTCAGCGCGAGCCCGTCAGCTAACCCCGAAGGCACGCGAAAGAGAAGGGTTGTCTGTGTTTCGAGTTCGTCCCGGAGTAATGCCTTGCCTGGCCGGCACCGCGGCGATCGCCGCAGCCGGGCTCGTCGCGGCAGTACCCGCCTCGGCCCACTCCCTCGGCAGCCGGACGCTGCGTCAGGGCTCAGGCGGCTCAGATGTCTACGCGCTTCAGGCCGATCTGAGCCAGGCCGGATTCGTCACGACCGCGACCGGGCGCTTCACGTCCGCGACCGCCACCGAGATCAAGCGGTTTCAGCACTTCTACCAGCTGAAGGTCACCGGGCTCGCCGACGCGCATACGGTCGCCGTCCTGCGCCAGGTCGACAAGATGGACGCCGCCGCGAGCGACGCCCCCAGCGGCGGCAGCGGACTGACCGTCGGCAAGGGCACCGTCAAGGTGAAGGTCAAGCAGACCCACGCGAAGCGTGGCGTCACCAATGACCCGACGAAGCTGCTCAAGAGCAACCCGGTGCTCGCGCCCGTGGCGCAGAACGGCGGCTCGGAGCACCTCGGCAACCGGGTGCTGAAAGAGGGGATGGACGGCCACGACGTCCGGGTGCTGCAGGCCTACCTGACGGTCGATGGCTATCCGACGACCGTCGACGGCGACTTCGGCCCGTCGACCGAGTCGAGCGTCGTCTCCTGGCAGGGCGCCAACGACGTCGCCGCGAACGGCGTGGTCACCTACGCCGACACGCGGCTGCTGCGCAAGGATGTGGCCAAGGTCGAGTCAAGCCCGAAGTCGGTCAGCAACGGTCCCACGACGACGCCGCCGCCGGCGACGACACCGGGTGCGACCGCGACGATCGACGCCGATGGCAACGCGACCGCGCCCGCGAGCGCGCCGGCGGTCGTCCAGGAGATGATCGCGGCGGCCAACTCGATCGACACCAAGCCCTACATCTACGCCGGCGGCCACGCCACGTGGATCGCTCCGGGCTACGACTGCTCGGGCTCGGTCAGCTTCGTGCTGCACGCGGCCGGCCTGCTGAGCTCGTCCGAGGACTCGACCGAGTTGGAGAGCTACGGCAGCCCGGGCCCCGGCCAATGGGTGACGATCTACGCCAACGCAGGCCACACCTGGATCGTGATTGCCGGGCTCGCGTTCGACACGGCCCATTGGGGTCCGACGATGCCGGCCGGCACCGGCCCGCGGTGGCTGACCAAGGCCAACGCGACGGCCAACCTCAGTGACGGCACGGGCGGCTACACCGTCCGCCACCCGACGGGCCTCTAGCACGCCCGACGGACGGAAACGCTCCTGCGCGGACTGACGTAGGATCTAGCGGCATGTCAGCGCTCTCGGATCTCTACACGCTCCCGCAGGAGCACCTCGATTTCCGGGACGCGATCCGTGAGATCGCGCGGGAGCGGATCGCGCCCCGGGCGGCGGAGATCGACGAGCGGGCGGAGTACCCACATGATCTGCGCAAGCTGCTGTCCGAGCAGGACATCCTCGGGCTGCCGTTCGAGCTCGAGCACGGCGGCACGGGCACCGGCACGCTGATGCTCAACATGGCGATCGAGGAGATCGCCAAGGCGTGCGCGTCGACAGCACTGATCCTGATGATCCAGGAGCTCGGGACGCTGCCGATCAAGCTGTTCGGCTCCAGCCAGCTCCAGGACCGGTTCCTGCCCCGCTGTGCGACCGGCGAGTGGTCGCCGGCGTTCGCGCTGTCGGAGCCCGAGGCGGGCTCGGATCCGGGCGGGATGATCACGCGCGCGGTCCGTGACGGCGACGAGTGGGTGATCGACGGCACCAAGAACTGGATCACGAACCTCGGCGTCGCCGACTTCTACTGCGTGTTCGCGGTCACCGATCGCGACGTCGGGCACTCACGCGGGATCACGGCGTTCGTGGTCGAGGCCGACCGGCCAGGGTTCAGCGTCGGCAAGCTCGAGCACAAGATGGGGATCCGCGGCTCACCGACCGGCCAGCCGATCTTCGACTCGGTCCGGATCCCGGACGCCAATCGGATCGGCGAGGTCGGGGAGGGCTTCAAGGTCGCGATGGGAACGCTTGACATCTCACGGCTCGGCGCGGGTGCGCAGGCGCTCGGGATCGCGCAGGGCGCGACCGACTACGCCGCGGCTTACGCCCGCGAGCGGCGCCAGTTCGGCAAGCCGATCAACTCGTTTCAGGCGATTCAGTTCAAGCTCGCCGACATGGAGACCCAGTGCGCGGCCGGGCGCGAGCTGCTCTACCAGGCATGCGCCAAGGTCGACCGCGGCGACCGGGATGTCGGTAAGTACACCGCGATGGCGAAGCTGTTCTGCTCGGACACCGCGATGCAGGTCACGGTCGAGGCGGTGCAGGTGCTCGGCGGGTACGGTTATGTCAAGGAGTATCCGGTCGAGCGGATGATGCGGGACGCCAAGATCACCCAGATCTACGAGGGCACGAACGAGATCCAGCGTCTCGTGATCGCCCGCACGCTGCGCTAGACGATGGGGGGACGGGAGCCAACATTGCGACGGGTGCTGCTGTCGGCCGTCGCCGCGCTCGTGGTCGGGTTCGGTGCCGTGACGATCGTCGTCGGCTTCAGCGACTCGTTCCCGCTGCGCCTGCTCCAGGGTCTGGCGGTGTTCGCCGCGGGCGCCGTGATCGTCGGCGGCGCGGTCGTGCTGACGTTGCTGCACTTCGCCGGTTGGCGCGAGCCCGAGTCAGAGGAGGAGTTCGAGCTGATCGTGCAGCGAGCCGAGCGGCTGGCGCAGATCGAATCCTGGGGCGAGTCCGACGAGGACCCGGCGGGCGGGACCGATCGCTACGACGACGACGACGGCTACGCGCTGACGTCCGACGAGGACTTCCGCGCACTCGTGCGCTCGGCGATCGACGAGCTGCCGCTCGAGTTCCACCGCGCGCTCGAACACGTCGCGATCGTCGTCACCGACGGTGGGCGCGCCCGTGGCGCGTACGGCATGTATGAGGGGGACACGATCGCGCGGGACTACTTCCACGACCGGATCCTGATCTTCGAGGACACCCTGACCCGGGATTTCGGCCACGATCCCGACCTCCTGCGCGCACAGGTCACCCGGACCGTGCGTCACGAGCTCGCCCACCATCTCGGCTGGGGCGAGCGCGGGGTCCGCGGCCTCGGCCTTTGATCCACCCGCCGACCGGACCTCGCCATGCCCGAAGCCGTCATCGTCGATGCGATCCGCACGCCGATCGGACGCGCGGGGAAGGGCTCGCTGCGCTCCGTACGCGCCGACGAGCTGGCCGCGATCCCGATCCGGGCGCTGATCGACCGCAACCCGGGCGTCGACTTCTCACAGACCACCGACGTGCTGATGGGCGCCGCGTCGAGCGCCGGCGAGCAGGGCGCCAACGTGGGGCGCACGGCGGCGCTGCTGGCGGGCCTGGACCACCATGTCCCCGGCTGCACCCTCAACCGCTTCTGCGCCTCGTCGCTGCAGACGATCCGGATGGCGTCGCACGCGATCAGCGCCGGCGAGGGCGACCAGTACATCGCCGCCGGCGTCGAGGCCGTGTCGCGGGCAGGGCTTGGCGCCGGGATGACCGAGGAGTCCAAGAACCCCAGGCTCAACGGCTCCGAGGGCTCTCTGTACGACGTCTACATCCCGATGGGGATGACCGCCGAGAACGTCGCCGAGCGTTGTGGCGTCACCCGGGAGCAGCAGGACGAGTGGGCGGTGATCTCGCAGAACCGCGCGGTCGCCGCGCGTGAAGACGGCCACTTCGACGCCGAGATCGTGCCGGTGACGGTGTCCGCGCACACCGAGCCCGGCGCCGACGGCGCGTCCGTGCAGGTGCCCGAGACGGTCGTCTCACGCGACGACGGGCCGCGGCCGGGCACGACGATCGAGGTGCTGGCCAAGCTCAAGCCCGCGTTCACGCCCGACGGCACCGTGACGGCCGGCAACTCCTGTCCGCTCAACGACGGCGCCGCCGCGGTGCTCGTGATGTCCGACGAGCGCGCCTCGAAGCTGGGCCTCGAGCCGCTGGCACGGATCATCGGCTCGACGGTCGCGGCGATCCGGCCCGAGATCATGGGCCTTGGGCCGATCCCGGCGATTCGGGCGCTGCTTGAGCAGACCGGCTTCTCGATCGACGACGTCGACGTGGTGGAGATCAACGAGGCGTTCGCCGCCCAGATCGTGCCGTGCCGTGACGAGCTCGGGATCTCCGCCGAGCAACTGAACCCGTTCGGCGGCGCGATCGCGCTCGGTCACCCGTTCGGGATGACCGGCGCGCGAATCATGACGACGCTGATCAACGGCCTGCGGGCCGAGGCGGCCGCTACGGGATCGAGTCGATGTGCGTCGCCGGCGGGATGGGCCAGGCGATGCTGATCGAGCTGCTCTGACGGCGCACGCTCGCACGATGATCGCGGACGCGGCGGTGCTCTCCTACGACGGCTTCGAGCCCGACGAGGAGGGGCTGCGCGAGGCGCTGACCTCGACCGGCAACGGTTACTTCTGCACGCGCGGCGCGGCCGAGTGGCAGGACATGGGCGGCGTCCATTACCCGGGGACCTATGCTCACGGCGGCTACAACCGCGAGACGACGGTGATGGGCGGCCGACCGGTGCTCAACGAAGATCTCGTCAACCTGCCCAACTGGCTCGTGCTCAAGCTCCGGATCGAGGGCGACGATGCGATCGCCCTGGACAACGTCGAGCTGCTCGACTATCGCCACGACTACGACATCCGCTACGCGCTGCTGTCACGGACACTGCGGTTCCGCGACCGCGCCGGCCGCGAGACGAGCCTGACCAGCCGTCGGTTCGTCTCGATGGCCCACCACCATCAGGGCGCGATCGAGTGGACGATCACGCCCCAGAACTGGTCGGGCTGCGTGGAGGTCGTCACCGCGATCGACGGTCGCATCTCAAACCGCGGCGTCGCCCGGTACGAGGCGCTCGAGGGACGGCATCTGGACCCGGTCTCGCCGCGCACGTTCGGGCCTGAGGTGATCGCGTTGAAGGTCGAGACGCGCCAGTCGAACCTGTACGTCGCGCAAGCGGCGCGCACGCTCGTGTTCTCAGGCGACGAGCCCGTCGAGGCCACCCGCAGGCTGTTTCAGACCGAGGACTACATCCAGCAGATCGTCGCCGTCGACGTGCGGGAGGGCGAGCCCGTCCGGGTCGAGAAGCAGGTGGCGTTCTACACGTCGCGTGACCGGGCGATCTCCGAGCCGCTCGTTTCTGCCGGTGAGTCGGCGGCGCGTTACCCCGGGTTCTCAGAGTCGCTCGAGCGACACCAGCGGGCCTGGGCGGAGCTGTGGCGCGCGTCGGACATGCAACTGCCTGGAGACGACCGCGTGCAGCTGCTGATCCGGCTGCACATCTCCCACGTGCTGCAGGTGTGCTCGCGCTACACGGCCGACCGTGACGCCGGCGTTCCCGCGCGCGGGCTCAACGGAGAGGCGTACCGCGGCCACGTCTTCTGGGACGAGATCTATGTGCTGCCGTTCCTCAACTACCGGCTGCCCGACGTCACACGGGCGCTCTTGATGTACCGCTTCCGGCGGCTCGGCCAGGCCAGGACGGCCGCGCGCGAGGCCGGCTATCGGGGCGCAATGTTCCCGTGGCAGTCGGGCTCGGACGGCAAGGAGGAGACCCAAGTGGTCCACCTGAACCCGCTGTCCGGGGTCTGGGAGCCCGATCTCTCCCACAACCAGCGCCATGTCAACGCCGCAATCTTCTACAACGTCTGGCGCTACTACGAGGTGACCGAGGATCTCGATTTCCTACGTGAGTACGGAGCCGAGATGATGCTCGAGATCGCCCGCTTCTGGGCGTCGATCGCGACGTTCAACGCCGAGCGCGGCCGGTATGAGATTCAGGGCGTGATGGGCCCGGACGAGTTCCACGAGAAGTATCCGGGGGCGGACGAGAGCGGGCTGCGCAATAACGCGTACACGAACGTGATGGTCGCGTGGATCGCCGAGACCGCCGTCAAGGTGCTCGGCATCCTGCCCGAGAGCCGGCGCGAGGCGCTGGCTGACCGGCTCGGACTGACCGCCGACGAGATCAAGACGTGGGACGAGATGAGCCGCAAGATGTTCGTCCCGTTCCACGAAGACGGCATCATCAGCCAGTTCGAAGGCTACGAGAAGCTCGTCGAGCTCGACTGGGACGCGTACCGCGCCAAGTACGGGAAGATCCAGCGCCTGGACCGGATCCTGCGTGCCGAGGGAGACGATCCCGATCGCTACAAGTTGGCCAAGCAGGCCGACACGGTGATGCTGTTCTACCTGTTCAGCGAGGACGAGGTCAGCCGACTGCTGCGGCAGCTCGGGTATGACTGCGGCCCGGACACGGCGCGCAAGAACATCGAGTACTACGACGCGCGGACCTCACACGGCTCGACGCTCAGCTTCATCACGCACGCGGCGGTGCTCGCGTCGGTCGACCCCGCCAGCTCGTGGGAGCGGTTCATGGTCGCGCTCGAATCGGACGTCGGCGACGTCCAGGGCGGCACCACCAAGGAGGGGATCCACCTCGGCGTGATGGCCGGGACGCTCGACCTGATCCAGCGTAGCTACGTCGGTCGCGACATCCGCGACGGCGTGCTCGTGTTCAACCCGCGGTTAGCTGACCGGCTTGACGGTCTGTCGTTCCCGATGCAGTTTCGCGGGACGCCGCTGACCGTCACGCTCAAGGCCGGGGCGTTGACGGTCGCGGTCGCGCCGGAGGGCTTTTTGCGACCGATCCGCGTCGCCGTCCGCGACGACGTCCGCGAGCTACGCGCCGGCGATCAACACACGTTTGCGCTCACGGGTGCTGGAGAGGAATGAGACGATGGCCACCGGATTTGCGGGTGCGATCTTCGACGTCGACGGGGTGTTGGTCGACTCGCCGCATGAGCAGGCATGGAGCGACTCGCTCGCGGAGCTGATGGGGAACGAATGGGCGGACATCCGCGACGAGACGACGTACTCGCCCGACTCGTTTGACAGGGTCTACCAGCAGGTGATGTCCGGCAAGCCGCGGTTCGCCGGCGCACAGGCGGCGCTCGAGTACTTTGGCGTCCCCGACGCGGAGGCCCGAGCCAAGACCTACGGCGACCACAAGCAGGAGATGGTCGTGAAGCTGATCGAGGCGGGCCAGTTCACCGCCTACCCCGACGCGCTGCGGTTCATCATCGCCGTCAAGGACGCCGGGATCAAGGTCGCGGCGGCGTCCTCGTCCAAGAACGCGAAGCTGTTCTTGCGCCAGATCCGGCTCGACACGTTCGCGGCGAACAACGGCATTGCCTCGGAGCACGTGACCGACGGTCTGAGCCTGCTGGAGTTCTTCGATGCGGACATCTCCGGCCGTGACTTCGCTCAGGGCAAACCACATCCGGAGATCTTCTTGACCGGCGCGGCGGAGCTCGGCGTGCCACCGGCCCAGTCGTTCGTCGTGGAGGACGCTGTGTCGGGCGTGCAGGCGGCTAAGGCGGGGGGGATGGCCGCGCTGGCGATCTCACGGGCTGACGACGAGGCGTTGCTCGCCGAGGCCGAGCCGAGCGTGCTCGTGACCTCGCTGGATCAGATCGATCTCAGCGGCCTGAGCTCGGGGCGGCTCTCGAAGAAGGATTGAGGAACACACACCGGCGCGACCGTCAGCTCAAAAAAGCGGTCAGCGCCGCCTGACCGCGCCGATCGCTGAGCGCCGTGATGTGGCCGCGGCCGTCGAGCACGATCAGCTCCGAGCCCGGGATCAGTCGGGCGGTCTCATCCACCAGCGCGCGTGAGTAGAAGCGGTCCTCGGCGCCGGCCAGGATCAGCGTCCGCGCGCTGATCGGGCGCGCGCAGCGGGCGAGGTCGAACGTGTCCTCGGCCTCGATCGTCGTCGCCAGGTCGTCGAGGTCGTGGTCGGTCTGCAGCACACGCGGGCCGGCGATCAGCGCCACGATTCCGGCGAGCGCGCGCCCGCGCCACGGCGGCACCAGGTCGGCCGCCATCACCGCCAGCGCGCGGCGCGGAGCGCCCGCCCGGATCCGCGCCGCGGCGCGGCGCTGCATCAGCTTGGTCGCCCCCTCCAGCCGGCAGCCGGTGCTGGCGAGCACGAGCCGTCCGACGACGTCGGGATGGTCGGCCGCGAGCTGCTGGGCGATCGAGCCACCGGTCGAGACGCCGATCACGTCGGCGTGGCCGCCGAGGCCGTCGCGGATCGCCGTAGCGTGCTCGGCCGCGATCTGCGCGAAGCTGATCCCGCGGGGCAGGTTCGGCCGCCGGTTGACGACCGTCACGCGGTGATCGGCGGCGAGTGCCTCAAACGGCGCGATCGTGCCGCGCAGCAGCGCGTCGCCCCGCACGCCGGTGGTCGGCGTCAGCCCCGCGATCACGAGCACCGGCGGGCCGCCGCCGATCGACGCGCACGGCAGCGGGCCGATCTGCGACCGCTCCAACGCGAGCGCGCTCACTAGCGGGGCGGCATCCGCAGCGCGCCGTCGAGTCGGATGACCTCGCCGTTGAGCATGACGTTCGAGACGATGTGCAACGCCAGGTCCGCGAACTCCTCGGGCCGGCCGAGCCGCGGCGGAAACGGGACCGACTCGCCGAGCGCCTTGCGCGTGGCCTCCGGCAGCGCCCCCAGCAGCGGCGTTTCGAACGTCCCCGGCGCAATCGTGCAGACGCGGATCCCGACGCCCGCCAGGTCACGGGCGGCCGGGAGCGTCATCCCGACGATCCCGCCCTTGGACGCCGCGTACGCGAGCTGGCCGATCTGGCCGTCGTAGGCCGCGATCGAAGCGGTGTTGACGAGCACGCCGCGCTCGCCCGACGCCGCCGGCTCGTTGGCCATCATCGCGGTCGCGGCCAGCCGGATCACGTTGAAGGTGCCGACCAGGTTGATCGCGATCACCCGCTCGAACGCGGCCTGGTCGTGCGGGCCGCGTCGGCCAGCGACCCGCTGGGCCCAGCCGATCCCGGCGCAGCAGACGGCGATCCGCAGTCCGTCCGGACCTGCGGCGGCCGCGTCGACGGCGGCCTGCACCGAATCGCCGTCGGTCACGTCGGTCGGGTGAAACGCGACCGGGTGGCCGAGCTCGGCGGCGAGCGCGGAGCCCTTCTGTTCGTTGAGGTCGGCGATCGTGACCGCCGCGCCGGCGGCGTGGAGCTTGCGGACGGTCGCTTCTCCGAGGCCGGAGGCGCCGCCGGCGACGAGCGCGCCCGTACCGGAGATCTGCATCGCGCGAAACCCTAGCGACGGCCCGGCCGTCGCGCTCTACGCGTCGGCGGCGATCCGCACGCCCGAGAAGATCTGGCGACGCTGCGGCAGGTCCCAGTTGCGGAAGGTCGGGGTGGCGACCCGCGCGCGCGTCGCCCATGAGCCGCCGCGCAGCACCCGGTAATCGCCGCCGAAGAACACTTCGGAGTACTCGGGGTAGGGGTCGGCGACGAAACCGGGATAGCCGCGAAAGCGAGTGCTGGTCCACTCCCACACATCGCCGATCATGCCGAGGCAGCCACTTGGCGCGGCGCCGGCGGCGTAGCGCCCGGCCGGCGCGGTCCCGCCGGACAGCTGGTCGACGTTCGCGTGCACGCCGGGGACCGGCGGCTGATCGCCCCACGGGTGGCGACGCGCGACGTCGTCTCGCTGGTCCCAGGTCGCCGCCCGTTCCCACTCGGCCTCGGTCGGCAGCCGGGCGCCGTGGGCGCGCGCGAAGGCGTCGGCCTCGAACCAGGAGACGTGGACGACGGGCTCGTCGGGGTCAAGCGGCGCCAGCGTGCCCAGACGCCACTGCGAACGCAGGTCGGCCGTCCAGCCCTCTGGTCGCGTGATGTCGTGGTCCTCCTTCCATGCCCAGCCCTCACGTGACCACCACTCGCGCCGCTCGTAGCCGCCACCCTCGACGAACGTCAGCCAGCTGCCGTTCGTGACCGGGGTGCGGCCGATCCGATAGTCGCGGACATCGGTGCGGTGGCGCGGGCGCTCGTTGTCGTAGGCGAAGCCGCCGTTCGGCGCGCCGAGCGTGGTCTCGCCGCCGTGCACCGCGATCAACTCGAGCCCCGTGTGCCGCGCCGCCTGCGCCCCGTCGTCGTCGTCGGCTGCGGCGTGCGGACTCGGCTCGAAGCCCTGCAGGTGGGCGAGTTCCAGCGTCTGCAGCATCGTCTCGGTGTGCTGGTGCTCGTGGCGGATGATCAGCTCCGCGATCAGGCCGTCGCCCGCGCCCTGACGCCGCAGCGCCGCGACGGCCCGCTCACGCACGGCATCGAGGTACTGGCGCGCGGGCTCGGGGCGCAGGAACGGCAGCTCGCCGCGGCCGGCCCGCGGCGTCTCGAACGCGTCGTAGACCTCCGCCAGGTCGCCTCGGAGCATCGGCTCGCCGCCGAGGCGGTGCACGAGCCACAGGTCCTCGAACGCCGCGATGTGGCCGAGGTCCCAGACGAGCGGGCTCATCAGCGTCGAGTGGACGCGCTCCAGGTCCTTGTCACCGACGCCGGCGACGAGGGTCAAGGTGCGCTCGCGGGCCTCGGTCAGCGCCTCGATCACGTCGGCGTGGGTGAGAGTTCCGGTCATTTCTCCAAGTAATTCGATCGAATTAGTGTCGGAAGCGTTGGTCGACGGACACGGTGGGCTCAGCCGCCGAATCCGTAGCGCAAGAACAGCGTGCCGTCCTGCTCCAGCAGCCACAGCAGCGAGACCGCGAGCGGGTCGGTGAGCTGCAGGCCGGAGATGATCCCGGGGCCGGCGCCGCCGGCGAGCTTGCTGGCCAACGTCAGGAACAGCTCGTCGATCGCGCCCGGCCCGATCAGCTGACCGAGCAGGGTCGGGCCACCCTCGCAGAGGACCAGCCGTGCAGCGTGGCGCACGCGAAGATCGCGCAGCGCCCAGGCGACCGTCAGTTGCGCGGGATCGACCGTCACCACCTCGACCGACGCCGCCACGTCGCCGAGGTCGACCACGGCGCCCGAATAGACGATCACGCGCGCATCGCGGTCGGCCAGCAGCGGAATCTCGCGTGAGATGCGGCCGCCACGCGTCACCGTGCACAGCAGCGGCTGCGTGGGCAGCCCGTGACGCTCGCGCGCGGCCTGGACGCCGGCGTCCCGGACGAGCCGGCCGTAGTGCTCGGCCGCGAGCGTGCCGGTGCCCGCCAGGACCACGTCGCAGACCGAGCGCAGTGCCCGGAACACCTGCTTGTCGCCGTCGTCGCCGAGCGCCGACGAGCGACCGTCGAAGCTGGCGCGTCCGTCGACGGACTCGATGAAGTTCGCGACCGTGTACGGACGGTCGGCCGGCGCGCGGTCGCAGAGCGCCAGGCCGGCGATCAGCTCCGCGACGTCCAGCGGTCCGGGATCGGGATCGGGCAACAGTCGGCGCACGCGCTCTGAAGGGTAGGCTGGCGTGCCTCGGATCCCGACTGGAGGCCCATGAGCACCGGCAGCAAGCTCCCTCAACGTAACCTCGCGCTCGAGCTGGTCCGCGTGACCGAGTCGGCCGCGCTGTCGTGCGCGCGGATGATCGGCCGCGGCGACAAGGAGGGCGCCGACCAGGCAGCCGTCGACGGGATGCGAGAGATGCTCGATTCGGTCCCGATGGACGGGATCGTCGTGATCGGGGAGGGGGAGAAGGACGAGGCGCCGATGCTCTACAACGGCGAGCAGATCGGCGACGGCAGCCTCCCGCAGGTCGACATCGCGGTCGACCCGCTGGAGGGCACGCGGCTCTGCGCGCTGGGAATGCCCAACGCGATCGCCGTGATCGCGCTGTCGGAGCGCGGGACGATGTTCGACCCGGGCCCGTGCGTGTACATGGAGAAGATCGCCGGCGGTGCGCAGATCGCCGACCTGCTCGATCTCGACCGCCCGCTGGCCGACACACTGCAGCTGATCGCCGAGCGCAAGGGCACCGACATCCGCGACGTGATGGTTGTGATGCTCGACCGCGAGCGCCACCACGCCGCGATGGCCGAGGTGCGCGACGCGGGCGCGCGCGTCCGTCTGATCACCGACGGGGATGTCGCCGGCTCGCTGCTCGCGGTCTCGGAGAACACCCCGGTCGACCTGCTGTGGGGGATCGGAGGAACGCCCGAGGGCGTGATCTCGGCGGCCGCGATCAAGTGCATCGGCGGTCAGTTGCTCGGCCGCCTGTACCCCCGTGACGACGAGGAGCGGGCGGCGGCGACCGCGGCCGGCTATGACCTGGACCGGGTGCTGACCTGCGACCAGCTCGTGCAGGGCGAGAACTGCTTCTTCTCGGCGACCGGCGTGACCGACGGCGATGTGCTCCAGGGCGTCCGCTACCACGGCTCGCTCGGCGCCTCCACCGAGTCGCTGGTGATGCGATCGCGCTCGGGCACCGTACGGCGGATCTCGGCGCGCCACGACCGCGCGAAGATGCGGGCGATGGGCGTGACCACGGTCTGAACGGCCGCGGCGGCCGTCACGGCCCGAGGCTGCCCACCTTGGACCTGGCGAGGTCGAGGTTGGCCAGCGAGCGCAGGAACGCGTGCGTGACCAGCACGTGCAGGACCGACTGGGTCATCTCGTAGACCGGTATCGAGAAGCCGGCGGCGATCGAGGGATAGAAGTTCGCGACCTCGACCTCGATCCGGACCGCGGCGCGTCCCGCCGGGGCGACGCCGGCACCCGACAGCCGCTGCACGTCGATCCGCAGAAAGCCCGATCGCCGGCCGGCGCGGGCGACCAGCAGCCCGTCGCGGATCCGCCAGGTCACGCGGCCGCAGTCGCGCTCGACGTGATACTCGGGCGGGTCGAAGCGCAACAGCGTCAACGGCCGGACCAGAAGCACGACCGAGCGCGCGTCCTGTTCGTAGACGACCCGGATCAGGCCGAGCGTCACGCGGGTCAGAAACCGCCAGTACGTGCGCGCCAGGTTCTCGAGGTTCGCCTTGATCCACAGCCGCTGGAGGTCATCGGCGTCCATCGTCAATCGCGCCAGCTGGGCCGAGCGGACGCCGCCGTCGGACGCGATCACGGTGGAGCGCCTGGGGGAGACGATCACCGCGTGGGCGGGCAGCGCCCCGCGTCGGCGTGTCAGCCGAGCACGGATCCGGGCGAGCGTCGGCGCGCGCACGGCGGTCAGCGGGCCAGCGCGCGCAGTGTGATCTCGTCCCCGGCGGCGACGACGCCGTCGCCCATCGGGATCATTCCAAGCGCGTCGGCCGCCAGCAGCGAGCTGAGGATGTGCGAGCCCTGCGCGCCGGTCGGCAGCGCCGTCGCGCCGCCGGGCCCCTCGCTCAGCGAAACCCGCACGGCCTGCTCGCGACGGGGGTTGCGCGCAAGCTCGGCGCCGAGCACGGCGGTCGGGTGCGGCGGCGCCGGGGCCGGGGCGCCCTGCATCGCCGCCAGCGCCGGCGCGACGAACAGGGAGAACGTGACGACCGCCGAGACCGGGTTGCCGGGCAGGCCGAACACGAGCGTTCCGTCGCCGGCAACCCCGAACCAGGTCGGCTTGCCGGGCTGCAGCGCGACGCTCCAGAACAGCTCGCGGACGCCCAGGGCCGACAGCGCCGGCTTGACGTGGTCGTGGGGGCCGACCGAGACGCCGCCGGTGATGATCACCACGTCCCCGGCGTCGATCGCAGCTGCGATCCCGTCGATCGTCGCGTGGCGGTCGTCGGGCAGGCGGCCCGCCGGCGCGGTCTCCGCTCCGGCGCCGGCCGACAGGCCGGTCAGCATCGGCGCGTTGGAGTTGTGGATCTCTCCCGGGCGCAGCGGCTCGCCGGGCGCGCGCAGCTCGTCGCCGGTACACAACACCGCGACGCGGGGGCGGCGCGCCACGGCGACGGTGCCGGTGCCCGCCGCGACCGCGGCGCCGAGTTGTAGTGGTCCCAGGCGCCGGCCGGCGCGAAGCACGACCGTCCCTGCCCGCATGTCCTCGCCGGCGCCACGGACGTGGGCGCCGGCGGGGCTGTCCTGGCGCGTGACGATCACGGCGGGCGCGTCGTCGGGTGGGCCGTCGCCGTCGCGGTCGACGTCTTCCTGGGGGATCACCGCGTCGGCGCCGGCCGGGATCGCGGCGCCGGTGGAGACGCGGATCGCCTCGCCGTCGCGCAGCGCATGGCCGGCGGGGGTCCCGGCGCGCGACTCACCGGCGACTTGCAGCCGGCGACCGGACGGGCCGGCCAGCAGCGCGTAGCCGTCCATCGCCGAGCACGCGAACGGCGGCACGTCACCGGCGGCGCGGACGTCGGTCGCGAGCACCCGGCCGAGCGCCTCGTCGATCGTGACCGTCTGCGCCGGCAGGGCCCGCGTCTCGCCGAGCACGTGCGCGATCGCCTGGTCGATCGCGATCAGCGGAATCGAAGCGCGGGCTGGATCCGAGGTGGGGGCGGCCAACGGGTGCTACGGAGCGGTCGGGAGCGAGACCGCCCCGATCGTAGCGACGCCGGCGGTGAGGGTTCCGAGCGCCTTCGCGGTCGCGTAGGTGAGGTCGTAGCTGCGGCCCTTGACGTACGGGCCGCGGTCGATCACCGGCACGGTCAGCGTGCGGCCGTCGTAGTAGAGCGCGACGTTCTCGCCGCACGGCAGCGTCTTGTTGGCGACGCCGAGGATGTGCTTGGAGAGCGTCTCGCCGCACGCGGTGCCGTGGCCAAACAGCGTCGGCCCGTACCAGCTGGCGACCGACGGCAGGTACACGGTGACGGTCATCGACTGGGTCACCGTGGCGGGCTGGGCCAGCGAGCTGTCGAGCACCGCGCGGATCGAGAACTGGCCGATGTGGTCCGTGTTCCAGCTGGTGGTGAAGGCGCCGCCCGGCTCGACGGTCGCGGTCACGGTCGGCGTCCACTCCCAGTCGGTCTGATGGCCGGAACGCTCGATCTCGATTGTCTGGCCGGCGTCGCCGGGGGCGTTGCCGGTGAACGTCAGCACGCGGCGCAGCAGCGCCGAGGTCTGCGCCGACACGGTGATCCCGTTCCCGGTGGCACTGACCACCGTGTTGCCGGGCTCGGTCGTGATCGGCTGCGTCAGCGACGACCCGCTGTTCGGGGCCTGGGTCTTGTGCGTCGGTGCGGGCGGGCTGGTCAGACCGGCGCCGCCGGTGTCGGCGGCGGCCGTCGCCGGCACGGCCAGCGAGCTGCCGACCAGCGCGATCACGGCATAGCGAATTGTGCGGCAGGTCCCGATCTCAGTCCATCCAGTCTTTTTGGTTTCCTGCCTACGAGGTGAGCTGACGGGCTCGCGCTCTCGCGCTACGGCCTCAAATCGGGCCGATTCGCCCCAGTGAGCCTGAGTGGCTCACAGTGGTTCCCCCGCCGGTCGCTCCCTGAGGCGCGACCGTTCGGCTGGTGGCGCGGCAGTATATGACAAGCGTCGGGAGGAGTTGCAAGACGGATGTCGAAGGGCGCCGGCGTGCAGTGCCGCGCGGCCCGGACCCGGGGCTGCGATCCGGGGTCCGGGGTCCAGACCCCGGGCTGCGATCCGGGGTTCGTCGCGGTCAGGGCTTGGGCAGTCGCGACAGCGCCACGCGCAGGGCCCGTGCGCTGAGGCGCAGGCCGATCTCGGTCAGTTCGGCCGCCGCCTCGACGGCGGTCTGCAACGCGCCCGGCGCGGGGGTCGGTGCGGCCTGAGCGGGCGGCGCCGGATCCCGGGCCGGCGACGGTGCCCGCGCGGGCCGCTCGGCGTGGGCGGACGACCGCGGGTGCGCCGGCGGCTGCGGGCTTGCCGCGGGCGGCGTGCGCGCGCGTGCGCGTTCGGCGGCGTGGGTGCGCGCGGCGGCGGGCTTGGCGCGCTTGGGCTTCGTGGCGCCGGCAGCGGGCTTGGGCTCTGCCGTCGTCGGAGTGCGCGCGCGTGCGGCGTTGGCCGTCTTTTGGGTGGCCTCGGCCGTCCTTTGGGTGCCCGCCTGTGCGGGCCTCGCCGCTGCGGCCGGCGTGCGCGCGCTGCCCCCGGGCTTGGCCGCTGCGGCCGGCGTGCCCCCGGGCTTGGCCGCTGCGGCCGGCGTGCCCGCGGCGCCCGCGGCCGCGGCGCGCTTGCCGCTGCGGCGGTGCGGGCGGGTGCTCGGCAGCGACCCGATCACACCGGGCTGACGTTTCTCGCTCATCGGCCAATCATCTCAGAGCGCCGGCGACCGGCGGCCCGGCGCGGGTGCAACGCGTCATCCAGATGCTGAGAATCGACCGAGATCGCTGAAACGACCTTGCCAAGTCGTCGTATATATAGATCTCGACGACGGGCAGTCGGTGCTCGTGTGCAAGGCCCTTGGGACGGCCGCAAATCGCTCGTTCCGGCGGCGTCCGAGGAGATTGACTTCAAAAAATGAAGCACTATAATCGCCACTTGTTTGAGTAGGGGTACTACGCTCTCTTGCAGCGCGACAGGTAGGTCGCGTCCGAGCGAAAGCGCCGCTCAAACGGCCACCTACGACGGGAACGGAAATAGATGTCAGTAGCGGATCTTCAGGAACTCGAAGAGATCAAGGGCCTCGTCAGCCGTGGCCAGCAGCTGGGAGTCCTCACGTTCTCCGAGATCTCTACCGCCGTATCCGAGCTCGACCTGGACGAGGCCGACGTCGAAGAGCTGCACGGGTTCCTGGAGCGGGCTGAGATTGAGCTCGTCGAAGAGGTCGACCCGGCGCTGGCGGCGACCGAGGTGGAGCGCGCTCCCGACAAGCGGGGCGGCCGGCGCAAGGCCAAGACGGCGCTGGACCTCAAGCCGGACATGACCACCGACTCGCTGCAGCTGTTCCTCAAGGACATCGGCAAGGTCCGCCTGCTCACCGCCCAGGAGGAGGTCGACCTCGCCAAGCGGATCGAGCGCGGCGACCTCGACGCCAAGCAGAAGATGGTCGAGTCCAACCTGCGTCTGGTCGTGTCGATCGCCAAGAACTACCGCAACCAGGGCCTGCCGTTCCTGGACCTGA
>Ga0302325_10012236_pt1 | contig 18428 bp, 17 predicted proteins | sample Palsa_T0_2_FD_201948 | JGI IMG/M metagenome (GOLD analysis project Ga0302325, IMG submission 201948) | Peat permafrost microbial communities from Stordalen Mire near Abisko, Sweden - Palsa_T0_2 | ecosystem: Environmental > Terrestrial > Soil > Palsa > Peat permafrost | place: Sweden: Abisko...
CGCAAGCTCGTGGTCGGCGCCAGCGCGAAGGTCACCGCGGATGTGATCGCTCGCGAAGTGGTGGTGTACGGCAACGTGAAGGGGAATTTGCGAGCGCGCGACCGTATCGAAATCAAGAAGGATGGCTCGGTAGTGGGGGACTTGACCACCGCGCGCATCATGATTGAGGACGGCGCGTACTTTAAGGGTTCTATCGAAATCGACAAGTCGGGAGATGCGGGAGAAGAAAAGTCCGCGTCGCACCGCACGGTCACCCGCAGCACTTCCTCAGCGGCACTGTAATTGTTTGCCATTCGACGGTGAGCAGGCGGCGCATCGAGCCGCCTGCAGCGCCGCGCCATTCCTCCGGTTCCCACCGCACCGCACGTGTGTGTCTCGCGCCGTCTGGTTCGATTCCTCTGAATCGAGAGCCGTCCCTAATCAACGTGCAGCCCCGGCAGCGGCGCCGCCTGATTTGGGGATGATGGCGTTGGAGAATGCTTCCATTTCCTCCAGCTGGGGACTGAATTGGAGGAGGAGCAAATCTACGCCGGCGGCTTCAAAGGCGGCGACGGATTCCTGGACCTGTTCGGGGGTACCGACCAAACCGCAGCGCAGACCGCGGTTGGATACGGAATAGTCTTGCGGCGAGACGCGCTGCTCGAGCTGCGTTCCGGCGATCCACTGCTGGTAGTTTGCGTAGCCCGCGGCGGATTGCTGGACGTCGGTGATGCGGCGCAATTCGTCTTGAGCTTCCTTTTCGGTTTCGCGGACGATGGCGTAACCGGCGACGCCAAACTTCAGCGGCTCGGCTTTAGATTTCTTGCGACGCTGGCGCATGTCTTCGATTCTCTCGGCGACTTTTTGCGGCGGATCACCGTGGGTGAGGTAGGCGTCGGCCTTTTCGGCGATCAAGTCCTTGCCGGCGGGCGATTCGCCTCCGGCATAGATCACGGGGCGAGGACGGGAGAGCGGCTTGGGTTGCAGGACATTGTCTTCGACGCGGTAATACTTGCCGGAGAAGGAAAAGTGATCGTGGGACCAGACGCCGTCGACAACATCGATCCATTCGCTGGTTCGCGCGTAGCGGTCGTCATGTTGCTCGAATGAGACGCCGTACTTGCGGGCTTCGTCAGCCCACCACGAGGAAACCACGTTCAAGGAAAGGCGGCCGCCGCTGATGTGGTCGATGTTGGCGGCTTGTTTGGCGAGCAGCGCCGGCAGATGGAAAGTGGGCCTGACGGCGACCATCAGTTCAAGTTTTTCGGTGACCGCGGCGAGGGCCGCAGCGGTGGACCATGCTTCGAGTGAGGGCGCCTCAACGCCTTTGATATCGTTAAGATTCAGTTCGGCGATGAGAGTAAGGTCAAAGCCAATCGCTTCGCTGCGCTGGGCCAGACGTTTGACGTAAGGCCAGGTGGCTTCCATCTTTTCGTCGTCGACGTTGCGGAGCCATCCGCCGAAAACCGGCAGCCAGTAACCGTATCTCATTGGCGGCCGCCTGCACGGCTCAATTGGGAGGACTGGAGCGCTTCGTTGCGCTGCGCTTCGGCGATCAAGTAGTCAGCGGTTTTGGCGTAGGGGTTGAAACCAATCACCCGTTCCGGCTCGGCGACGAAGTTCGAGAGGGCGTTGATGTCGTAGTAGAGAAGGCGGCCGTTGCGATCGTCGATGACGTACTCGACGCCGCCGATATCGATGCCCGCGGTGTGCATGATGCGCTCGACGTCTTTCCTGATTTGCGGAGGCGCGTCGTAGGCTCCCACGCGCAGGCCGGTCTTCGGAGCGTCCACCGCGCAGGCCGAGCGGACCAGCTCCTCGCCCCGGGCGTTCTTACAAATGTCCGCAGGGCACAGATCGAATGTTTCACCGGTAATGTGGATTTGGATGGCGTAGAGGTATTTGCCGCCGAGGACTTCGACGCGGGTGATGATCGAATCGCGCGCGGGAAAAAATTCCTGGACCAGCGCGGTGGAGTCGATTCCGAAAAAAAGGCTGTTCTCGGAGACGGCGCGCGCCAAGTCGTCCGGATTCGAGAAGCGTATGATGCCCGCGCCGCTGCCGCCAATATTGGGTTTCACGACCAATGGAAAGCCGATCTCTTCGGCGGCCAGTAGGGCCTGCGACGGACGGTGAATGACGGCGGCCTTGGGATAGCCCAGGCCCAGGCGTTCGAGCAAATCCAGTTGCAGAGCCTTAGAGGTTTCGTGGGTGAAGCCTTTGAAACCGTTGATGACCCGGACGCCCTTGGCTTCGAGGTGGGCGAGATAGCCGAGGGTGTAGAAGATGCCGTCGGCGAGATCGCGCTTCCAGGCGGAAGGGCTCATGCGATTGAAGACCAGCGAGTAGGGAACGTCTGCGGCGCTGGGACTGTAGGTATGGTTGCGAGCGTCGATCCTGGCCCAATTGGCGCCGCGCGCGTCGAGTTGCGCGAAGAGCGGGCGAAACCAGTCGGGATGCTCGTAGTAAATGCCGATGGGTTTGTTTAACTGGCCGGCTCGATCGGTGAGTGTTTGCGTCATGCAGCCTCTCTTCGGTCTCTCGGTTGACAACAAAAAGCCGCTCGTGGGAGCGGCTGGCAAGTCGTGCGGTGCGAATGTGCCGTTGCGACTAGCCAGCGCCGGTTGTGGAAGGACAACAACTGGCAGCGGGGCATGGAGCGAGAGAGCCGTTGGTCTTCGGGGACGTCCGGCTAGAGCGAAGAGCTGTCTCGAAACCAAAATTCATCGTCAGCAGTATATTACGCGAAAGGCCATTTGCAAAAAGGGAAGCCTCTGCGGGGCGCGCGCGAGCGCCGTCCCGAAATGCGGCGGCGCTCGGTTGGATTTTTTCGGCGCGTGTGAAAGCCAAGCGTTACTTGAAGCGGTTCGGCACAGCGCGCTGGCGCCCGCTGTTTGGCGGGAGATTGCTGTCGTCTTCGTAAACGAATCTGGTCGCGGAGCCGTGAATGTTCTTTGCGGTATCGACGCTGAGGATGACAAACAGAGCGCCGCACGAAGCCGCGAATCCCAAGGCAGTTCCCGCGAAGCCGTCGGTGAACCAACGGGATTGATGATCGTGGTTCTTTACGTCGGTGATTGCGCCGGTGGTGACCCCGATGGCGCCCCCGGCAAGGGCACCCGAGAGCAGCCACTTGTGGGCGTCCGGCCAGTTGTGGTGGCGGACCCGCACAATGCTGCGAATGGCAGTGCGATCGACGTCGCGCGACGGACCGACTCGGGGGCCGGCGTAGTCGTCTATGGCCAGCCGCAGGCCAGTATCGCTGACGGTTTCGACCTCGCCGTCGAGGCGGTCTCCTCGCCACAGGAAAATTTCCACCTGTGTTCCGGGGTGCAGTTTTTTGACGTTGTTCCAGTCACGATTGGTTCGTGCGGGAAGTTGCGGGACAAACAACAGGACGGCCAAGAATGCGGGGAGTGCGCGGCGCATCGTGAATCCTCCTAGACTGAGCCATGAGTCTAGGATTGCGGCGAGATTCGTACGGCGCGGGATGTGACACTTTCTCGGGTGTCACAGCGGGTGATGGCACAGACGAGAGGCGTTAGTCTGCGGCGCCGTACTCGCGGAGGGATGCCCCGCCATCAGAAACTGAGATGGGGCACTTCACTCGGAACGCAGCGCCTGCGTGACGTCGACGCGCGCGGCGCGCGCCGCCGGCATGACCGACGCAACAACCGCGGCGGCCAGCAATACGGTGGCGGAGGCGACCACTGGCACCACACTGGGCATGCGCATATCCACGATGTAGCTGCCCGCGAGACGTGCCAGCGCGTACCCGCACACTGCGCCAGCGGCGATGCCGATCACGGCGATCACCGCGCCTTCGGCAATCACGCGCGTGAGCAGATTCCGCGGCTGGGCGCCGAGAGCGAGACGGATTCCGAACTCGCGCGTGCGCCCACTCACCGAGAACACCAGCACGCCCGCAACACCAATGACCGCGATGGCCAGGGCCACTGCCGCGAAGCCACCGAATACCAATGCGTTGAGGCGATCGGGGCTGAGCACTTCGGCGCGGACGTCTTCCAGCGTGGCGGCGTGCTCGACCGGCTGATCGGCGGCCAGATCGCGAATGATGCGGGTGATCGGGGGTACCAGCGAGTATGGATCGGAGTGGGTGTGAACGAACAAGCGGCCACCACCGATCTCTTGCTCGAAGGGGTGATAAATATTCATCGCCGCGCCGGGTACCACGTTCTCATCGTCCAAATCGGCCACCACGCCGACGATGCGGCGGGGTGCGGTGCTAACGTCGATGAATTTCATTACTGGATCGGTCCACAGGAAGTGGTGGTTGACCGCATCCCCGTTCGGAAACATTCGCTGCGCCACGCTCTGGCTGACAATGACGACGGGTTCGCTGTCTTTCCTGTCGGCGTCATTGAAATCGCGTCCGGCGAGAATCGGGACGCCGAGTGCGGCGAAAAATCCGGGTGACACGGTCCGGAACTGCGCGCGGGGATCCTCTTCGCCGGCCGCGCTGACGTGGCCGTCAGCGGAGAACTGAAAGCCCGGACCGAACGCGCCCGCGTCGCGCCACGGGACCACGGTGCCGACGGCGACGCGATCCACACCCGGAAGCGCTGCGATTTGCCGCATCGCCTCTTTGTAGAAGCCCTGGATCTGATCGTGGGTGCGGCCGTATTCGATTACCGGCACGTTCAGCGCGAGGACGTGTTGCATATCGAGGCCGGTGCGGACGTCTTGTAGCGCGAGAAGCGTCTTGAGCAGCATGCCCGCGCCTGCCAGCAGCATGAAACACGCGGCGATCTGAGTTACGGCGAATACGCGCAGGCGGCGACCGGTGCTGCCGGTGATGCGCACGCCGCTGCTGGCTACACTCAGTCCATTCGAAGTGTCCGCCGAGGGTAGGCGGGGAACGAAGGCCAGGAGCACCGCGGCGACGACTGCAAGCAGGGCGCCGACCCAGAGCAAGCTGGAATCGACGGTTAGATCGAGAGCGCGGACGGAAAACCGCGACGCGTACCGCCCGAGGATCGCCACCATCGGCCGGGCACTCAACACACCCAGAGCCGCGCCGGCGCCGCAAAGCAAGAGGCTATCGGCCAACAAGACGCGCCGCAGCGAGCCGGCGCTTGCGCCGAGCGCGGCGCGAATCGCCAACTCGCCTTCGCGCCGAACGGTGCGCGCGAGAATCAGATTGGCCGCGTTCGAGCAAGCGATGACGAAGACCAGGACGGAGGCCGCGAGTAGCACGAGAAGAACAGTTTTTGCGCGCGAAGTGATTTGGTCGCGCAGCCGGACCGCGCTGATGCGGGTGTCCGCTCGGGGCGAATAGGCTTCGGGATGCGCTTTCACCATTGCGCCGTGCACGGTGTTTAGCTCGGCGCGTGCCTGTTCAATGGTTATGCCAGGGCCGAGGCGGCCGAAGAGTTCGGTCATGCGATGGACCCTGCCGGTCACCATAGTGGCCGACAGATGGTGGGGACTGGTGACCACATTGGCGATGATTTCTGTTTCCGCGGGGTAAGGCACCGACGGTTCCAATACGCCGACGATGGTAGCCAGGCGCGTATCGAGTCTGACGGTCTTGCCGATAACCGAGGGGTCGCGCTTGAGCACGGTGGTCCAGAAGCGATACGTAAGCACCGCCGCGCCGGCTGCGTTTGGGCCGTCATCGCGCGCGTCGAGCAACCGGCCGAGCACCGGGTGCAAGCCCATCACCTCAAAGTACGAACCGTCGACGACCCCGGCGCGGACCACGCGAGGCTCGCCGAGCCCGACCATTGAGAAGGAGATGGTGGAAAACTCGCCGAACTCGGTTAGCGTGGTGACGCGTGCCTTTAGATCCTGAATTTCGGGAACCGAGAAGGTAGTATTTTCGATGCCGAGGCCGGGCGCGCTCTGGCGGATGTAGATCAGGCGATTTTCATCCCGGTTGGCGAGTGGGCGCAGCAGCACGCCGCGCACTACGCTGAAGATAGCAGCGTTGGCGCCGATGCCCAGCGCCAGGGTGAGCACAACGGTAATCGCCAGGCCCTTAGTGCGCGCGAGCGAGCGCACCGCCACTTTCAGATCGCGAACGATCAATTCTAGATTGAGCATCGTGGTTCAACCTCCGTACGATGGACGTTACAGCGCATCGACGGGGGCCCCGGAATTAAGAGCAAATCCGTTTCCCAGCCGCGTCCCAATTAAGTGCTTCATTTTTCTTGGCTTACTGTGAGAGAACGGGCAGCACCGCGGGCCAAACTGTCCGATCGTGGGACGAGCGCGTTCTCGATTGGGATATGCGGAAAGTGTTCCAACGTTCCGCTCCGAATACCCGCCTCCACCTCACCGGAGCCGCGACGGTATTTCCGGGCAAGAATAGCGAAAACGCGGCGAAACTCAACAGGAATTTTGGAATCGGGATCAAGGGGTTAGCGCGGACTGGCGCTGCTGTAAGAAGCGGCGGACGGCAGGGTCGCGCTCGAGGCCGATTGCGATTTCGTATGCTTGGCGGGATTCGGCGCGCGCGGCGGTCTTGGCGAGCAACTCCGCGCGCGCGGCCCAGTAGGGCTGGTATTCGGCGAGCCGGGGGTCGGCGGATACTTCCGGCATGGCGTCGAGACCGGCGCTGGCGCCACGCATTTCGGCGATGGCCACGGCGCGATTGATCGCCACCACCGGTGAGCCAACGAACGCGAACAGAGCGTCGTAAAGTTGCACCACCTCGGTCCAGTTGGCGTGACCGGTGCGACAGCGATGAACGTGCGCGGACTGCAACGCGCCTTCCAGCTGAAACCGGCCGATGGTTCCCAGTGCGCTGCCACGGCGGAGCAACGCCTCGGCTTGGTCGATCATCTGGGAATCCCATAACGCCGGGTTCTGCTCGGCGAGCGGCACGTAATCGCCGTTTGCCTGGCGCCGGGCGCGACGCCGCCCTTGCGCGTGAAGCATGAGCGCGAGAAGGCCGAGGGCCTCGGGCTCCTCCGGCAGAAGTTCGGTGACGAGCCTGGCTAGAAACATGACTTCCTCAGTGAGATCGCGGCGGACCACGTCGGTGCCGCCAGGGTCGTTCCAACCCTCGGTAAATCCGGCATAGATGGCGTCGAGTACGGCGTCGAGCCGGGCGGGTAGTTCCTGGCGCTCGGGGATGCTAAATGGGATACCGGCTTGGCGGATCTTGTCCTTGGCGCGGACGAAGCGCTTGCCCATGGCCGCCGGAGAGGTGAGGAACGCCGAGGCGATGGTGTTCGCGTCCAGGCCGAGCACCACTTGCAGAATCAGGGGCGCGCGAATGCCGGCGTCGATCGCGGGGTGCGCGCAGGCGAACATCAATGCGAGGCGGCGATCGGGGATCTCTGTATCCGCTGCGGCTGCGTCCAATCCCTCTGCGAGGATTTGCAACTCGCCGGTCGCGGCCTCGCCTGTGGAGCGCCGGCGCGAGGCGTCGATTAGCTTTCGCCGGGCGACCGTTAACAGCCACGCTTCGGGGTTCGCCGGGCAGCCTTTCAGCGGCCAATCTGCCAGCGCCGAAGCGAAGGCTTCGGAGAGCGCGTCTTCGGCAGAGGCCACATCCCGGGTGCGTGCCGCGAGAAAGGCGACGAGCTTGCCGTAGCTGCGACGCGCGACCGCGTCTGCTGTGCTACGCGCCCGGTCGTCGCCCTGGGGGCCGTGGGGGCTCTGGGGACCCTGGATGCCTTGGGGACCATCGCTTCGGGGGCCTTCGCGGAAGTTCATGATTTGACGCTGAGCCATGGCGCGCGCCTACATGCTCCAGAGCGGACGCACCTCGACCACACCGTGACCTGCCGCTGGGCAGCGGGCTGCCCATGAGATTGCGGTATCGAGATCGGGGACGTCGATCATGAAATAGCCGCCGAGCTGCTCTTTGGAGTCCGCATACGGACCATCCAACACTTGCGATTTACCGTTGGCGACGCGCACGGTAGTCGCCGCCGAGCTGGGCTGGAGGCGGTTGCTGCCGACGATGACGCCGGCCTTCTGCAATGCCTCCCCATACGCCATATAGGCTGCCGCTCCCTGTTCCTGCTGTTCCTTGGTCAACGCGGCAAAGCCGCCCTCGTTCACATATGCCATCAGAAGATATTTCATTTGGATCCTCCGTTAAGTATGAGATGCCGGCGGGCGCTGTGCGCCGCCACTATCATGACGTTCGAACTCCGGCGTTTTGGACAGCCGGTAAGTTTGACGATGGCGAGCGGAAACCGTCTCATGTGCCGGCTTGGTCCCGGGTTGGCTCGCGCGCCGCAAGCATGTGCCGCCGGCAGCATCACCGTCAAGCCGGAGGCTTTGGGGTTATCAGATCGCCGCTGCGCCGCGTAAGGGCTGCTATATTTAGAGTATGAGTGTCGATCCTGGGCGGCGCGGGAAGTTGAAACCGGTGTGGCGAGCGCTGGTCGAGATCGGTTCGATTGTGTTCCTGTTCTACTCCAACCTTTTGATGGGTGAATTCACGCATGCCAATGGCCACGGGAAAAGCCTGGCGTACGCGATTGAAGATATTTTCACGGCCACCAATTTCGGAATTGCCATCGTGTCTGGATTGCTGGGCTACTTGATTTTCGAATACCTGCGAAAACAACTCTGATCGCTACCGGCAAAAGCGAAGTGGGCGCCGATATAATCCTTTACATATAACGAAACACATTACGATGTGGAGATTACCGATTACCACCAGGAGGCAGCCATGATTAAGCTAAAGCCAATTCATCCGGGGGAAATTCTGCGTGAAGAGTTTATGGCCCGGTTTGATCTGAATCCCAACAAGCTTGCGATGGCTCTGCGAGTGGCTGCGCCGAACATATATGAGATCGTTAGCGAGCGAGGCGGCATCTCCGCGGAGATGGCTCTTAGGCTGGGACGATTCTTCAATACTACGCCTGAGTTCTGCATCAGTCTGCAAGCGCATTACGATCTTGCGATTTCGAAACAGAAGGCAGCCGAAAAGATCGACCGCGATGTTCACCCCATGGACATGACCGCATAGTGGTGGGGCGAATGGACGTTCGACCCTGGCAACGAGAAAATGTGCTGCGAAATCTGATCTGGCGTTATGTCGGGCAGGTCTTACAATGAGGTAGTGATGGCTGACCGCAAGCAGTTTCAGAACGTGCCGGCACCGGATCCCGAATTAATGCGCCTATTGGAGGCTACCGCTGGCCATGTGCTGACCGAAGCCGAAATGCGCGAGCAGCGAATTAGCTTCGCTTATGGCAATGCCCTCGATTCAGAGTCGATTACGAAGGAAAGCGTGCGACTCGCGTGTGAAAACATCATGCTACTGCGGTAGATTCTGCACGCTGCGGGCGAGTTGGTCCCTCCGAGTTTTTTGTGTCCGTCCGAGAAAAAGACGCTCCGGAGCTCTTTCAGAAAATCCAAGGGCAGAACCTCGCCCGGCAATACGATTTACTTTCCAATTGCATTGAGGTCGGTCTCGAGAAGGGGATTGAGGCTTTCGACAAATATACTCTCTGGGTCCTGAACTACACTGCGGTAGCAAACATCTCTCAGCTTGGGGGCCGCTACCGCGAAGAGCCGATATACGTCGGAAATCATTTTCCACCGCACTTTAAGGACGTTTCTTACGCCATGGATAGATTTTTTTCTGTGGTTCATGAGAATTGGACCCTGATGGACCATCCGACACTGCTCGCAGCGTACGGACTGTGGCGACTTAACTGGATACACCCGTTTGTAGAGGGTAACGGGCGCACCGCGCGAGCGGCGTGCTACTACCTAATTTGCCTGAAGCAAAGACGATTGCTCGGGGAAAGAAGATAGTTCCGGAGCGAATACGAGAAAACCGGGAACCTCACTAGGCGGCCCTTAGAGCGGCCGATCTGGCTTGGGATCAGGGGCACTTCAACGTCAGTCAGCTCGCAGATTACTTGTCGGGCTTGCTGAAAGCCCAGTTATCGGACGCCGAGAAACAAGAGAATTAGGCGAAGCCGTCACCAAAAGCGCCTTTGCGTTGACAAAGTGGCATCCGGACTGTAAAGTTAGCGATTGTCTCTAACGGAAAGGTGTGACCAGAACGATGCGGACGTATGTTCCTAAGGGCCGGGCGGTAGAAGAACTCACAATTGGTAAGGATTGGCACGTGTTGAATGCGGACGGCCAAGTGCTGGGGCGGCTGGCCACGCGAGTGGCTAGCTTGCTGATGGGCAAGGACAAGCCGGCGTTCACGCCGTATCTCGATTGTGGCGATCACGTGGTGATCATCAACGCCGAGAAGATCCGGCTCACCGGCAACAAGATCGACCAGAAAATTTATTACCATCACAGCGGACACCCGGGCGGACTGAAGGAAATTCCGATTCGCCGCCGGATGCAGACGCGCCCCACCGAAGTGCTGCGCGACGCGGTGCTGGGAATGCTGCCGAAAAACAAGCTGCGCGCCAAGAGGGCGCGCAAGCTGCGCATTTACGCCGGGGAAAGTGGTCTCGCTCGTCACGCAGGGCAGAACCCCAAGCCGCTCGCGCTGTAATTCCAGGTGCCCGAACGACTCGTTCCAGGTGTTGGTGCCGGTTTTTCCGGTGCGCGGTGGAAATCTCGTCCCGATTTCTGTCTTTGGAATCGTGAACAAATTTGAAAGCGATGTGCAGGAGGAATTTTGAGCTCGACACCAAACGCTTTGGAAGCCGCCGCCGCTAAGAAGTTCTACGGCACGGGACGCCGCCGCGAAGCGGTGGCCCGCGTGTACATCAAGCCCGGGTCCGGCAAGTTCACCGTGAATGGCCGGCCAGTGGATCAATATTTCCGCAACGTGGCCTGGCATACCACTGCGGTGGAGCCGCTGAAATTTACGCAGACCATCGAGCAGCTGGACGTGATCGCCACCGCCAAGGGCGGGGGAGTGGGCGGGCAGGCTGGGGCGGTGCGCATGGGAATCGCGCGCGCTTTGGTGCTGTTCAACCACGACCTGCATCACGGCTTGCGCACCAACGGCTTCCTGACGCGCGATTCGCGCATGAAGGAACGCAAGAAGTACGGGCAGAAGGGCGCCCGCCGCCGCTTCCAGTACAGCAAGCGCTAGATTTTTTACCGGTCCCGCTTTACCGCGGGGCCGGAATTCACGGCCGGAAAGCTCCGGCACAAAAGGATGCTGCCGCCGAAAGGCCGCCCGCCTGGCAGGACTGGCGTTACCCGCCGGTGAGGCGAAGCATCCATTCAAACAGGAGGAAACTTGGGAGTTGAAATAACGATGAAGGAACTGCTGGAGGCTGGAGTTCACTTTGGCCACCAGACCCGCCGCTGGAATCCGAAGATGAAGGAATATATCTTCGGCGAACGCAATGGAATTCACATCATCGATTTGCAAAAGACGCTAAAGCTTTTCCGCGAGGCCGCACGTTACGTCGCCGAGCTGATGGGCCAGGGCAAAGCGATTCTGTTCCTGGGCACCAAGCGGCAGGCGCAAGGGGCCATCGCCGAGGAAGCGCAGCGCTGTGGAATGTTCTACGTGAACCACCGCTGGCTGGGCGGAACGCTGACCAACTGGACCACGCTGCAGAAGTCGATCAAGCGATTCAAACTATTGAAGGCGATGGTCGAGGACGGGCGTATGGCGGCGCTGCCGAAGAAAGAAGCGGCGCGACTGGAACGAGAACTGAAGCACCTGCAGCAGAATTTTGCGGGTGTAGAGAATATGACCCAGCTTCCGGATGCCATTTTCGTTATCGATCCTAACGCGGAGTTGATCGCGGTACGCGAGGCGCGCCGCATGGGAGTGCCGGTGGTGGCGATCGTGGACACCAATTGCGATCCGGACCTGGTCAATTGGGTGATTCCGGGAAATGACGACGCGCTGCGGGCGATTCGCCTGTTCACGTCGAAGATTTCGGATGCGGTACTCACTGGCCGCAACGTATTCGAGCAATCGCAGATCGCCGAACAGAAATTGGCGGAAGGCGAGACGCCGAGCCAGGACGTGGATTACGTGGACACCAGCGCCTACGAAGTGTACGAGAAACAAGAAGGCGACTACGTGGAGCCTGAGGGCGTGGATGCGGCTGTGGCCGCGGCGGAACCGCCCGCGGTGACCGAGGACGAAACAGCTTCGAAGTAAACCGAGCGCGCGGCCCGGCGGGCCCGCTCGCCGCGGCGCCGGAGTGAAACCCGCGAAACATGCGAGGCCGGACGGAGACTGCAGAGGCAGACCGTCCGCGCAGCTCCGGAGGCGGAGCGAAAACTTTTCATAAAAGGAATCGGAAACGTACATGGCCACAAATTCATCAGCACCGTTCCAACCATCCGCTCAGCAGGTGAAGGAATTGCGCGAACGCACCGGCGCCGGTTTTTCGGCGTGCCGCGATGCGCTGGCGGAAGCCAAGGGCGACGCCGAACAAGCGATCGACCTGCTGCGCAAGAAAGGCCAGGCCGCCGCGCAAAAGAAGGCGCAGCGCGCTACGTCGGAAGGGCTGGTGGGCCACTACATACACGCCGGCGGAAAGATCGGGGTGCTGGTGGAAGTGAATTGCGAGAGCGATTTCGTCGCGCGCACCGATGATTTCCAGAAACTTTGCCACGACGTGGCCATGCACATCGCCGCGCTCGATCCGCGTTTTCTGCGGCGCGAGGAAGTGACCCAAGAAATTCTGGACCGCGAGCGGGAAATCTATCGCGAACAGGCGCGCGCCACCGGGAAGCCGGACGCGGTAATTCAAAAGATCGTCACCGGCAAGATGGAGAAGTTCTACGAAGAGAATTGCCTGTACGAACAGCACTTCATCAAGGACGAAGGCACCACGGTAGGAGAAATGGTGGCCCAGGCCATCGCCAAGCTGGGCGAGAACATCGCGGTTCGCCGGTTCTCGCGCTTCAAGGTGGGCGAATCCGACGGCGTCGCTTCGCCTGCTCCCGCCGCTGAAAACTAGGGGCCCGGTTCGCGCCGGCTTTTCGCTCGCTCGCGGTGCTCCGGCCACCGCTTTTCGTGCGGCCGCGCCCGGACCGCTGCCAAATCCGCCTGCACCCTCCAAACGTGAGTGAGATGCGTTTCAAACTCTGCTAGAATTCGTGCCGCAGCGTTTGTGGGCTGCGGTGTGCACGGGGCAGGATAGTTCCCGGCAATAATGCCCGCGGCGTCAATTGTTCAGCGAGTGTCTGAAGAGCGAATCCCGAATGGCGAAATCCATAGCCGCAAACAAGGCCAACCCTGACGGCGTCACCCCCGTTTTTGAGCGCGTGGTGCTGAAGCTTTCTGGCGAGTCTATGCAGGGCACCCAGGGGTACGGCATCCACGCTGAGACGGTGGCGGCGATGGCGCAAGAAGTGAAAGAAGTGCAGGACTTGGGCGTGCAGGTAGCGATCATGGTCGGCGGCGGAAATATTTTCCGCGGCACCCGCCAGAAGCACCTGGCCATCGACCGCGCCACCGGCGATTACATGGGCATGCTGGCCACGGTGATCAATGGCTTGGCGTTGCAGGACGCGCTTGAAAAGGCCGGCGGGCATACCCGCTTGCTAAGCGCCATCGAAATGCATCAGGTGGCGGAGCCCTTCATCCGGCGCCGGGCCACGCGCCATCTGGAAAAGGGACGGGTGGTGATTTTCGCGGGCGGCACCGGCAATCCTTATTTTTCCACGGACACCGCAGCGGCGCTGCGCGCCATGGAAATCAAAGCCGAAGTGATCCTGAAAGCGACGCGGGTGGACGGGGTGTACGATGCCGATCCCGAAAAAGTGCCGACCGCCAAGCGATTCGAAAAAATCTCCTACCTTGATGTTTTGCAGAAGGGCCTCACGGTGATGGATTCCACCGCCATCTCGCTGTGTATGGACAACAAAATGCCCATCATCGTCTTCGATATGGGCGTGCCCGGAAATCTGAAGCGGGTGTTGCTGGGCGCCCGCGTCGGTTCGATGGTCGGAGCGGCCTAACTAAACCGAAGCGGAGGAGCCAACCAATGACCACCATCGCCACGAGCAAAGACGCGCTGGTCCAGGCCAGGACGCGCATGGAAAAGGCGGTTGAAGATTTTCGCAAGGACCTCGCCGGGATTCGCACCGGGCGCGCCAACGTGGCGCTGCTGGACAGCATCCGGGTGGATTACCACGGCACGCCGATGCCGCTGAATCAGATGGGCTCGCTCACCATCGCCGACGCGATGATGATTGTGGTCACGCCGTGGGATCCCAGCGCTGCGACGCTGATCGATAAGGCGATTCGGACCTCGGATCTGGGACTGAATCCGGCGACGGATGGCAAAGTGATCCGCGTGCCGATTCCTCCGCTGACCGAGGAGCGACGCAAGGATCTGGTGAAGCAGCTGCATAAGGTGCTGGAGAACCATAAGACCGCCGTCCGCAATATCCGCCGCGACATCAAAGAGGCCATCGAGAAGCTGGAGAAGGACAAGAAAATCGGCGAGGACGATCGCAAGCGCGGCGTCGATGAGCTGGAAAAGGTCACCCAGGCGGAAACGAAAAAGATTGAGGATCTGTCTGCTGCGAAAGAACGAGAAGTGATGGAATTGAAGTAGGCGTTCGCACGGCCGCTAAAAACCTCGGGTTTGAGCGATTAATCGGCGCCGGCGACGGGCAGCAAAACAAAGGCGCAGTCGCTTTCGGCCGAGCAGGTGACGGTACCGCGGCGCAGGAGCTTTTCGAGGTGTGCGTCCGGAAATGTTTCTCCGAAGTGGATGGACCGCAGGCGCTCACCTAAGGGGCGCAACTTCTGTTCACCGTTGCCGAACACCGAGGATTCCACGACCGTTCCGGTGGTGGTGCGGGCAATCAGTACCAGGAAATCTGCGTGGGCGCCGGGCGCTGCGAATTTCCCCAGTGGAAATGTGACCGTCGTCTTGAACCATTCGGCGGAATCCTGAGTGTGGCGGTTGGCATGCTCTTCGGATCCGGTTAGCGCGACTATCCGGGCGTGGATTTCCGCAGTGACAGGGATTGCCGTTCCGTAGATTTGTACCGCTAGATCGCCCTTCCCGCGCCGTTCATAGAGCTGGCCGAGGTGCGCGGTTACTTCGCTGTTAGGATCGAGCCGCCACGCCGCGCGCAAGTATTTTTCAGCAGCGTCCAATTCGCCGCGCTGGAAATGGACCCAGCCCAAAGTCTGCCAGCAGTAATCCAGCACCGCTACCGCTGAGAAATCCTTGCGTCCGGGCTGATCGAGCGTGACGCTGCGCATGGCCGCCTCGGTAGTGGCCACAGCGGATTCCGCATACTTCAGAGCCGGATCCAGGTCCTGGTGGGCGTCGGCCAGCAACCCGGCGATGTGGCTCTGCACGTCGGGCGTGGGAGAAACCTCCACTGCCTTTTCAAATGCGGTGAGCGCCTCGTGATTTTCACCGGCGAGCAGATACGCGTTGCCCAGCTGGATGCGCGTCCACGGATCCCCGGGCGTGAGGATCGCGGCTTTGTCGAGCTCGGTGGCGGCCTGGGTGTATTTTTCTTCTTTCAGTAAGACGTTGCCGAGCGATGCGCGGGAATTCGCGTCGCCCGGGCTGCGTTCGATTTGCGAGCGGAGTGCGGTTTCAGCGTCCGCGTTCTGCCCCGCGCCCATTAGGGCCAAGCCGATATAGCGATTGGCGGTAGCGTCCTGAGGATCGATTTTCAGTTGCTGTTGAAAGGCGGTGATGCTGCCGGTCCAATTCCGCTGACGCAGATGCGCGAGCCCCAGATCACTCCAGACGTGCGGTTGTTTCGGATCGAGAGCAGTCGCTCGTTCCAGCAGCGGGATCGCATCGTCCGAATGGTTGCGGTCGAGCGAGGCCTCGGCGGTTTCCACCAGTTCGCTTGCGCTGGAGGATGGAGGCGGCGCGGAGACGTTGATGGACGAATTCTGAACCGCGATCGTTTGTGCTTCGTCGGATTCCACGGCGCGGGAAAACGCGAGCAAATCGTCATGGCCGCTCGCCGGAAGCCCCGATGCGATGAAGCGCAACGTGCGATTCGCGGTAACGGCATTCGCTTCGACGTGGTAGCTGGAAGCGTAATCCGCGTAGCCGCGTTCCACGTTCAATCCGACTGGCGCTTGCACCGCATCGTTTAGCGGAAGCGATAGCTGCGCCGTCAGCTGGACCGTCAATGGGTTACCAAGCGAAATCGGGCCGGTGGGGTGTTCCTTCACCTCAGGCAGAGTGAGTACCGGCACCGGCAGCGCGAGCCGCGCACTTTTGGATTTCCAATCGAGGTACGCCACCTGCGAATATTCAAGATCGATCACGAACGGATCGTGTGTGGCCTGCGGATCGCCCGGTTTCGCGGACGTTACGTTTCCGGCCAGTCCGTCGAGCGCGGTCATGGTCTTGCCGAGCTCAGTCCATTGGCCGGGCGGAGTCTGCTGAAAAAGAGTGCGCAGTGCGAATTCGTTGTCGCCGCGCAGCGTGTAGCGGATATGCGCAGTGAGCTTACCGAGCGGGCTGACCTGCGCGTCCACGTTCACGCGCTGCTCGGCGGGGAACGGCAGCGCAGCCGGCGTGCTGACGAGCTGGTTCGCCGCGGTCACCAGCGCCTTACGGCCGCGCAGATTCGGAGTGAGGTAGCGAAACGGCCCGACGCCGGTGGTGGTATCCAGCCACATCCAGGCATCGCTGCTGCCGGGCGCGCCGGTCTGCGGTATAGCAGTAATGAGGTGGTCGAATTGCGAAGGCGAAGGCACATCCACAGCGACGGCGCGCGCTATGGGAATCAGCGCCGGCGAGGCGTGAACGCCGATCGCCTCGAGCAGCGCGGCCAATAGGGCGTGCTTGTCTTTGGCGTCGCCGTAGCGGTTGGCCAGCGTGTCCCTCGCAGGCGCCGGTTCGAAGCGCCCGCGGCCCAGCGGAACACCGACGTAGCGAATCTGGGTGCCAACGAAATCGTAGAGCGCGGCGATTTTTTCGGACTGGCTTACGGCGCTGGAGGTCAACGCCGCGGCCTGGGCTTGAATTTCGGGGGAAGGGCCGGCCGACTCGCGGGCGAGTTTTTCATACCACTCCGCCATCTGCGCCCAGGCTTGAAACGTCGAGAAGAGTATCGACGCGGGCTTGGCTTGGGCGGACGCCTGGGGCTTGGCGCCGCCGTCATTTGCATCGGACGCCGGATGCGTCAGATTTTTGTGCGCCCACGAATAAATGCGGCGATTGCCCTCGATGCGAATTCCGGGCGCCGCGCCGGATAGCGTTTTCAACCGGACGACTCGATCTCTGGGGAGGTTAGCCACAAATTTTTCATCGAGGCAGATAGCCGTATCGTTGTAGCTGTACTCATACCAGAATTCTCCGGGAGCGGCGGACGCGGTAATCCGGGTAATGATGCGGTACTCGATGGTGTCACCCGGCTCGACCCCCGCCAAGGTGACGCGCATCTCGCGGACGTCAGCGTAAGCTGTGGCTTCGCGGACGATGGATGGTGAGACGTCCATCACCGCGGCGGGCCGGCTCCTGGCGATGCTCCCGTCGGGCTTGCGAATCCGCAGGTAGTCCACGGAAATACTTTCGCGCGCGGAGTCATAGCCGAACGCCAGCTCGTTGAAATCGCTTACGCCGGCAGGATTTTGCACGCGGACTCGGGCTTCGATGTCTCGCTCGCCGGTGCCATCGTTTTCGAGCCGGAGGGTGGTCAGCGAATGTTCGATCACGAACTCCTGCAGGGAGAAATCGTCCGGGCCCGATTTACGCGTGGGATGGGCGGAAGGCTTTGGCGCTTCCGGCGTGGCAGGTTGTGCTTGGCTCGCTCCGGCACCATCGCCAGCGGGCCGTGCGCCCGGCGCACACAGGCCCAAGAGCATCCCAAGATAGCAAAGTAGGGTCGTTGGAGAGTGGGGGCGGAAGGCCATTATTTGTCACTAGCGACGTTCGAGTCTAAGCAACGCGCCGGTTGGTGTAAAGACAAGGAAACGGCGGTGTTTTGGGAGCCGCCGCCGCGGCGATGTGCCGTCGAGGTGAGCTAATTTAGGAATCGCCGTAAGTAGTTGAAAATAAATAACTAAATTGGGCTACGCGGGCGCTTGGAGGCTTTCCCCGAAAAGACACAGTGTGGGGCGAAACCGGTCGTGTACGTGTCTAGGAATACCTCTAAGACCAAGAGCCAGCAAGATATCCACAGAATTGGGTGTTGACATGCTCTAGCAGCTTCCCTATACTCAGTCGGTTGTTCGGGGGAGTGTTTTGTCTCCCTGCTGTGGTGAAGAGATAGTCTTCCTTACCCGGAACAGAGTTGGAAGGAACGGGTGGGAAGAGCGGCCGAAATGGGGCGCCAGCCCCGCAAAGCCGTCCTGCTTCTCCGCCTTGATCAGATGGTTTCAACTCTGCGTTTAGAGTACGTCTGTGCGGAGTATTGTCGGTTCCTTCGGGGTAGAAATTAAGCCCTTTCTGTTCAACCATCACAAAAAAGCGGCGGAGGAGTTTGCTCCGCAACCTGCGCATTGGCGCGGGTTTTGGGAAATTGGAGGGTGTCGCGTGCCGACGTTTGCACAATTAGTCCGTCATGGCCGGGAAAAGATTCGCACTAAGACCAAGTCTCCGGCGCTCGAGGGTTGCCCGGAG
>Ga0302325_10012237_pt1 | contig 18424 bp, 23 predicted proteins | sample Palsa_T0_2_FD_201948 | JGI IMG/M metagenome (GOLD analysis project Ga0302325, IMG submission 201948) | Peat permafrost microbial communities from Stordalen Mire near Abisko, Sweden - Palsa_T0_2 | ecosystem: Environmental > Terrestrial > Soil > Palsa > Peat permafrost | place: Sweden: Abisko...
AACGGGACTCTGCCACACAAGGAGAAGCGAACGATTACGTTGACATATTGATCAGAGTCTGGGGTACTGACTGGACTCTGAGGCTCATATTAGATTTGCCTATCCCATTATGTCTGGGGACCTTTCTTCTAAGAGGACTGGCGAATTCAATTCCCCTTGCCATTCTCGGCAGATTGCGGTGCTTTTACGATGCTATTGTGCTATGGACCAAAGCTATTCTTAGAAGCCAGCATCGTTCCGAAGTGTTCGCCATGGAATTGTTTACCAGTTACCCTACTTTGTTTGCACTCGTTGGTGTCCTTTCAGTATATTATATCTTTGCTTACGCGGAGGCTGGAACTTGCAAACCTGCGTTCCTAGACTGGTTTGGGTAAAACACTTCTTTGAGTATGCTCAATTTGACTATAGTCCTTAGTCACAAATACAAGTACATGCAAAAATGAAATTCCAGCAAGTGTCCAACCGAGCACTTGGGAGTATACAGTCACGCACCTGCCATTTGGCACATGCTGAATGCCACTCACTGCCCGGCCGCGATTGAGCAAAGCCGTGAGATTCTGGAAGTCCAGACTCTGTTCGGAAATTCGGTCATGCGAGGACCATGATGGATCGAGCCTGGGCTGTGTCAGGTGGATTGATCATGTAGTCCTGCCAACCACTTTATCCTTTTCCCCAGCAATATAAACGAAGGAGGACACGCCTATAGCGCTGGCGAATATGTCTCAGATCAAACAATGCGAAGCCATGGAATCGGAAGTCTTCCAGATACACAATAACTATTAGTACAATGATCTCAAGTTTGGCTGTCTCCGTGAATGATCCCCACAGCCTAGCAGCGGTCCTAGTCTTCTACTTTTCTCTGTTTTCTCTCTTCAGTCTGCTTCTTTTAATCAATTCATAAAATATTGAGCTTCTTTCCTTCAACTAGGAGTTAGCAGTGTAAGCCACGATTTAGCGCCTGCCTATCTTTCGATATCTTTGGACCTCTGCTATGTACTTCTTATTGGATATATAATGATGATAAACGAAGGTACAATAATTGACTGGCAAATTCTTTCAGGCTATACATGGACTCTGGCCAAGTTTTGGCGCTACACTTGTGATTCCCCGTTCTTACTGAAACTTTGAGCTCCCTCACGTGACCCTTCGACGCCTTCAATGCACTCGAAATTGGCTTCACTCATAACCTTTGTTGTACAACACTAGGGGTACAAAGATGGCTTATTACTAAGGAGGCTACAAACAAACTGTCAACTTCTTGATACATGAAAACAGAACAAGAATGAATGTACGTCTTTATCTTGTAACTGGACTCGGAGTTTACTACTCTCGTAAATATATTGATTGAAAGAACATTTAGAGCATGTATCTGTAAGGCAAACGTTCAGGCGAAAAACATGTGATTATTTTCGGCGTAGAGGATTGAACATTTCCCCACGCTTCCTCTATGGTCTAGCATTTCTTTACCCACGCCTGTTTGGGCCATTTCCAGACTCCACGAAATGCCGAAAGAACGGGCACTCCGTTGGACTCGTATGCCAGCACTTTTTCGTACCACTTGGGCATGCCGGGTTGCAGCAGCCTCCAAATTTACACTTCACTTCTGTCTTTGTCTTTGGCTCTGCTAGAGAGACATGTTGACCTTCAGGATTTCCTTCTTGCTTGTCATTTACGTTCTCCGTTCCTTGGCCTTCAGGGTTTTGTATGACGTACGAGGATATGGTGTTTGCGGTCAAGCTTGTGGATATTTGAGTTGAATTATTTTTGAGTTTTGGTTGATCGATGTATCTTACAAAATGAGATCAGCCGTAGGTGTGGCCTTGGCCCCCCTTAAGTATTTCTTTCATAAAAAAATGCCTGAATGTGTTTGAGCGTATACATTCAGAGATGAGCGAGGAGAGCAAATTATCAAATTAAGCACATTCACCCATAATTTCTGATGATTCGTACATCTGGTGAGACAATCCAGGATATCCAACGATGATTTCTTCCACTGGCTGAACCACACTCCCAGGCAACAGGCTGATAGACTCGTTATTGTAAAACTTTGTTCTCTGTCCCACGGGCTCAGAGTGATATTCACATCCCACGAAGACTTAGTGGCACTCATTTTATTTAGTTATTTTACCCAAGCAATGCAATCGGCCTATACCATTCATATGCCCACTTGTTGCCTTGAAGATAAAGTTACGTTCTTAATAACATTCACAATGGAACATTCTCGATTTTGTGAGTAGTCTACTTAAAGGTCTGATTTTTCCCCACTTGCCCCTTTGAACCTTGGTCTATAACAGTACAATATTGTTGCCAAGGGCTACAACTTCAGGCAATATTACCGAAACCCAGTCCCCAGCTACAAATTAACATCTATCACAAGAGCCACCATCAGAAGACATGCCCCCTATCGTGGTTTGCATGAACTGCCGCTCCCCCTGGCATTATGATTATGATAAAAATCAACCACAATACTGTCCTAGTTGCCTCTCTTTAATGTCTCCGGGTGGGATGATTTATGTGGGTCATGACGCCAAATTGGGCTCTTATACCCTCTATGACAGGATCCAGCTACACCCAGGAGGATATTCTCTGCGACCAGGCCCAAAGTCGGATCAACCTTACCCTTATCGTTAACAAGTAGTGTTGGCGGTCTTGAGTTGGAAGTGAACCAGAAGATATCTTGAGGTTTTGCTTCGCGACTTAGAAGAGAGAAATAGAAGCATGACTTTACTCTTGTGCAATCCTAAATGGGTGACTTTGCAATATAATAGTTCACGCTGTAAAGTCTTGAATTATGAATCACGACTGCACTGTTCCATCGCGAATGGCTGTTTCTCCGTGACCGAATGTGGAGTTGTTTAATGCAAAGAATATACTGTTTGCTTTTGATCTCTGCCGCTGACGCGCATGACTTGAACTCTCTTGGGATCATTGACCCGTTGATTTCTCATAGAGATACAAATACTCTCCTATTGACCTTGCGACGCAAAGTTTTACGAAAAGCATTGATAAAGAGTTTCAATGCCCACTCGTTAGCTTCTTCCTGCTTTAGGGGTAACTAACTTCCCAGACGAATTTCAGGGAGACAATCTCGATATCTTTTCCCAAACAATTTAGATCTTTTCAGACCAAAGAATGAAAAGCATCAGATTTCGTCAGACTCACTACTATTAAATCAATTTTGCATCTCACTTTCTTTTAACGCTTCTTTCCTTTTGTCTTCTTCAGTGCTCCATTTTATCGTTCACGTGACACGGAGCGCATCCGGCGGATCACTAAGTGGTACGGGTCTGACGACGTATCTGAACCGGGCGCCCATCATCATGATCCTTGAACTAAGCAGCTGCCATATGAAACCTCCGGGTCTCAAAAATGTGGGAATTGGGTGCACATGTTAGGTTGAAGACCTATGTTTACAACCTTCAATTCAACTTCCTCTTGGCTTCAACATCAAATATACCTTAAACCACATATCTAAAGTCGCGTAAACATGGCTCCATCTCGAATTGATATGTGCGGGTGCTGCGATGGCAATCATAGAAGTTCAAACGGCAATTTGAGCAAGATATCCGGTGCATCACTATTCCGAATCGACATGCACACACACATTATGCCTCCAACTCTTCCAGATCTCTCCTCATTTTCCGCCGCCGACTCGCCGCGACCATGGCTACAACTGAAACCGAACAAAGAAAATCCAGAGGAGACCGACATGTATGTTGGTGATTCCTTTTTCCGCACCGTACAACCGAACTGTATCCACAAGGAGAACAGACTCGCCGAGATGGACGAAGCAGGGGTAGACGTCCAAGTCCTCTCCACTATCCCAATTCTTTTCTTCTATGACGAAGCTCCTGAGCCGGTCATCATTTTAGTTCGATATTTAAACGATCACATCTCCTCTCTATGTAAAGAAAATCCCAGACGGTTTGTTGGTCTGGCCACAGTCCCACTCCAGGATGTAAATGCCAGTGTAGAAGAACTGAAGAGAGCAAAGCTTGAGCTCGGTTTGAAAGGAGTGGAAATTGGAACAACTATCGGAGACAAGAACCTTGACGACCCATCTCTTGATCCATTCTGGGGAGCTTGCGAGGAGCTGGACTTGCCGGTGTTCGTACACCCGCTTGGGTACTCACTTCAAAAGGAAAACCCAGGAAGATGGGAGAAGTACTGGGCTTCGTGGCTTGTGGGAATGTATGTTTAGATGCTTTTCTCCACTTGAATCAACACTAGCAAAGGTGATGCTGAGACTGACAATTAATAGGCCATCTGAGACGGCGTTGGCGATTCTTAGTCTGACGTGTTCTGGCACTCTCAATCGTTTCCCGAATCTCAAACTCTGCTTCGCTCACGCAGGCGGCAGTTTTCCAACTTTGCTGGGAAGGATCCAGCATGGTTATAACTGCCGACCAGATCTCGTTGCCACAAATGCAGGAGGTATCTCACCAGCACATCATCTTGCGTCTGGCAACAACATCTGGATTGATAGTTTAGTGCATGATCCTGACTTGTTGGAGTATCTGTGTAAGAAGATTCCAAAGAGTAGGATATTGATGGGTAGTGATTACCCGTTTCCGCTCGGTGAAGTTCCAATTGCGGGGCAGATGTTGGCTGAGGAGGATGAGCTTGAAGGATTTCTAAGTTGGGATGACAGGGCCATGATTCTCGCTGGGAACGCCATACAGTTCTTTGGACTAGAGAGAGAATTTGGAAATTTGTTCAGCAGAAGACTGGAGGAGTTCCGTAAAGTACATGGACGGTTTGGAAAGGCTATGATGGAGATATCACCACCCGGGACAGAAAGTCCAGGATCTTCAGCTTCGTCCACATGCTGACTGCGTTCTACTAATATGATATATCAAAGTTCTCGAGGTGTACAAACTATTTTTCAGAATAAAGACGCACCATGGTATAATCTCATACATTTAAATTTGAAGAATGAGATTCCGCGGCTCCTTGTTTTCTTCCTTCCATTGAACATCTTCGATTCGTCGTTACCGCGCATCTTTTCTCATCTTCATTTCTATCTCTAGACCGATGGTAAATGTAGTGTTCTCAAATTAGTAAACACATCACGGCTATAACTACCTCCCTCTCTCCCAGTGCCAGAATTTTTCATTCCTCCAAACGGTGCCCCAAGCTCTCTTACCAACCAGCAATTAACCCAAATCAATCCTGCCTCAATTCTCTCTCCCACTCTTCTCATCCTCGTGCCATCTCTGGTCAATAGTACACTTGCGAGCCCATTTGGGTTATCATTCGCCAATTCAATCGCCTCTTCCTCATCCCGAAAAGGTGCAATCGTTACCACAGGGCCGAAGATCTCTTCCATCATAACCCTGCTATCTGTAGATATCCCAGTGAGGATCGTGGGTTCGATCCAATATCCCCCATTTGGTGACTCTGGAGGGATTGCGCCCAGGTGGAAAGTCCCTCCTTCTTTCTCGGCAAGGAGGAGGTAGGACCGTATTTTCTTGTAATGTTGCACAGAAACCACAGCGCCAACCTTTCCCTTGATCTTATAATGTTCCCCAACGAAGGATGTGAAATGCTGTATAAACTCCTCATAGACAGTTTCTTGAACATAGATCCTTGACCCGCAGAGACAAATCTAAAGCATTAGTTAAAATCGACATAGGGAGAGAAGGGGACAGCATACCTCTCCCTGATTCTCAAAAGCAGCGAGAGCAGCAGTGGCCACAGCTTTCTGCATATCAACATCGTCAAAAACAAGCGTTGGATTCTTGCCACCAAGCTCGAGGGAGAGATGCTTGTAGATATCACCAGCAGTGTCTCTCCTAATTTGGATCCCCGTTGCAGTTCCACCCGTAAATGAAATGCCTTTCACTCTTGAGTGCTTTACTAATGCGGATCCAGTTGTTGGCCCGTTTCCAAAAACAATATTTAAGACACCAGCGGGAAGCTCGGCTTGCCGTATGATTTCTGTAAGCACTTCTAAGGTCAGAGGTGCTCAGGCCCACGGCTGAGGGAGGCCAGCTCGACCACTTACAAAATGCCGACATACTCGTCACTTCACTTGGCTTCGCAACGGCGGTACAGCCAAAGGCCAAACAAGGCGCAATTTTCCACGTCAGGAGGTAGAGAGGCATATTCCATGGCGAGATCAACGCAAAGACACCAGCCGGAGATCGATGTTCGTAAGTCAAGGCAACGCCATCGATCAACCTTACCGAAGACTCCTCATGCAGGATGTATGTTGAAAAGTATCTAGACGGAAGTTAGTCGACTCCTCAAATGAATGGGGCAAAGAGGAAGGGAGATAATACGAGAAGTTCGAAACAGCACGGTCAACCTCGATTCTTGCCCTCTCCAAAGTCTTCCCCTGATCAATAGTCTCCCAAACAGCGAAAAGCTCTCGATTCTCCTCCATCAATCTCGAAATCTTTTGGAGATATTTTGATCGTTCTGTTCGAGTTGTCTTGCTCCATGATTTGAAAGCCTTTTCAGCTGTGAGAACAGCATGATCAACATCCTGTGGAGTACTGAGTGGAACTTTAGCGTATAGTGCTCCAGTTTGTGGATTAAAGGTGTCGATATATTGGGATGAAGAGGTGTAGGTATCAGAAATGTAGTTTTGCAGAATTAAAGGAGAGTCCCTGGACCCGGCGAGATATTGACGGGCTTTCTCAAGTGTGTTGCATTGCCAGAGGGTCGCGTGGAGTGAGGAAGCCATGCTCGCCATTCGACTGGGAGGACTAACTAAGCGAGTTATCTACGGTAAGCTGGGCCAAATCAACGATTACAGACTGACAGTGATGTATACGATTCGGGGGAAACTACCTAGGAGAGCGTTATATATAAGCAACGTGATCTTCACCACCCGACCTTCCCCGCTATTGGACGGTTTTGCTTCGGACCACGCTTGTTGTACTTCACCACCCCAATGCCTAGAACAGGCACGAGAAAATGAACAATAATCAAAGCATATGCTGATGTAGGGTACTGCAAGTGCGAATATCTTTGGAATTTCGGAGGGCTTTCTTATTACGAAATGATCAAAAATGAAGTGATCTCAGTTATCGGATCTCGGTCCGCTACGGATTCCCCGCTCAGCTAAGCGAGCCGCTGATCGACATCCGCATCCGTGTCTCAGCTTTGCTTTGCCTTGCCCATCTCCCACCCGACGCACCACTCACATTTCAGCCTTGTAACTGTCTTGTCCTCCACTAGAGACTTGCCATGCATTGCAGACCAAATCTTAATCCTTGACAACTTCACAATGTCTTCCCAAAACGGCGTCCCTTATTTCCTCCCAGCATCTTCCGCCCAGGGTTTAGCAAACTACCCTCATGCACGCACCGTCTTACCCTCATCCGGCACAAAAACAATATACATCTCAGGCACCTCGTCCCGTCGCGGCGATGGCACATACGCCGGCGTTTCAACCTCCTCTTCCGGCTCTCTGATCCTCGACATACGAGAACAAACGGCAGCTGTGCTTGAAAACATCCGAAGAATCATCAACGGGGCAACGGATGGAAAAGGAGGGCTGAAAAATGTGGTTGATGCGACGATTTTCTTGACGGACATGAAGAAGGATTATGCGGGGATGAACGAGGTTTGGAATAGGGTCTTCCCCGAGAAAGAGGGAGCACCAGCGAGGACTACAGTGCAGGTTGCGGCGTTGCCGGGTGAGAAATTGTGTGTAGAGATTAAGTGCACTGCTATTCTACATGAGGATTCGTAAGATTTCCCCGAAGGACGAATAACATGCTTCATTAAAAATCAGAAATATGGTACGCTAATCGGCTGAATTTGAAGAGGCAAATAACAGACTGACGAATATCTCTAACAGAGTGCTGAAATATCCCCTCCTTACATTACACGTAACCTCAATTCTGGCGATGAATCCATGCTCTGTTCTTCTTGCCAAAGACATACAAGGGAACACTCAGAAAAGCGATGACAATTTGCAATGCCCCCAAAATGTTGAAGACCCTGGTTGGCCCATCCTTCGTAACCCAATCGTTGATGAACAAGCTGAACACATAGAACAAGATGTTCTTGAACACCATAACGTCAATAAAGATCTCGACGCTGTCATTCCGGAACGCATCGGTCATATACGAGCCACTGGCAACATGAGAGAAGATTAGCGATGCCGTGATGAACCCATAGAACATCGACGCAACAATCGGTCCTTTCCCAGCAACGATGCTGGAGCCAAAACCAAAGAAGTCAATTATGCCAGTGATCAGCATGGGAACAATAATCCACAGTCGGAATTCAGCTACATGAATGAGTCAGCTAGTTCAACACGTAGGCGCGGATGAGTGGAGGTAATACGTTCATATACACCGCCATTTCGACGAGCCAGTATCTTTGCAGCTCTATCATTGAGCAAAATGCAGAATATCTCAGCCAATAGTCCGCCTACCATGGCACCACCGTAAAGATAACCGATCTGAGCCGAATTGTAATTGTATGGAGGAACTGCAAAAATCTGCGCCAGAAGGAAAGACACTGCAACTGTCCAAGCTGAGATCGCACCTTGGGTCAAGAAAGACTAAACGCAGGCTTAGCTAGATCCAGACAGATGAGTATTAAGAGGTCTTACCCATAGTACAGCAGGATTGATGACGTGCTTTAGAGGTCCAAAAAATGTCTTGATGGTAATCTCCTCGTGGCGAATGCCAGACCAAGGCTTAAGCATCTGGAGGTAGGATTTCTTGTCTGGGACCACCGGTGATACAGATTGTGTCTGCTGTCCAGTTACGTTCTCAATTTGCTCTGGTTCCTTTTCCCTTCCTGCTTCTGCTTCCTTTGTCGCAAGCTCGCCGAGATGCTCTATAGAGGTGATGTCGATGTTGTAGATCGAATCACGCTTATAGGCTGTCTCGGGGATAAATAGGATGATTATTGCGGTTCTTATTCGAAACAAATTAGTTTATACTTCGGAAGATTGCTGTTGAAAAGATTTCTTACGCGATGCCAGCGAAGATTGCATTAAGCTTGAACATCCAGGGAATTCCAAGGTTCTTGGCCACAACTCCGGAGAGCAATGGGCACATGACATTGAAGGCTCCCAAAGGGAACAAGAATGCGCCGATACGAGCACCTCTTTCGTGCACGAAATATAAGTCTGCTATAAGGCCAAATCCCACTCCTTCATACTTCAGGTTATCAGTAATAACTCCTTTCTCTGACAATAGCGCACTTACGAAAGAAACCCCAATCCCCTGCAGAATCCTAGCTCCAAGAGTGCTCGAGTAAGTGTCAGCATATATAAGCCAGATACTACCAGCCAAACCGATTATAGAGCAGACGATGAGGACAGGTCTTTTCCCGAAGATTCTTGTTGCAGGCGAAACCAAAAAACCGCAAAAAGCGACAGTGAGAAGTTGATAACCAGTGAGAAGTGAAACTGCAGTGAAGCTCTTGTCGTATTTGACGACCAGATCGAATGCGATGGGTGACAGGAGAGGACCTGTAGCTCCGGCGAAGGCGAAAGTACAGTAGACGAAAGCTAAAACAATTGAATCTCTATACCAGATTGACCAGTTCTGAGTAATAGTCAGATTCGGACAGATGTGTTCATTTTTTTGCCAATGTATCAACAAAATAGGGTACGTACTAAAGGGTCATTCGGATCATAGCTTGGCTGGGGCACTAGAACAATGTGTGCATTTCTACCTGTGCCGTGCTTCAAACGTTGAGAAATGACAGCTTCGGTATTCTCACTGCCGGAAGCATTGTCGGCGAGCAAGACAGTTCCAGGCGGATGAGGATTCTTCTTGCTTTCGAGCAAACCTATCGCCATTTCGATAGCCAAAGACTTTTTGGTAGGGAACAAAAATAAGAACTCGACGACAACTTTTAGGAATAAGGGATTGGTACAGTTTATGGTGAACTTGGGAATTGAATTTGGAGAGGTGGTGGAGGAGCATATCTTATTCATACTCTTTGCACCCAGCAACGGGGATAGGAGGTATAGGCGCCATGTGGGGATCATGCCACACTGGCAGCAGTATCTCGTCCCCTTGCTATTGGGCAGAGTTCCCCACGGGGTAAATAACGACTGACTACGCAATGTGTAATCAAAGACTTTCACAAGTCGAGAGGTAGCTGGAGATGTCACGGGCTGTCTGAAGTCGATGTGGGGTAATGCCCAGGCGGGAGGGGTACTGAAACAGTGGGGTAACCACGGCCACGATCCCCGAAAGGGCAACGAACTCTGGATCATAGAACCACTATGATTGTTTATTCTACCAGCTGAGCTCCAAAATTAGGTTTTTCTTCGGGATCTGATATGGTTAGTGCATTCACTAAACCAAACCGTATGTGGTGAGAAGAGTTTTGATCCTAGACCCCACTTCTATTGTATGAGCTGCGTCACTCAAAATTCAACCTCAAAACAACCATGTCGGAAGTATTTCATGTCTTTGAAGCCTTTAAGTGCTCGTGCGCATCGCTTCAAGAAGCTGGATAAGTAGGACGGTAACAATGGTGACAGCAATGGCCCTTGGCCCCGGTGCATTACCAAATGGAGGAGGATAACCTTCGATACATTTCCTGGATTGCGGTTCGTACATGGCAAAAAAATCTGTAAAGCTACGAATGTGCATAAGATTGTCTCGCATTGGGGAAGCCGAAATGATCCAACCAGTTTGGATTGAAGGGTTGCATGCACCAGATAATATATCGATAACCTATCTGGCGGTGGCAATTCTAGATGACACCGAGCCCCCTTAAGAGAAAAAGAAAAAAAAAATGGAATTAAGGTCGCCCAACGAACTGCTTATGCAGACTTACATAACAGTGTCAGATTTTAGGAAGTACATGTACGAGGATCTTCTCTCCCGTTCTGCTCTCGGGATCCCTCGCTTACAGGGTCGGAACTCTTCATAAAAGTTCTAGGGAAGAAAATTGTCCGATCTCAAAAAGACCTTGGAACTACCGAGCTAGAGTACCGAGAAACACCAACTTTCTTTTGCGAAATTGCAGGGCTTGTGGAAAGGGGGAGGTGTTGAAGTGTTCCAAGGGCTGAGCGATGCTCGGTGAATAGTCGGTACTCAAATCAAACAAGCTTTGCCAGTGGACCTATGGCCTCAGAAATACTGCCCTTTGTAGTTTGCTGTGCAAAAGTATTCATTGGTTCCTGCATGAAGATATTTTCGAGGGTCGAAGAGGAGGAGCCAATTAACGTTGCTAAAGTGAAGCCTGGGGCTCGTGGAAACCCTTGGCTTCCTCTAGTGCTATCGTTGCACTAGCTGGGCTTGGACTAGCACTACCCCAAACAATTCCCCGCAGTTCAGATGTTTAAAGGGAAGCCTTCCCCAAAAAGATCAGCCGCAGCGTCTTCGCCATCATCAACACCCACCAGGACTCGTACGGGGTGCCAAATTGTTCTTTACACCCTAGAATCCATCAATTGCGTAGTTGTCGGTAAACGAAAGAAGCCTTTTTTTCAACGCAATCGAACTATCCGACTTCCGGAAGAGCAAGATCGGCGTTCTCGCGGCAACTACATATTTATGCGAGCCATAGAAGCTTGACCAGAAATTCAGCATGGCCTTCGTTGTTGCACATGCAACTGGCTCCAAGCCAGAGCGGACCCGGATGCCGCGGACATACACATGTAGCATGTGTGATAAGTCCTTCAAGAGAAGCGAGCATTGCATCCGCCATGAGAGGGGTCGTAAGTGGGGGTTGACTTTTGTGGGACAAAAGAGAAGAGACTAAAATGATATATTGCAGATACAAAGGAACGCCCCTTTCCTTGTGCATTCTGCGGAAGAAAGTATGCTAGGAAGTAAGTTGTCTCATTCTCTGCTGCCGAATTGTAAATCCTGAGCTACGACAATTTGGCAGCCACAGTTTTACAGTTTTCTGACAAGATTAAAGAGATCTCGTAAGCCGGCACCAGCGAAGTTTCCATCCCCTCGGAGAAGCGGAGATAAAACCAAAAGACAATCGATGCGTAATCGAAGAAGGAAAACAACAAGAAAAGCCTGAAGGGACAGAGCAGGTTGGAGCCGGAAATCCACTGCCGCTTCTAAATTCTACCCGGACAGGCAGTTCGCAGGGCATAAGCCCTGGTGAGAACGAGGGATCAATAACTGAGACCCCATCATCATCTCATTCTTCGCATGATACCACAGAAGGAGTAGCTTTTGCACACAATGGACAGAATCACGGTTTTGGCGTCGAAATCGATACAGCCATCGAATTTCCTTCAATAGAACTGCAACTTCCTGACTTTCCATCGACATCTCATTCAAATCAGCCCCGGACACAAAGGATAGACTCGGTTGAGTCAGTAAAGGAGAAGCAGACACAGAAGAGTGTCGACACTCGAAATCAATATACGCTTCAAGAAACACAGATGCAGGCAAATTCGATGCATGACCTACAAACATCGGAAGATCTTACTGCCACATCCGGAAACGGTAGCGGGTTCATGTCAACGAATCAGCAAAACCAGTGGAATGCTTTCAGTGATAGTACATTCCAGCATTTGACTGATCGACCGATCTATCCGGGCCCCATTTCAAGCTCAGGCTTCAACACGAACAGCGGAATGCTAGACATCGACTTTTTTTCGCTTCCCACCCTCGACGACCAACATTTTGGCATGGGCCATGCTATGTCCGACTCTCTCTTTAATACTATAGACGGTACAAACAAACCCAATGGAACGCAGGGATTCACACTTGTACCTCTTGTTAATCAGATCCCGTCTCCTGCGAGTTCAGACTCTAGCAGGCCCCAATACCCTCTACTCCTTCATCTTGGCAATGGTCCAAAGCCAACTGAATCTATCCTTGGACTTGATAGTGATACCTACATCGCGATACTAGGCGAGATCCAAGCCCGCATACCACCATCTGAAAAGGTTTCATTGCCTAGCCTTGGCCAACTTCAGCAGTTTATAAACAGTTACACAAAATGCTTTCATTCACATTATCCAATTCTTCACTTGCCATCCGTCACCTCCGAGCCTCCGTATCCTCCCTTATTGCTTGCAATTTCAGCAATCGGTGCACTATACCGGTTAAAACGTGGGGCAGCATGGCAGCTTTGGGCCTATGCCCAAGTACTGATCGAGCCTGTCAGTTCCCTTACTATCATAATCTCTCCGATTGACCTAACGCACAGAAGGAATTCCAAAAGAAAAAAATCACATCAAATCTTCCAATCCAGGCAGTTCAAGCGAGGCTTTTACTCACCATGTTCGCCGTTTTCGGCGGGAATGTGAAGGAAGCTGTGAATTCAATGGAGATCGTTGGATTCTGGGTGAGGGTCAGGATCACCTCTTACATCTCAATTTGCTACTCTAACTGAGACCTGTAGGAATATGGCCTTAGGAGGGCAGCTTTTGGTACTCAAAATGCTGATGGTTTCCTTTCATGGACTGAGTGGTCATCTCGGGAAACGTCGAAAAGGTCTGTTTGCAATTGGTACCAAATTTCTGTGTACATATTACTGATCGTGCTAGGCTGCTGTGCGGTATCTTTGTCTTGAGTAGCCTTCTCACGGTCACTTACGACACATCGCCCTTCATTTCTATCACCCAGGATCTGAACATTCCACTTCCCGAGCCTGAGCCTAGATGGGAAGCCACCAGTGCACAGGAATGGGCAGAAGTGCCATACGATCCTGATACCGCTGAAACATTCACAATTCGGGAAGTAATGGTTCATCTCTTCTTCAATAACGTGACTGGAACAAGTCGAGTATCTACAGAAAACCGCAGCATCTGGTCCGGATTCGCAACGACGGTGGTTATGCATGCTGTCATTGTGCAAATGTGGAATACGATGCAGTGCACGCAAGCCTTCACCAACTTCCCTATCGAGAACTTCCCAATTGGTCAGCACATGGTTAATGAGGTTGAGCAAGCCCTAGCGCGTTGCTATAGCCTGGTCAACAAATACCAATCTGAAATTAGTGAGAGTGCCGACCCAAGTCAACGGCCGCAGATGTTCACTTGCCAAGCGCTGTTGCGGAGTGCATATGTGAGGATTTTCACAGGCGCAGGTAGCTTCGATCGCATGATGCTGCTGAATGAGAATGAAGGACAGGTCATCAATAGCATTCAAGCTTTTGTTCAAGTCCCGCAGCGCAGAAATCACTTCTTGACGAAAGCGGTGCAGAAAGCCTATGATGGGCTTTTGATGCCTATAACAGCGGGATATCTTCTGGTAAGGAAGACGGCTGCATTGAGTTGGAGTGTGGAGCATGCAATTGCGGCCTGGGACTGTGGTATGTGACTCGGATTCCCCTTTCGAGTCTTCGTTTGCTGCTCTTTTCATATAAGGCTTTTAATAATGTTTTGTTTAGCTTTGTTTGTCACCAAATGGATCCACGGCCTCGAGACACGGCAAGATACTGCAAATAACCCTCTTAACCCCGCCGAAATTGAGAACCTCCAGAACTTCAAGATACTGATTGCGGAAGTTGAAACGGATTTTGACAGCATAGGATCGCTAGCTGCGGACGTGGCTAATGTTTGGGCTTGCTTCTTGGACGACACGTGGGTTTGGGGAATCACGCCAAGGATGGGTCACTTATTGAGATTGTTATCTAGGGAGTATGCTGAGGATTGGAAAAGAAACAATGGGAATGGGGATGGCACCATGGAAAGGGATGATTTTAGCTTCGATGGTTCGTGAGAGAGACATCTGGCCGTTGCCACTGACACATTTCTCGAGCTGGAGATTGATGTGTCTAGAAAACACCACAGCGTGTGAACGATGCACTTGCATTGCGTACCCATGCTTAGACCTTTCCCTTTCGAAATAGGTAAAAAGGGGGGCAAAAGAAACAGCGGGCACAGATTGAGGGGCTTCATGAAGTGGGGTAAGAGCAGGGTCGCACGAGCTAACCCTGTTTTCTCGGCGGGGTAGTACATACCACATGTAACAAGGACCCCAAACCAAAAGTCATACCAAAATGGAGGGAGTGATAGAGCAACAGACTTACCAATGAGATACAAAGTCTTAACGATACCTCTATTCTTCGTTTCAGATTTGAAACCACAATGTCTGTCTCCTCAAGCAAAGTCATAACCCATCCCAACGGCCAAAAAACACACGTCCTAGTCGACGACTTCCCCGACCCCTGGCTCAGATCAGAAGCAATCCTAATCCAGCATGGCTTCGCCCGCCACAGTGTCTTCTGGTATCACTGGATCCCGTTTCTCTCCCGACACTACCGCATAATCCGTCGGGATGCACGCGGTCATGGTCTCTCTTCCTACCCACTCCGAGACTCTCCCTATGCGTACACTGCCAAAACAATCGTCGACGAGATAGTTGACACCCTAGATCAGCTGAAAATCGAGAAAGTCCACTTTCTGGGTGAAAGCACAAGCGGTATGGTAGGTTCCATTCTGGCAGCGAGGTATCCGGAAAGGTTGCGTAGCCTTATCATCTGCTCCAGTCCTTCATTTCTTCCTCCTGGAGCGCTTGAGTTATTCTCTTTCGGGTACCCAAGCTGGCCTGTTGCATGTAGGAAACTTGGATCTCGTGGTTGGGGGGAAGCTTTGTCCAAAGTTCCTGGGACCGTTTCGGTGCCGGATCCGGAGTATGTGAAGTGGTGGATTGATCAAGTGAGCGTCTCGGATGGGGAGGGACTGGCGAGTTATGCAGAGTTTCTGTCAGGGTTGGATGCGAGGCCTTATTATCAAGATATCGAGGTTCCGATGCTTATATTGGCCCCCGCAAATAGTGCGGCGACGAGATTAGAGGAGCAGAGGGGAATCCAGGATCAGGTGAAAGGAAGTCAGTTGGTGGTCATCGAGGGGAAAGGGCATGAGATCTATGTTGAGAAAGCAGAAGAGTGTCAACTGGCTGTGAAACACTTCCTGAGAAGTTTGAAAGAAGAAATGTAAGTGTGGTGAATAGGGAGATTGGTGTGGTTAGAACAGGCGGACATTTATGGCGAAGAAGCACCTCGAGCATCTCAAAGTAATCACGTCAGTATATAAGTCATTACGAATTAGCAACGAGTTATATATTGCCATAGGATTCACATTCAAGCTTTCGAGACCTTTAGAGTTTTGATTATGAGCAGGCACAAAACTGATATTTCAAGATTTTCAAGTGTTGCACTTGATGAAGTTTTACATTTGAGCTGATGGATTCCCCGAGGTCATGTGAAATTGGAACTCATGGAACCGGAAGATTATAGAAGAGTGCTTGGTATGCTTAACAGGAATCTATCAATGCCTTAAGTTGAAATCATTTCCCCATCATTGTGTTGCACATTCACAGCTTTGTCTTTTCCTAAAGCGGAGTCTGTGGTTGCCTTGGAGTAATGCTGCGTGAAATCATATTGCAGAGCATTCACACCCTAAGAAAGTTAGCAATGACCCATTTTTATATATATAAAGAGGTGATACATACCATCTGCAGCTCCAAAGAGTACTCCTTATCCTTTGCAGCCTTCTGGCACATCAGTAGAAATGGATCATTCTCCGCTGCTGTATCTGGATTCTGATCCCAAAGTCTCCTGAAGTTCTCGCTTGAGACCGGATTGACGATCTTGCTGTACTTCTCTCGTCGTACTGAATCATAAAGATCCAAGATATCCGGACCGGCGCTCCCCTTAGCGATACCCATCAAACAGTCGTACAAGCCACCAACATCCACAATACCACCTGTTAATCCCATTCCGCCACTAAACTTTTGCTCAGCTCGAAGAGCAAAAAATTAGTGGAATGACTTACAAGGGGTTACACAAATGCGCAGCATCTGCAGCAAGTAGAAATCTCCCAACACGCAGCTTCTCCGCGAGACGTTGATGGATTTTATAGGGACTGATATTCGTGAGTCGGTATTCAGATGGTTCTGGGTGGCCAGGGAGCATGGCTTTATATTTTGCTGGCTGTCGTTCGATATATTGTTCTTTGGTTAGCCCAGCTATTTCGCCGTATGTCACTCTCCACATGCCGTCGTTCGTAATACGTGCAGCCATGAACCAATGTTCCGGGTCTACAATAAAGTTCGCATCATGCCATCCAAACTTCTTAAAATCGTAGTATACCTAAACACGGGGTGTCAGTAGGCATAAGATTAGAATCCGGAAAGGCAGGAATGAAAGTTTGCCTACGTTGGTGGCCACAATCTGCTGATCCCAGGTTTTTCCAGGGAACTCCCAGGCTCCAAAAAGGGAGCGTCGGATTTGGCTATTTGCACCATCGCAACCGACAATGAAGTCTGCACTAAACTCGGTGGCTTCCCGATCTTTTCTTTCCACAAAGACGGTCGCCTTGTTATCGTCTTGCTCGAGCTTCACGACTCTATGTCCGTACAAAATTTCAGCAGTTGGCTGTTTCTGAAGATGGCGTTCGAGAATCTTGCCCAGGCGGTCCAAAGGAAGACAGGCCACCTGGTATGGATATTCAACAGGAAAGACAGATCCATCGAGGGCTCCTAAAAGGGTTCCGTCTAACTTGCGCCAACATACCATGTCAGGAGTGAAACCTGCAGCACGGATTTCATCGAGCACTCCGGCACGACCGAGTTCGTATACTGCTGGAGGTGCGTAGTGTGTTGCTCGGGGTTGAGCGTCGAGAGTTTCTGCAGCCTCGAGAACCTGAACGTGAATTCCTTGCTTGGATAAAAGCAAAGCAAGCAACAATCCAGAGGGACCCGCTCCGACAACAATGACCTGCATTCTTTTGTTAGCTGTCTGCGAGGAGAGACTTTTTGTTCATGATAATTTACTTTTTGCAACGCCATTTCAGCTGATTCTTGATGTGATTCTTGAAGTTTTGCACAATTCAACAATTCAACAATTCAACAATTCAAAGGATCAGGGGGAGAAGTATCTTGTGAGGACAGCCACAGGGGGAATTCCGAGCTGCTCGGGATAGGTAAGAAGCGAGTAAATGTGTTATGTCAAAGTTGAGTGCTGGTATGCTGGGGAAGGAGGGTTCCAAAATACGGCATATCAGCAGTACAACACTTAAACAACCTATTGCAACAATTATTATTCGATTTCTCTTGAAATTTGCTGTATATTCTGCGCGCAAAATTGGGTTGCGGGGTAACCCCGATTGAGATGCGGGGTGTGGGTGGGGGCAAAGCCTGCGGGGAAAAGAGGGCTTATGCGTGCGAACGTCTTTGACAGTTGCTAACTTCGAAAAGTTCAGTCGAAGAACTTGGGTTAATGAACATTTATTTCGCTTAGAACTCTGCTACCTACTCAGGTAATACTTTTTTTATCCCTGTTTCTCCGAAAAACGTGAATGATCATCACGTTTTGAGTCGTAGCTCGCGGGGATGCGGGGTCGCCAAGCCCAAATCGCCCTGGCCATCAATCACTAATTCACGCCTGAATATTCAAGCCCCACACGAGCTTGACTCTCAGACGGGGTGAAGGCAAACATCACATGTGCTTTTCACATGTGGACGTACTCCACATTCGAATTCTGCTGGAGCTAGACTTGCTTCCACAA
>Ga0302325_10012240_pt1 | contig 18419 bp, 18 predicted proteins | sample Palsa_T0_2_FD_201948 | JGI IMG/M metagenome (GOLD analysis project Ga0302325, IMG submission 201948) | Peat permafrost microbial communities from Stordalen Mire near Abisko, Sweden - Palsa_T0_2 | ecosystem: Environmental > Terrestrial > Soil > Palsa > Peat permafrost | place: Sweden: Abisko...
AGGAATCTGTATGGAACAGGAAATATTCGCCGCAGTTTTCCGTCCCTGTTTAACCCGCCAACACAAGTGGTCTCACGATACTTTGTGCTCGGCGTAGGGTACGTCTTCGTCAGAATGAGTATTTCCTCAACGCGGGGTCGCATTCCGAGGAACGGTGTATCCTAAAGAGGCTAACTTTGCGAATCGGAATTTGTAATCGAGAGCATAATCGGTTGGCGCTTCGGTTTGCCGCATTCGTTAACGCGCGTTGATACGGGAGGACGCGCACGAAGAGGACGCATTTTTGAAAAGCTGCCTCTGCCGTTCTCGGTGAACATAGAGAGTCTCAGGCCAGTTTGACGCTAATTTCGCGGATGCCGTCCGGACTCCCCACAGAATATGGAATATTTTCGTAACCTCACGGAAGCCGCTCGCCCTCGCCTTCCAGCAGTTCAGCCATGGCGTCATTGGAGAGCACCGGAATTGTGTGGTCTTTCCCGATGCTTACCGGCGCCTTTGTCATGCGATGCGAAGGGCGAGGCGGATTTTCCGGGGCGGACGCAAGTACGAGGCGCAGTCCGTCGGTGACCAAATCCTTCACGTTCCGGTTCTCAAGCGCTGCACGCCTCTCCGCCCGTTGAAACAATTCATCGGGAATCTCGAGCATCGTTTTCACAGGAAAAAGCATCCCAGATTTGTCGTTCCATGGCAACATTCCGGATTCCATGCCCGCCGTTTGTGACCGAGCGTTTTCCGCGGCCCTTCGGGCACGTTCAATGCTTGATCCACCGGGCATGATATTGAAAACGATCGCGGGCCGCTTGAAACGGACCGTGTTCCAGCCCGATCGCGTGCTGGTCATCGAACTGGTCTCCGGCGCCGTCCTGCTGGCCTGGGCGGCGCATTGGGTGATGGAATAATTCTTTCGCTCCCGCGGGGGCGCTGTTAGACACCGCCCTCCCATGCATCAATTCCTCTCGGTCTGCTTCACCTGGGTGCAACTGCACGTTTACCTGGGCACGTTCCTCTTCATGGCCATGGAAAGCTCCGTCCTGCCCGTGCCGAGCGAGCTGGTCATCCCTCCGGCGGCTTACATCGCCAGCCGTTCGGGCGGCGGCATCGCGGGCATCATCCTGGTGGGGACGCTTGGCTCGTGGTTTGGCAGCGCGGTCATGTACTGGCTCTCGCGGGGGCTGGGGCGCGTCTTCATCCTCGGCTTTGGCAAATACTGCATGATCACCGAGGAAAAGCTCGAGCGCGCCGAGCACTGGCTGCACCGTTACGAGGCCGGCGGCATCTTCTTTGCCCGGCTGCTTCCGGTCATCCGGCATCTCATCTCGATTCCCGCCGGCATCATCCGCATGAATTTCAGCGTCTTCAGCATCATGACCGTCGCCGGCTCCGCCATCTGGTGCACCGTGCTGGCTATTTATGGGAGGCAAGTGCTGGGGACCTACGCGGCGCAGCATCCGGATTGGGCGCAGGACCCCTCGGGAGTCCGTGGTTTCATCCAGGCCCAATCCCACTGGCTGGTCGGGGGCGTTTTGGTGCTCTGCGTGCTCTACTTTGTATTCTTGAAGCTGACTGCGAAGCGCACGCCCGCATAGGCTCCATGGGACCTATGATTTAGACCTCCAGCGACACGCCGGGCGTTGGGCAGACCACCTCGCATGCCGGCACGGCCCTCTTGAGGCTCTCCTGGAACCACGCCACTGCCGGCGGGTCGCCGTGCACCAGCAGCACCTTCTTCGGCTTGAGCTTGCGGACGTAGTCCCGGATGCTCTCGCGCGGCGCATGCCCGCTGAAGCTGAATTGTTCGATCGTGCAGCGAATGGGCTTTGGCCCGGCTTCCGCATCCAGTGTCAGAACGCCCCCGGGCGCGGCGCTCCGGATGCGCCCGGCGGGCGATTCCGGGTCCGCGTAACCGACAAAAAACAGCGAGTGCTCCGGGCTCGAGAGGATGCGCTGGGCAAAAATATGGGAGAGGGTCTTCTCCGTCATCATCCCGCTGGATAGGGCGTAGATGCGCCCGGGCTTGATCGGCGCATCGTGGGCGCCCCGGCCCGCCAGGACGAATGGCGCGGTCAAATCCAGGATTTGCATTTCCGGCCGCAGGCGCTGCGCCGAGCGCGCCAGGCCGTCGTACACCTCCGTCAGCTTCGCGCCCAGGCCGCCGATGTAGATGGGGCAACTGGGAATCTGCCCGCGCCGGCGGAAGTCGTGCAGCATGACCAGCAATTCCTGCGTCTTGCCCAGGGCAAAGAGCGGCATCACCACCGCCCCGCCGCGGGCGAAGGCGGCGCAAATCGCCTCCGCCAGCCGCTTTTCCTCTCCTTCGCGGGAGAAACCCGGCGGCGTCTCGTAGTCGCCCCGGGTGGTCTCGATGATGAGCACATCGACCCCTTCCTCCGGGAAGCGGGCCGCGCGCGAGATGGTCTGGTCGTCAAAATTGACATCCCCCGTGTAAAAGAGCGTCCGCCCCTCCGCGCGGAAGAGCACCCCGGCGGCGCCCAGCACGTGCCCCGCCTCGAAAAACTGGAACGTCACCTCCTCATTGCCCGCCGCGCGCTCCCCTTCCAGCGTCATGGCCCGTTGCAGCGGCATCCGCCGCCACTGGCGCACGCTATGATCCACCTCCCGGTGGGTAAAGAGCGGGTACTCCATCAGCCCGTTTTCCTCCCGCTGGCGGCTCATTACGTTGACCGAGTTGTGGAGCATGATTTCCCCCAGCGCCGCCGTGGCCTCGGTGGTAAAGACCGGCGCGCCCGGCTGCAAGCGGGTCAGCACCGGCAGCGAGCCGATGTGATCGTGATGGGCGTGGGAGAGGAAAATGGCGTCCGCCGGGGGGAGCGCCTTCAGCCGCGCCAGGTCCGGCAGCGCCAGTTCGCCTTCCCGCTTGGGGTGCATGCCGCAGTCCAGGATCACAGTGCGGCCGGCCAGGGTGAGGGCGTAGCAATTGGCCCCGATTTCCACATGGCGCGTGAGGTTTAGGAACTCCATGCGGTTTTTTTTGTTATATTTGGTAACTCTTCTGCTCCACCGGTGTCTGTATCATATATGCTGACCCCGCTACAGGCCAGAGAGTGGGACCTTCCGAAGGCTGCTCACCTACTGAACCGTGCCGGTTTTGGCGGAACGCCGGACGAAATCAAGGCGTTTTGCGAACTGGGGCTCAATCGGGCGGTCCAACTCGTCCTCGATGGCCCCGACGATTCCACCCAATTCCCCAAGCCGGCATGGGCCCAGCCCCGCAATATGCTCGAAATGCGCCAGGAGATGATGCTGATGGCGCCCGACGACCGCAAGGCCGTCCAGCAGGACATTCAAAAGCAGTACCGCCAGGACGACCTGGACCTCATCAACTGGTGGCTGGGCCGGATGCGCTACTCGGACAATCCCTACCGGGAAAAGATGACCCTCTTCTGGCATGGGCACTTTGCCACCAGCGTTCAGAAGGTGCATGACACCTTCCTGATGTGGCAGCAGAACGAGACCCTGCGCCAGCACGCCTTTGGCAACTTCGGCCTCATGCTCAAGGCCATCTCGCGCGACCCGGCCATGCTCATCTGGCTCGATACCCGCGAGAGCAGGAAGGATCATCCCAACGAGAACTTTGCCCGCGAGGTGATGGAGCTCTTCACCCTCGGCATCGGCAATTACACCGAGGAGGATGTCCAGCAGGGGGCCCGGGCGTTCACCGGCTACCGCATCGATCCGCGCGACGAGTCCTTTCGCTACGCCCCGTTCCAGCACGATGACGGGGAAAAGCAATTCCTCGGGCAGAGCGGCCCATTCTCCGGGGATAACGTGCTCGACATCATCCTCCAGCAGCCCGCCTGCGCGAAGTACATCGTCAAGAAGCTGTGGGAATTCTACGCTTACGAGGATCCCAACCCCGCGCTGGTCAACGCGCTGGCGTGGAACTTCCGCATGACCAACTACGAGATTCGCCCGCTGATGAGCGCCATCTTGCGCAGCGGCGAGTTTTACTCGCAGGATGCCGTGCGCACCCAGATCAAGTCGCCCGTGCAATGGGTGGTGCAGACCGGCAAGGTGCTGGAGACCGGCATGGCCCGGCCCATGGTCACCCTCAATGCCCTGCGGGAACTTGGCCAGGTCCCCTTTGCCCCGCCCAACGTCAAGGGCTGGGATGGCGGCAGGTCGTGGATCACCACCTCCACCCTTCTCTACCGGTACAACATGGCCAACTTTGCCGTCGGCAACGGACCCCTTCACATCGATACCCCGCGTCCCGGGTTGGCCAATGTCAACAATCCCGGCCACGGCCAGCCCCTCGATGTGCTAAATTACGAGGGGCCGAACTTCGAGAAAATCATCCCCCCGCAGGTGCGCAGCGATCCCAAGCGGCTCATTGCCTACCTCTGTTTCCGCCTCTTCCAGGACCCTCTTACGCCGCGCGACACCCAGCCATTCATCCAATATGCGTCCGATCACGGCCCCAACCCCGGCGACGACGCCCTGCGCGAACTGCTCCACCTGATGATGAGCACCCCGCAGTACCAGCTTACCTAGCCACCCACATTTATGAGCGACTCCGACCATATCATCGAACCCCACACCTCCACGCTGCACACCCGGCGCGAGTTTCTCCGCACCTCCATGCTGGGCGCGGCTGTCTCCCTCTCCCTGCCCGTCTTTCTCCAGAAGACATTCTTCACCCTCGACGCCATGGCGGCGGATTCCGCCGTCCAGACCGCGACCGGCAAGGACGGGCCCATCCTCATCGTCCTCCAGCTTGCCGGCGGCAACGACGGCATGAACACCGTCATCCCTTATGCCGACGATGCCTATTACCAGGCCCGGCCCGTCATCGGCATCGCCAAGGATAGCGTCATCAAGTTGAACGATTACGCCGGTCTCAATCCCAAGCTCGCCGGCCTCAAGGGGCTCTACGACGAGGGCAATCTCTCCGTCCTCCAGGGCGTCGGCTACCCCAACCCGAACCGGTCCCACTTCCGCTCGACGGAAATCTGGCAGACCGCTTCCGACGCGGACATCACGGTGCCTTACGGCTGGCTGGGCCGTTATTTTGACAGTTGCTGCCAAGGCGCGGACCCCACCGTGGGCGTCGCCATCGGCAACCAGGTGCCGCAATCCTTCGCCTCCGCCACGCCGACCGGCGTCTCCTTCTCCCGCCCGGAGCAATACCGCTGGCTCAATGGCGACAAGAGCGGCGCCTCCGAGCAAATCTACCGGGAAATGAACGAGCCGGAGATGGACATGCGGACCCTGGACGAGAACGACGGCGGCTCGATCGGCTCATTGGCCGGCCCATCCGCCGCTCCCGGCGGCCACCGCGAGAGCACGCTCGAATTCCTCCAGCGCACCGCGCTCGATGCCCAGGTCAGCTCGGACAAAGTCCTCGCCATCGCCCGCAAATTCCCGGCCAGCGTCTCCTATCCGCGCACCGCGCTGGCCGACAGCCTCAACCTCGTGGGCCGCATGATCGCCGGCGGCCTGGCCACCCGCGTTTACTACGTCAGCCAGGGCGGCTACGACACGCATACCAACCAGGTTGCCACGCACACCCGGCTCATGGGCGAGTTGAACGACGCCCTCGTGGCCTTTGCCCAGGACATGAAGAAGCAGGGCAACTTTGGCCGCGTCATGCTCATGACCTTCAGTGAATTTGGCCGCCGCGTGACCCAGAACGCCAGCAACGGCACCGATCACGGCGCTGCCGCTCCCATGTTCATCATGGGAGGCGGCGTCAAGGCAGGCCTCTTCGGCCAATACCCGAGCCTCACCGCCCTCAACGCCGGAGACCTGGCCTACAACGTCGATTTCCGAAGTGTGTACGCCACCATCCTCGATCGCTGGCTGCGCGCGCCCAGCAGGGAAGTGCTCGGCCGCCAGTTCCCGCTCCTGAACCTGGTCTAACGCGCGGCGGCGGCTTGGGTCCCTTGGGTCCCTTGGGTCCTTTTGAATCTGAAGGACAAAAAGGACCTAAAGGACCTAAAAGACACGCCGCGCGCCAGGCGCCAGCAGCCGGAACAGCGCCACAAACAGCATCAGCCCCAGCATCGGCGTCAGCGGCAGCGCCACCCGTGCTGCCTCGAAGACCGCCAGGCAGAGCAAAAGGTATCCGGCTGCGAAGGTCAGCGCCAGCGGCGCCGCCATCAGCCTTCTCCGCACGGCGACAGCCCAGCTCAGCGCCATACCCAGCAGCAGCACCGTCGCGCCGCCCCACCGGCCCGCGGGCCTGGCGAACGCATGGGTCTCCGCCGTGGCCAGCGCCTCCGCGAAGAGTTCCCCGGGGCTTCCCATCCGGCCCGTGGGCAGCGCCAGCGTCCGCGATGGGGCATCCGTCCGCGCCAGGACCAGCAGCCGGTCCTTGAGCTTCTCCGGCGCGATGAGCGGGGCGAGTCCTTTCTCGAGCTGATCCGCCGTCAGCTCCAGATCGTCATAGCTCACCCGGTCATAGGGCTGCTTCCAATCCAGCAGCATCGCGCCGGCCTGGTTGACCGGGATCGTCAGCTTCTCCCCAAGGCGAATCGCCGAGCCCAGCCGCACTTCCACCTCATCCGGCGTCACCCCGTACCAGAGCATCATTCCCTCGAGCACAAACGAGGGCACCACCTCTCCCCGATAGCGAAAGACCAGCGGAGCATGCTCCGCCGTCGGTTCCGTCGGCGGCACATTGGCGAATCCCAGCGCCGCCGTCAGCCGGATATCTTCGCCAGGCTCCCCTTCGATGACCGTGTACTCCGGCACGGCCCTCGTGGATCCCTTCACGTCCTGCAGCACCGGCATCGGCTGCATCGGCGGGAGCTCGTCCGGGTCCTCCGGAAAGCCGAGCTGCGCCCCCAGTTCCAGCTTCCCGGTGCGCAGGATGCGTTCATGCAGGATGGTCTCGAACTGCGGCTCCTTGAGCAATTGGCCCGGCGGGAGTTTCTTCTCGTCCCACGCCAGCACCGGCTCGATCGCCACCGCGCGCGGCTGGAATTGCAATGCCGCATCGAGGAACCCCGCGTAATCGAGCGGCGACCACGGCCACGGGTGGGACGCCATGGAGTTGTCATCGATCTCCACCAGCATCACCGGCGCGTTGGTGTGCTCTCCGCTGCTGTTGGCCGCCAGCCAGTTGACGAAGCTCTCCTCGATGCCCGCCAGCGGCGGCTCATGCGCCTCCCGCAGCAGCAGCACGCCGAGCACCAGCACGGTGAACATGAGCTGGGGAAGGCAGCGGCGCATGAAAGGAGCGGGACAGAGAAATCCGCCAGAGAACTACGGCAAAGAGGGTCAAACTGCCGTTGCTGCCTTCCGGCCCTGGCGGGGTTCGTTTGCCCGCAGTCCATAGTCCCTGACGGAATCCCGATTATCCGACGGAAAAAACGGGCAGGCAATGGAAAATCTTCATCAATGCTCTTGCAATTGAGAAAACACGGAGGCTAGAAAGTAGCGCCCCATCCGAGGAATGCATCGGACGCCTCGGCCTAACGTCCCTCCCTCACAACCGTCCCTACCTCCAGAATATGGCCAGAATTGCCCTTGGCATCACCCTCGCACTCCTCCTCATTACCTGTTTTTTCGGATTCGAAACCCGTTCAAATGTCCAGGCGCTCCACGACCAGGTGGCAAGCTTGACGATCAATCTGGCCGGCGCGAGACAGGACCTCACCAAGGCGAAGGCTGATCTGGCCTCAGCCAAGGATGAGTTGGCCAAGGCAAAGGACGATCTGCAAACGGCCCAGACCAACCTCGCCGGTGTCCAGACCAGCCTCGACGCCGCCAACAAGCAGGTGGCCGATGACAAGGCCACGATCGACGATCTGAACAAGAAGCTCACCGCCGCCCTCGCGGCGAGCCCGGGCCAGCCGGCCGTCGCGGGCGGTCCCAGCCCGGCGGACATCGACAAGCTCAACGCCCAGATCAAGGAAGACGCCACGCAGATTGCCGAACTCACCCAGGTCAAGGAAACCCTTACCAACAAGGCAAAGGACGCCGAGAGCCGCGCCGACGATCTGCAGAAGCAGGTGGACCATTACAAGAACGGCACGCTCCGCAACGGCCTCGAGGGCGAGGTGCTCGCTGTCAATCAGGGCTGGAACTTCGTCGTGCTGAGCATCGGCGACCGGCAGGGCGCCGTCACCAATGCCGAGATGATCCTCCAGCGCGGCGGCGCACAGATCGGCAAGGTCCGCATTACTTCCGTCGAGCCTTCGACCTCCGTGGCCGACATCATCCCCGGTTCCCTGGCCCGCGGCGTCCGCGTGCAGCCCGGCGATCGCGTGATCTTCCCAGGGTTCTGATATACGAGCCTCTTGAAAAATAGGGGGTTGCCCCAACTTTTCATTAGGTTCTATTGGGTGGTGATGAATACCGCTACCCGAGTCCTTGCCGCCGCCTTCCTCATCCTCTGCGCCGGCGGCTGCGCGAGTTCCCAGGATCAACCGGACCAGAACCCCAACGCGAGTGCCATTCCGTGGAATCGCCCGCAATCCTGGGAAGGCCAGGGCATGCTCGGCGGCTTCCAACAGCCTCAGGGCTCGACCGGGCATTGACCGCCGAGGCGGAGGAATTTTCGATTTTCGATTAGCGGAGTCGCGGGCTGCGTTTTCTCCGCGAATTTCGCTGCTATCAAATGAAGATGGGTGTGGATGACACGACCGATGCCGCGGACGGGGCGCTAATCGAAAATCGAAAATCGAAAATTCTTCTCCCCTCATGAAACCGCGCATCCTCGTCATCCGTGGCGGGGCCATCGGGGATTTTGTCCTCACGCTCCCGGCCATCCGCCTGCTGCGCGAGAACTTTCCGCGCGCCCACCTGGAAATCCTCGGCTACAAGCACATCGTCGCCCTGGCCGAGGGGCGCTTCTACGCGGACGCCACCCGTTCCATCGAGTACGGCGCCCTCTCCCGCTTCTTCATTCCCGGGGCGGAATTGCCCGAAGAACTCGTCGAATATTTCGCGAGTTTTCAGCAGATCGTCAGCTATCTCTACGATCCCGACCGCTTCTTCGAGGAGAATCTCCGCCGCGCCGGCGTCCGCCATTTCCTTCACGGGCCGCCCCTGCTCGACGACAGCGCCCACGCGGCGCAGCAGCTTGCGCAGCCCCTCGAGAGCCTGGCCCTCTATATGGAGGAAAAGGCGCCCGTCCTTTTCCCCAGCGAGGCCGACCGGCAATTCGCCGCCGCCTACATCGAGCGCGCTTTCCAAGGAATCCCGGGCCCCCTCATCGCCCTCCACCCCGGCAGCGGCGGCGAGCGCAAGAACTGGCCCGTAGCCCAATGGGCCGCGCTGGGCGACGCGCTCTTCCGGTTCGCCCCGTCCGTGCGCCTGCTCCTCGTGGGGGGCGAGGCGGACCGCGCCCAACTCGCGCACCTGCGCGAAGCGTGGCGGGACCGCGCCATTCATACCGCAGTGGATCTGCCCTTGCCGGAACTGGCCGCCATCCTCGAGCGCGCGCGGCTTTTCCTGGGCCATGACAGTGGCATCTCCCACATCGCCGCCGCCACGGGCGCGCCGAGCCTGCTCCTTTTCGGTCCCACCGATCCCGACATCTGGGCGCCCCTCTCCGGCCCGGTCAAAATCGTGCGCGCTCCCGGGGATGACCTCTCGCAGCTCCCGCTCGAAACGGTAATTCAGGCCTTGGGCGAGGCGCTGGGTGGGGGCTAGTGCGGCCCAAGTGGAGAATTGACGCCATCCCTATCTCGTGAAAGCTTGGTTCCCCTCTCGACGGAAAAGGAATAATCCCATGCAGCAGTTCGACACTCTTCGCGCATCGAGCCTTTACTGCCAGAAATGCCAGGCCGCCATGCCCGTCCGCGAGCGGCTGCTCCTGGTCCTGCCCGAAAAGGAAATTTACGATTACCTCTGCACCGGCTGCGCCTCCTCACTGGGCCAGCGTGAGGTGACTGCCGGCGACAAACACCTCCAGCAGCAGCAGCACCGCACCGCGCGCCGGAGCCGTTCCGCTCCGGCGCCCCAGTTGTTTCTCCCGTAGCGCGCCCGCATGCGGATTCTCTACATCGGCGCCGGCGACATCGGTCTGCCGGCGTTGACCTGGCTTCTCGGCTCCGGCCACCAAATCGCCGCCGTGGTCACCCAGCCGGACAAGCCCGCCGGGCGCAAGCTGGAACTGAAGCCCTCCCCGGTCAAACAGCTTGCCCTCGCTCACGGCGTCCCGGTCTTTCAGCCCGTGAAAATTCGCGACCCGGAAGCGGTGGCGCAGGTTCGGGCCTTTGCCGCCGATCTCATTGTCGTCATGGCCTACGGCCAAATCCTGCCCAAGGGCGTGCTCGACGCCGCGCGGATCGCCTGCATCAACCTGCACGCCTCGATTCTGCCGCGCCATCGCGGCGCCGCTCCCATCCAATCCGCGATTCTATCCGGCGACAATGAGACGGGGATTACCGTGATGTACATGGACGAAGGGCTCGATACCGGCGACATCCTGCTCATCCGCCGGCTCCCCATTCGGCGCCACGAGACTGGCGGCACGCTCCAGGACCGCCTCGCCGCGGCCACGCCCGCCGCCCTCGCCGAGGCAATCGCCCTGCTGGAGGCAGGCACGGCCCCGCGCATCCCGCAGGAGGGCACCCGCGCCACCTATGCAAAGAAACTCGGACGCGAGGACGGGAAAATCCGGTGGGAGCGTCCGTGCCTGGAAGTCGCCCGCCATATCCGCGCGATGAACCCATGGCCCGGGGCCTTCGCTCTCCTTCCGGACAGCGAGGGCGGGACGCCGCGAAAGGTCAAATTTTTTTCCGCTGCGCAAAACCCACGCCATTCCGGCCCGCCCGGCCAGGTTCTGCGCGCGGATGCGCGCGGCATTCTCGCCGGTTGCGGCTCCGGCTCCCTTCTACTTTGCGAAATCCAGATGGAAGGGAAACGCCGCATGCCCGTTCGGGACTTCCTCGCCGGCAGGCCGGTTCCTCCCGGCACGATCCTTGGAACCCCTAATGGAAACCATCCTTAATCCCTTCAACGGCGAAATCGCCGGGCACTATACTCCCGCCGCTCTTCCCGCCGTCCGGGCCGCGCTCGATTCCGCCCGAGCCGCTTTCGCTCACACCCGCCATCTCCCCGCCTCGGAGCGCTCCGCCCTCCTCTCCCGCGTCTCCGAGCTGATTTCCAAGCGCATCGAGCCGCTCGCCCAGCTCATCCGCGCCGAGGCCGGCAAGCCGATCTCCCTTGCCCGGGTCGAAGCGGAACGCGCCGCGCACACCTTCTCTTTCGCCGCCCAGGAGGCCAAAGCTTCCCACGACCGGGTCGTTGAAGTCGATGCCAGCGCGCCCGGCAGAAATCACACCGGCCTGGCGCGCCGCGTCCCGATCGGCGTCATCCTCGGCATCAGCCCCTTCAACTTTCCCCTCAACCTCGTGGCCCACAAGGTGGCCCCATGCATCGCCACCGGGAACACGATGCTGCTGAAACCCTCTCCGCGCACCCCGCTCACGGCCCTCGCCCTCGCGGACATCCTTTCCGAGGCCGGCGCGCCCTCCGGCCAGGTCCAGATCGTTCCCTTTGCCCACCAGCTCGTCCCCGGTCTCCTCGAGGAATCCAGCGTGAAAATGCTCACCTTCACCGGCAGCGCCGCCGTCGGCTGGGGGCTCAAGCGTCTCGCGGTCAAACAGAAGGTCACCCTCGAGCTCGGGGGGAACGCCGCAGTCATCGTTCACTCCGACGCGGCATGGCCCGCCGCCGTCCCGCTCATTGCCGCCGCCGCCTTCGGTTACGCCGGGCAATCATGCATCTCCGTCCAGCGCATCCTCGTCCACTCGGGGATTTACGACAAATTCCGCGAAGCGTTCATTCGCCACACGGAAACAGCCATCGTCACCGGCGATCCTGGCAGCGACGCCACCCTCAACGGCCCGATGATTGACGCTGCCGCCCGCGACCGCGTCCTGGCCTGGACGCGCGAGGCGCTGGAGTGCGGCGCCCACTGCGCCCTGCCGCTGCGCCAGGAGGGCAACTGCCTCTGGCCCATCATCCTCGAAAACGTCCCGCCGGAAGCCCGCATCGTCTCCGAGGAAGCCTTCGGCCCCGTCGCCCTCCTCAGCCGATATAACGGCTTTGACGACGCTCTCGCGGAGGTCAACGCCTCCCGCTACGGCCTCCAGACCGGTGTTTTCACCGCCACCTTTGACCTCGCCGAGCGGGCCTTCAACGCCATCGACGCCGGCGCGGTCCTCATCAACCAGGTCCCCACCTTCCGAGTCGAAAACATGCCTTACGGAGGCGTCAAGGAGAGCGGCTTCGGCCGCGAGGGCATCCGTTATGCCATGGAGGAAATGACCGAGTGGAAGTGTTTCATCGTCCGCCTTCCCGCCGCCGAATGAAGGGACCTGTCCCCGCTTCCCGCCGGCGCCTCCTCCAGGCGCATGTTTCCCAGTTGCTCGCCTGCCGGCTCTGTCCAGGAATGCAGCCGGGCCCGGTGTCCGGCGGCGCCGTGCTGAGCCGCGTGCTTCTCGTGGGCCAGGCGCCCGGCTCGCGCGAGCCCGTCCTCGGACGCCCCTTTGCCTGGACCGCCGGCAAGCGGCTCTTCAGTTGGTTCCTGCAATGGACCGGTGTCACCGAGGAGATGTTTCGCGCCCATGTTTACATGGCCGCGGTCTGCCGGTGCTTCCCGGGCCGCAACCCTGCCGGCGGCGACCGAGTCCCCAATCCCGCCGAAGTGGAAACCTGCGCACAATGGCTGCGCCGGGAGATCCTCCTTCTCGAGCCCGCACTCGTTATCCCCGTGGGCCGGCTGGCCATCGAGCGTTTCATTCCCTGTCCCCGAATGGACGAAGTCATCGGCGCCCGTTTCCGCTCGGGACTGTATGGCCGCGACTTCGACCTCATTCCCCTTCCTCACCCTTCGGGCGCCTCTCCCTGGCCGCGCATCGAGCCCGGCAAGACCCTGCTCTCCCGCGCCATGACCCTCATCGCGCGCCACCCCGCCTACGTCTCCTGCTTTCAGGCAAAGGCGCCGCGCCAGAGGTAATCGAACATCACGTCGAATTCGATCCGTTGCAGCGCCACCAGCTCCTTCTGGTTTACGTCCCCGCCAAAGCGCGCCTGCTCGCATTCCCCCACCAGCACGTACGGGTCCCAATCCGTCTGCCGCCCCATCAGCGGCGAGACTCCCGCGGCCCGCGCGTGCATTTCGGCGAAAACACCCAGCTTCCCCGTCCGCCGGAACCAATACCGCGCATTTTCGAAGTCTCCCTCCCGCCGGTGCAACATCCCGTGCCAGTAGGAGGCCAGGTCGGTCCCGATCTCCTTCACGATGCGGTGGCTCTCGTCGATTGCGTCGTACGCATAGAGCAGCCCCGCGCGGATCAGTTGCGGGTAACTGGCCGCCGCCAGCACGGCGCCACCCGTCAATTCCGCCTCCTCCGCGGTGCGAATGCGCCGCAGCGCGTCCGGGCTGCCCGGTTCCGTCGGCTTCAGGCGCAACAGCAAATCTTCTTCGGCGAGCAGCTCATCCACCAATGGCGAGTAAGCTTTCATGCGCGCTTTACAGGAGCGTCCCCCGCAGCCTCTCGAGCCGGCTCCGGATCGACCTCACCGGCACGTAATTGGTCCGGATCCACCACCAGACCCGCGGGATCCCGGGCGGCAGCCGCAGCCGCTCCCGCAGCGCGTCGCGCAACGCCTGGTCGCACCCGTAGGCGTCCAGGAAGCATTGCGCCGAGTCGAGCCAGGTTCCCTTGGGCGCGCAGCCCAGCAGGTCTTGCAAGAACGAGAGCACATCCTCGACGTGGCGCTCCATCGCCGGCAGCCGCCGCTCGTGCACCACCTCGAAGTCGATCAGCCGCGCGTGCTTCTCCTGCCCGGAAAAGAGGAAGTTCGCCAGGTTCGGGTCGCCGTGCGACCACGGGCCGCCGAAGAATCCGGACTGCAACTGGTGCGCCCGGCGCAATTCCGAGCCGGCCGCGTCCAGCATCTCGGTTCCGAACGTCCCGTTTACGAAGTGCTCGGCCAGGCTCGTGCCGGGCAGAATGTCCGCGCACACCGTCCGCGTCCCGTCGGGGAATGCGCGGTATTGCTCCGCATGCAGCAGATTGAAGGAACTGACCTCCCATCGCTGCCATTCCCCCGCGTCCGCCCACACGAAGACCGGATGCCGCGCGGCGCGGAAGAAGAGGTTGGCCGTCTGCGCCAGCGGCGCGCTGACCAGCCGCCGCCGTTTAACGATGAGCGCGTGCCCGTCGCGGACCTCCCGCGAGATTGCGTTGATGCGGATGGCGTCGATGGCTGAACCCGCTTGTTTGAACCACATTTGCGGGCCACTAGAACACAAAGAGTCACCGGCGGCTAGGGGCCTGTTGGAAACGGGGGTGGGTCGCGCGAGGTCAGCCTGTGGCATAAGGGAACCGCAGATTAAATGGGAAGGGCATTTGCAGGGTTTGTGCCATGAAACTGCCTGCCGCTTCGGGTAAAGCAAGCCCGGGCCTTGCCGATGGGCTCTTTTGAGTGCACAAATGGCTTTCGGCTTTCCGGTTTGATCCGGTCGTTGCCCCATGAAATAAGCCAGGCCCACCCGTTTGACCGCCCCACAAGATATTTCCCGCAACATCCTGCCCCTGCGCAGCACCCTGCGCGAGGTGCTCGAGAGGCTTAACGCGGGCGTGCAGGGGGTGATCCTGATGGTGGATGAGGAGGGGCGGATGCGCGGCCTGTTCACGGACGGGGACGCGCGGCGGGCGCTGCTGGGCGGGGCGGCGCTCGATGCGGCGGCCGAGCAGCATATGAACCGGCGCTTTACCTCGGGGCGCCTGGGAGTGAGCCGGCAGCAGAATCTCAAGCTGTTGACCGAGAAGATACGGCACCTGCCCCTGCTCGACGACGCGGGGCGGCCCGTGGAATTGATCTCGTGGGCGGAACTCTGGCGGCTGCCGGTGATGGAGCCGTCGCTGGGAGGCAATGAGCTGAAGTATGTGAGCGATTGCATCGTGTCGAACTGGATTTCATCGCAGGGGAAATATGTGGCGAGCTTCGAGGAGGCGTTCGAAGATTTCATCGGGAGCGATCACGCGCTGTGCGTGTCGAGCGGGACGACCGCGCTGCACCTGGCGCTGGCGGCGCTGGAGATCGGCGACGGGGATGAAGTGATCATGCCGGACCTGACATTCGCCGCGACGGCCAATGTGGTGATCCACCGGGGCGGCGTGCCGGTGCTGGCGGATGTGACGCGCGAGACGTGGACCCTCGAGCCGCGGGAGATCGAGGCGAAGATCACCGGGCGGACGCGGGCGATCATGCCGGTGCATTTGTACGGGCACCCGTGCGACATGGAGCCGATCCTCGAGATTGCCTCGAGGCACGGGCTGAAGGTGATCGAGGATTGCGCCGAATCCCTTGGGGCGCGCTACCGCGGGCGGCAGACGGGGACGATGGGGGACGTGGGATGCTTCTCCTTTTTCGCGAACAAGGTGATCACGACAGGCGAGGGGGGAATGGTGACGACGCCGGACGCGGACCTGCACCGCAAGATGGCGATCCTGAGGGATCACGGGATGTCGAAGGAGAAGCGGTACTGGCACCTCTACGCGGGGTACAATTACCGGATGACGAATATGCAGGCGGCCATAGGGCTGGCGCAGATGGAGCGGATCGGGGATTTCCTCCAAAACCGGGCGCGCGTGGTGGCGCTCTACAATGAGCGTCTGGGGCGGCTGGGGGGCATCCTGCTGCCGCCGTGCGCGCCGTGGGCGTACAATATTTACTGGCTGTATTCGATTTTGATCGACGAGGCGCAGGCCGGGATCTCGCGCGACGAGCTGGCGGCGAAGCTGGCGGAACGCGGAATCGAGACGCGACCGTTCTTTTACCCGGTGCACGTGCAGCCGCCCTATCTCCGGTATGCAAAGGGGAATTTTCCGGTGACCGAATGGCTTTCCGGGCGCGGATTGAGCCTGCCGACCGCCAATGACATCCGGATCGAGGACGTCGAGCGGGTGTGCGACGCCATCCAGGAGATCGTGTCGCACCGGCGGGTGGTCTCCAATCACTTGCAGGGAGCGGCGGCGGGCCCGGCGTGAAGGCGGTGGGGCGATGGCTGAAACGGACGCTGCTCGAGGATACCTCGACCAGCGGCACGAAGTTTGACGCGCTCGACGGGCTGCGCGGGATGGCGGTGCTCACGGTTTTTCTTTCGCACACGTCGGGCGCGGGGCAGCGGGTGACGCCGTGGACGAATTTTCACGGGACCGGGCACCTTGGCGTATATCTCTTTTTTGTGTTGAGCGGCTTTTTGCTCGGGTACTCGATGCTGCACCGTCCGATTCACCTTGGGCGGTTTTACCTGCGGCGGTTTTTCCGGATCGCGCCGCTGTATTACGCGGTGGTGACGGCGGTCTTCTGGGTGCAGACGGCGACCAAGCACAAGGACAAGACGGCGTTATTCATCAATAACCGGTGGCGCGGGTATCTCCTGCACCTCTTGTTTTACCAGGGGGACAGCGTGTTCTGGTCGGTGGCGGCGGAGTTCGAGTTCTACTTCGTGCTGCCGCTCTTCGTGCTGTTCCTGAACCGGCGCGGGAATCGCGCGGCGTGGACTCTGGCGGCGGCGGCGATGGGATATTTTGCATGGGCGCTGGCCGTGGCCACGGGCTGGCTGCCGGCGGCGGTTGCGCCGAGGGTGGCCGACATTTTGCAGCCGAGCCAATACCTGGATGTGTTCCTGTGCGGCATCCTGGCGGCATATGTGTTTACGAACAAGAAGGCGCACCATTGGTACACGGCGCACCGGCGCTGGCTCAATCCGGCCTCGGTGGCGCTGGCGGCGATGGTGGCGCTGGTCTCGGCTGTAGGGGTTGGCGACGACTTTTTCGGACTGGCGCGAGTGGCGCCGATCCGCGTCCTGATCGCCTATAATCCGCCTGGGCGGCAGGTCGAGCTGATGCCGATCCTGCATTTTTGCTCGCTGGGGTACGGGGTGGCATTTTCGCTGATCCTTTTGGCAACCCTGTATGGGAGCCCGGTGCTGGTGCGCGCATTCCGGTTCATGCCGCTGCGGGTGATGGGAGTGACGGGGTTTAGCTGGTACCTGCTGCACCTTCCGCTGGTGCGGCTGGTGGGGCGGATGTATGGAACGCTGGCGCCGCAGCCGGTGATGTTCGCGACGAGTTTCCTGCTCGTCGGGACGGTCGCGATCGGCTCCTATTTGGCGATAGAAAAGCCTTTCATGATGATGTCGCGATTTTTCTCAGGCAGGAAGCCGGTGCCAGCGACCGCGTCGATAGAAGCGGCCGCGCCGTTGTGAAGACGATTTGCTTCATCCCGGCGCGCGGGGGGTCCATGCGGCTGCCGCGCAAGAATCTGCTGCCGCTCGAAGGCCGCCCGCTGATGGCCTACACTATCGAAGCAGCGCGGAAGGCCGGGATTTTTGCGAGGATCGTGGTCTCCTCCGACGATGAGGAAATCCTGGAACTGGCGGCGCGGGAAGGCGTCGAAACCGACCGGCGGCCGGCGGCGCTGGGCGGCGATCGGGTACGCTTCGTGGAAGTGCTCGAGGAATTCCTGGCACGGGCGGGAGACGCCATGGACTATGTGGCAGTGCTGCTGCCGACCTGCCCGTTTCGCACGGAGCAGGACATCCTGGCAGCGTACGGGATGCTGCTGGCGGCAAGCGCGCCGTCCTTCGTGGTGAGCGTGAGGGAGTACGAGTTCCCCCCGGAGTTCGCGCTCGCGATGGATGGGACCAGGGCGCGGGTGCTGCGCCCGGAGATTTACGCGGCATCGACGCAGAGCCAGTCGGTGGGGAAATCGTACCACCCCAATGGCGCGATCTACTTCGCCCCGGTGAGGCTGTTTCTCGAGGAGCGGAGTTTTTTCCGGGAGCCGTTGCTCGGGTATTTGATGCCGCCGGAGAGATCGCTGGACATCGATAATCTCTATCAATTCGAAATCGCCGGGGCCATCATCAGGGCGCGCAAATGAACCAGGGTGTCCAGATCGGCAACGTGCGGGTGGGAGGCGGAGCGCCGTGCGTGCTGGCGGCGGAAATCGGGACGTTTTTCAACCAGGACATCGGGCTGGCGAAGGAGTACCTGGCGAGGATCGTCGAGGCGGGAGTGCCGCTGTTCAAGACGGAGGTATTGCACGACCCGGAGGTGTGCCTGCGCAACAGCGGCCTGCAGATCAAGTTTCACCACGCCGGGGGAACCGCGGTGGAAGAATACCGGCGGCTGATCGAGCGCAAGACCGTGCCGCTGGCGGAATACGAAAAGTTGTTCGCGGCGGCGCGGGAGGCGGGAATCCCGTCCATCGCATCGGTGTATGATTTCGAGGGGGTCGATTTTTTTGTGAAACAAGGGGGCGGGGCGCTGAAGATCGCGCGGCATAACATCACCCACCTGCCGCTGATCCGGTATTGCGCCGCGACGGGGCTGCCGGTGCTCTTTGACGCGGGAATCGTCTATCTGCACGAGCTGGCGGCGGCGGTGCATGCGGCGCGCACGCACGGGGAGGGCGGGGTG
>Ga0302325_10012241_pt1 | contig 18418 bp, 14 predicted proteins | sample Palsa_T0_2_FD_201948 | JGI IMG/M metagenome (GOLD analysis project Ga0302325, IMG submission 201948) | Peat permafrost microbial communities from Stordalen Mire near Abisko, Sweden - Palsa_T0_2 | ecosystem: Environmental > Terrestrial > Soil > Palsa > Peat permafrost | place: Sweden: Abisko...
ACCGGCCCCTATACCTGGTCGGTCAGCGCGGGGACCCTGCCTGCCGGGATCACGCTCGGCGCCGCGACCGGAACACTGACCGGGACCCCAGCCGCCGCCGGCACCTCCACCTTCACGGTGCACGTCACCGACGCCGACGGCCAGTCCGCGACCGAGGCCACCACGCTGGCCATCATCGCCGGTCCCGCGCTGAGCTTCCCCGCCCCGTCCTCAGGACAGATCGGGACCGCTTACAGCGACACGCTGACCGCCAGCGGCGGTACCGGCCCCTATACCTGGTCGGTCAGCGCGGGGAGCCTGCCGGCCGGGATCACCCTCGGCGCCGCGACCGGAACCCTGGCCGGCACGCCGACCGCCGCCGGCACGTTCAGTTTCACGGTGCAGGTCACCGACGCCGACGGTCAGTCCGCGACCGAGGCCACCTCGCTGGTGGTGACCCCGTCAGCGGCCCTGGCCACCTCTGCGGCCTCGGTTAGCTTCGGTAAGCCGGTGACGTTCACCGCCACCATAGCGCCGGCGGCCGCGTCCGGCTCGGTGACCTTCAGCGATCTGCTGTCCTCCGGTCCCCAAAGCGGCCAGGCGGTCACTCTCGGCACGACTGCGCTGTCGGCGGGCACGGCGACGCTGACCGTCGACCTGCCCGCCTTCAACACCAACACGGTCAAGGCCACCTATAGCGGCGATCTGACGCACACCTCGGCCGCGTCCATCCCGGCCGGGGTGCAGGTCACCGCCTATAGCGGCGAGGTGATACTCAACCAGTTCCGCCTGTCGGGCCCAGGCGGCGCCGGCGATCAGTATGCGGAGTTGTACAACAGTGGGCCCGCGGTGTCCGTGGCCGGATTCACCCTGGCCGCCAGCTCGGGGGCCTCTGTTACCGTCCCGTCGAGCGCCCCCGTACTGGCGTCCGGCGGCACCTACCTTATCGCCGGGGCCGCCTACTCACTGTCCGCCATCGCAATCCCCGACCTGTCCACGGCCAGCCTCGGGACGGCGGGGCTTCAGGTCATCGCCCCGGACGGGCCGGGTACGGTGACTGACGCGGCCGGGTCGGCGGGCGCGCGGACCGGGTTCTACTCTGGCACCCCGCTGCCGGCCCTGTCCGGGACACCGACCGACCAGTATGCGTGGGTGCGGCTGGAGAAGGCGGGCACGCTCCTCAACAGCGCCAGTAATGCCGCGGACTTCCAGCTGGTCTCGACGACGGGCGGAGTGGTCGGCGGGGTCCAGTCCTGCCTCGGCTCGCCTTCCCCGCAGGCCACCGGGTCCCCGGCCCAGGCCAACGCAAACATCCAGTCCACTTTGCTGGATCCAGCTAAAAGTGCCATCGCCGCTCCCAACTTCGTTTACGTGCGGGGAACGCCGGGGCTGCTGACCATCCGGCGGACCATCACCAACATCTCAGCGACCGTCATCACCAGCGCTGAGATCCGCATCACCAGCCTCAGCGAGGTCAACGGCCCGCCCGAGCCCGGGGTCACCACCCAGCCGGCGACCCCGGCCGAGTTCCGCATCATCAACCCGGCCACGCCGACCACCCAGATCGCCATCACCGGCGGCCACGTCGTCACCGTGCAGAACCTCAGCGTGGCCGCCCCGGCCACCGCCAGCCCGGGTGGTGGCCTTGACACCACCTTGACCATCCCGCTGCCCGGCGGCAGCCTTGCCCCCGGCGCATCGGTCAGTGCCGCCCTGTCCCTGGCCGTCGACCGGCACGGCCCCTTCTGGTTCGGCTATGACCTCGACGCCATCTCCGCACCCGTCTCCGCGCCGGCTGGCCAGAGTCAGACCCGCCGGCCAGCCACCCCGCTCCCGCACCTCGGCATACCCTCCCCCTACGCCATCGGACGCGGAACACTGCCGTAACCCCGGCACCGGCGTCCTGCCATGACGCCATCCGGCGCGCACCAGGTGTACGGCCTTCACCTGACAGGCGTCACCGGGGCCGGGCTCCTGCCTGCCCCGGCCGCGGATACGGCCGTGCCGCGCGTCGTGATCCGCCACGCCAGGCAGGATCCCGAGCCTGAGTGCCTGGGTACGCAGCGAGCCGTGCTCGGCCTTCCCGGGCTGCGCCAGCTGCTGCTCCGGCGCGGCGAGGGCACCGCGACGTTCACCGGGCCCCGGCTCAGCCACGATGAACTGATCCACCCCTACCTGGGCGCCGCGGCGTCCGTCTTCAGCCGCTGGTGCGGCCGCGAGGTCTATCACTCGGGTGCGTTCGTCTGCGGTGGCCTGGCGTGGGCCGTCGTCGGCGGCCGGGAGGCAGGCAAAAGCAGCCTGCTGGCCGCGCTGGCCGCGCGGGGATTGCCGGTGCTGTCCGACGATCTGGTCGTCACGGACGGTCACCAGGCATTCTGCGGGCCGCGGACCATAGATCTCCGCCGGCTCGCGCCGGGCACCACCGCACCGGTCACCCCGGTCCGTGGCGCCAGCCGGTGGCGGCTCGCACTACCGCCCGTGCCCGGCGCGGTTCCCCTCGGCGGGTGGATCTACCTGCGCTGGCGCGCCGACGTGAACGTGCAAGCGGTCCCGGCATCCAGGTCGCTGGCCCGGCTTGCCGCGAGGCGAACGTGGCCTGCCCTGCCATCGGATCCCCAGATCCTGCTGGCGCTCGCCGCCCGTCCAGGATGGGACCTTGGCCGCCCGGCTGACTGGGCCCGGATGGATCAGACCGTAGACCTGATGCTCCAGACGCTTCAGGCCGCCATCCGGCCTTAGGTTTCTGCCCGGATATCGACCAGTCCGGCGCCGACGCACTCCTCGAGGAAACGGGCCACGTCCTCGGCAGCCAGGGCCGCCGGGAGCCCGTAGGAGCTGACGAGCATCCCGGCCATTTCCCCGGCCGTCGTCCAGTCGGCCAGCCGGTCCCACAGCAACGCCCCTGGGGCGTTGAGGCCATGGAAGACAGAGGCAGCCAGATCCAGGACCACGACCTCATCGCCCGCCTGCCGCCATGCCAGGTCGCCTAGCCGGACCCGGAAGGAGCGGTCTGCCATGGCGGGATCGTGCGACTCGGCTGGTTTGGGCACGGCGACCCCCGGATCCTTCACCTCGGCGGACCGCCCACGAGCGGAGCCGCGCCGGCCAGCCAGACTTGCTGGACCAGCATGGCGGTGCACAGGTGTGGCTGCGGGCGATCCCACTCCAGGCGCAGCCGGGCGCAGTCAACGACCGATGGGTCCAGTCCGCTGCCGTCCCATCCGGCCAGCAGCGCCCGAGTGTGACGACGCCAGAACACCTCGGTGAACCTGGCCTTCGGCCGGGGTCGCAGAACCGCGTCGGGGTAGGAGCCGCCGAACACCTGACCAAGCAAGCCGGCCCGGCCGCCGGCGCTCTCTGGAGAGACCCTCGAGCCGCAGATGGCTCGCAAGAACTCCGGATCGAGGAGGGGGTGCACAACGTCAGTGCCGGTGTCACGGCCAAGCAGGGCCAGGCTCAGGCGGGTGAGCTCCAGATCGCGTCGGCTCCACGCCCAGGCGGGACGGCTCTCATACCGAACCGGTCTGGCCCGGTACTCGCGTCGCAGGCCATGGTGGATGCGGCGGGCCGCCGCGGGACGCAGCCAGCCGAACTCGAGCGCGGCTCCGGCCCGGCCCGGCCACCACGATGGCCGTCGAGGCCTGCGCAGCCGGCCGAGCACCTGGTCTCCGCCCACGCCGGTGAGGAGCGTCCCGCCAGCAGCCTCCTTCAGAAGCGGGGCATGAAAATAAGCGTTGGCCGGGTGGAGGAGACCGTGGCGGCGCAGCACCTCGCTGGCCACCGGCCCGACAAAGTCGAGATCGTCACCGGCCGGCAGCCGGATCCAGTCGGTAATCCGAAGCGCACGCACGACAGCGTGCTGCCAGGCCGACTCCTCCGCGGCGGGAGCATCCCGTATCCGCCAGGTCACCGGGATAGGCGCCGGCAGCCGCTCGCGCCGGGCCGCCCGCACGGCAGCGGCCAGGACCAGCGACGAATCGTGCCCCCCGGAGAAGCTGACCAGGCACGGCGGCCGCCGCAGCGCACGGACGACAACCCGCTCAAGCCCCGCCACCGGGTCGGCAGCAGGCCCGCTCGAAGCCACCCCGAGATCAGATCCGGCCGACCCCACTACTACACAGCTCGCGATCTCAAGCGACGTCAGGTGCTGATCCATGACATCCCCCTGCCTGCACGCCAGTCCCCGAACCGCCTAGCCGGAAAGCCGGCGCAGGCAGCGCCCGGCTTCCCGTCACCAGCGCTCGGCCTGCGTCCGGTACAACTCTGATCCGATCCCGGCGGGCGCCCATGTCGTATAGTAACCGCAGTTTATCTCACTGTAGTCATAGCGCTCAGGGCCAGGCTGCATCCTGCCGGGAATCTGGCGCAAGGCGGGGCCAGCCATGGGTGACGTTGGCGATCATCCACTGGTTGACGACAGTCCCGGTGTGCGGGTCGGGTGTTCCTGGCAAGCCCATCGTGCGTCACCGCGGGCAGCTTTGCTACGTCTCTGCCGTCGCGCCCTGCCGCCTGCCCGCCTCCTTCGGCCTCAAGACCGGCAACCCGGAACAAGGGATCGACGATACCTTCGCGCTCTATACGGGTCTAAATCTGATCGCTGACGGCTTTAGCCCGTACCATAGGAAACAGACGCAAAAGTACGAAACACGAGATATCCACACCAGTAAGATATAGATGATGTATTGATTATAAAAGGAGTGCGGATTGACACTGGCGGAGCTGCGGCCTAGAGTGAACCTAGCGGAGCGACAATCTATGCTAATGCTCACTGTTATTGAACTAAAAGTCTTATTTACGGTACGTCGGCTGCCACAGATGGAGGCAATCGATCTTTTCGGTACTGCGAAAAGGAATCGGTGGGACGATGAAACTGGGGGACTCCCGTTCCCATCTCCAGGGACTCGATGATGTTCAGCATGGCAATCTGTCATGGTGGTCTGAGAATCCAATGACATACGATTGGCATGGTGAGATCAGTTTGACGCCCGGTACACGGGAGTGGTTCAACGAAATTGACCATCGGTTCGTCGACGCCAGCCGACCGTACCTCACGTCTCAGCGTCCATTTGACCGCATTATGCCTGATGATCTGCAGGGGAAACGGGTATTGGAGGTCGGCTGTGGCATGGGATTGCATAGCCTTGAGTTGGCACGACGAGGCGCCCAAGTACACGCAGTCGATTTGACCGATAGGGCGGTAGAGGCGACACGAGCGCGCATGAAAGAATTTGGCTTCGATCCCGAGATCCGGTGCGCGGACGCTGAGTCGCTTCCATATGACAGCTGTGAATTCGATTTCGTCTGGTCCTGGGGCGTAATCCACCATTCGGCACGTACGACCCGAATCGTGCGAGAGATAGCGCGGGTGCTCAAACCGCAAGGTGAAGCCCGTGTCATGGTCTACAATCGCGAGGCGCGTATTGTGCGACTCACCTTGCTTCGCCGCTATATCCTGAGTGGTGACTTCATGCGTCGCTCCCCAGATGAGACTCTGTGGAGATGCTCAGACGGTTATTCAGCCCGATATTATCACAAAGAGCAATTTGAGGATCTGTTTCGCGGATTTTTTGAAGACGCCTCATGCGTAACTCTTGGCCAAGAGTGCGATGTTGTACCCTTGCCGCGTCAAATACGCGGCATGATCGCATCGCAGATTTCTATGAAGCGAAAGCTCGCGATCGCGTCGCGCGTCGGCGGATTTCTATTCCTAACCGCATCGCATCCGCTCAGTTAACGCGATTTACGTGACGGACTTCGTGAACTGCGGTGCCAGGGGTACTGGACGCGGAACGGCCACCGCTTGATGATCATGGTTTGTAACGACTCATGACGATCCCGCGCTGGCCTCTGGGCTCAGCGTAGATCCCGCCCGGTGGCGGGAACACTTCGATGACGTGATGGGGTGAATCACGGGGCGGTTCGCCCGGGTAGAGCCGCGGCCCTAGGCCCGGGCGCTGGTGCTGGGGTTAGTGTCGGGCCTGCGGCGCAAGAACTGCTGGACGATGGCTGAGCAGGCCGGGGACGCTGCCCGGACGGACTGCATAATCTGTTAGCCGCAGTCCGGGGGGACGCGGCTGCCGTCCGGGATGACCCGTGCGGTTACGTCATCGAGTACCTGGACAGGCTAGATGCGGTGCTGGTGGTTGATGAGACCGGCGACGACCCCGTCCTCCCAGATGACGTTGGGCCGTACGCCGTTCGCGTACGCCCTCGGTGTAGATATCGATGGCCACTATCCCGGCACGGAAACTAAAGGCCCAGCGGAAGCTCCGTGACCTGCGACTTTACCTGGCGGGCGTCACGGTCAGTCGCCTGACTTCTATCAGGGCCGAGTGTTAACCTCCCCCGCTGACTTGCGCCAGTAGACACCGCTTCCATCGATGTTAATTATCTCAGCGGATATCGAATATCTTTGACGGTAATCCGTGACAGCCTGACGGCAAGCATCAATTTGATGATAGTCGTCGATAATGCAGAAGCCTCCGGCCGAGAGCCTCGAATACAGTGCGTCAAGGGCCTGAACGGTCGACTCGTAGAGATCGCCATCGAGCCGCAGCAATGCAATGCGATCAACCGGCGCATCCGGGAGGGTGTCCTTGAACCAGCCGGGGAGGAAGCAAACACGATCGTCTAGCAGCCCGTACCGTTTGAAACTATTCCTGACCGCGGACTCGGGTATCGCGAGTACGTCTGCGTCCAGGTCCAGCCTCAGATCCTTGTCAGCAGAGTAGTTCTCCGGATCAGGCGGCGGCACGCCTTCGAACGAGTCGGCCAGCCACACGCAGCGCTGCTCGTCGCCGTATGCGGCCAGCACGGCACGCATCAGGATACATGCGCCTCCGCGCCAGACGCCGCACTCGATCAGATCGCCCGGAATGTCTTCGGCGAGCACGGTTTCGACACAGTGCTGAAGATGCGTCAGCCTCTGCATTCCAATCATCGTCTCAGCCAAAGTAGGCCAGTTCAGGCCCAAGTTCCGCTTTTGCTCGTCGAATGGAACCGTTCGCACGAGTCTAATGTTGCGCTTAGCCAGGATGCCGAATACGCGCCTTGCTATGGGATGGTTCTTAGTGCGTATCGGGGCGAGCTCGTCCTCCCCGTACCTCGTAAGAGAGGTGCGGAGCAAGTCTAGGTACATGTCTCGCACATCTAGCGTGGTGCTCATTAATCCAGCCTATTTTTCTGCCATAAAACCGGAAGCTGGCTTACCGGCGGCAGACGAGCCGTGACGTTAGCTGCGCGTCCCAAGGTCCTCGGCAGGCGTGGTATGGGATCGATAGATTTGCTGGTCGAGTAAAAGTAGGCGAGCCGCCTCTTTGCAGGCATACCGCACTTCTCGGCACTTATCTCTCCTGAGTGGCCATCAGTGGCGGCATGCGGGCAGCAGCAGCTAACACGCTTCCAATGCGACAGCAGGGGACGGATGTCACACCGGTTAATAAGCGCAGTCGCCTTGTCTCCGCCGCGGTCGGCATGCTGTGTGGCGTGCGCCTCGTAGAGATGGCCCCGTAGGTCGGCCAGGCTATCTGTTGTCACATTTAGATACTACTCAGATACCTAGCGTGATGGAAGCCGCCACTCCTAGGCGGGACCCCATTGCCCGCCCGGCAGCGCCAGGCCCAGTGCCCGATGTAACCGGGATGTATAGCTCCAAACGCGATCTCAAGTTATACGTCGCAGACTGTGCCGACCTGGAAGATGGCGTGGAGCCTCCTGCGGGTAGAGCCGACACCGGGCATTTCCACCTCGGCGCATCACCTGTACCGCGCCGACAGCGCCACCCGGATCGGAGAGCCGAAGACGATTTCGAGTCCAGCTCCATCGAATGGGTACCGCTGGAGACTGTCTCCGGCCTGATCGGCGCAGGACATATCAGGTCGGGGTACACGCTCGGCGCGGTGTTGTACACCCTCGCTCAGGACGCCTCGGGCAGCCGTTGACGGTCCCGGTTCCTTCGGCTACTGGCAACACGATGCTTCGCCAGGTCCGTCCTCAACCGGCGGGGCATCGTCCTTACGGGCTGATCGTCAGCTCTGTGGGGCGGGGCACGGCGACGCGTGGCCCGCGGCGTAGACCAGATCGCGGCCGGCCTGGTACCAAGCTTGCCCGGATTGACGGGGAGACGCGCCGTGTCCTTCCTGAGCGCCCCGCGGGTTCACGGCGGGGGCACACGGGAGCACGTGCGCGTTGGCAAGCGAAGCTCTCACCACCCTTTGCCAGGAAGCAATCCCAGGGTCAGTGGGTGATTGTGCCGAAAGTCACATCGGGCGACCAGATTGTCTGCCAGGCGATCCCCTGTGCTTCATCAATGGCCGAGACGATGTGATTGCCGCCTTCGTAAATGGCGACATGATAGACGGGGCTGTCGGGGCTCGAATTTTCATGGAAGAACACGAGGTCCCCACCCCATGCCGCGCTTCTGCTCTCGGAGCGGAAATGCTCGAACTGCTCTTGAGCGGTTCGCGGGATCGACTTGCCGTAGTGACCGTACACGTACTCGGTGAGGCCACTGCAATCGAAGCCTGAGCTGGGAGAACTGCCCCCGTATGTATACGGGACATTCCCTATGAAAGTCTTGACGTAGGTGGCTGTCTTCTGGTTGAACGACTCCGTCTGAGCGCTAGCCGTTCCTTGGAAAAATGATAGAGCCACTACCATCGTTCCGGCGATGGTGCCTACCTTATGTCGGACTGCCATGGTCCATCCTCCTTACGTGTTGGCCGAGTGCACGGGCCTCAGGCGGCCGGTGCCGTGGGCCTCTTCGTGGTCGCTACTATGGCGCGACTGGCCCGTGTAACGCAGGGGAAGCGTCTATTCACGCTCTGAAATAGAAATCCCGCGCTGCAACAGCATGCGGCATCGGGACCGAAAATTACGACAAATCATCAAATTGTTCCAGCTTATGGAACATTTTTTGCTCATGCTTATCAGCTTTCACAGACGATAACATACGTATCACAGTTGGATTTCTGGATTATCACTGCATATGCCCGAGGCCTTTGCGTGGCGCTGAGGCACCTGCGTAGGCAGTCGTCAGGTATGCCTCTGACCTGGGATAACGCGAATCGGAAGAGAAGTGCGCATGGACTCGCCTGCCGGACGGGGGAGCACCTACCGAAGGCGGATCGGCTCGGGGTCCCGCTGCGCGGTGAGGGCCCTTCGTCCGGCCGAGGCCAGGCGCATCCGAGCGGGCCGCTCCTGGCCTCCGGGCGGCGGTTCGTACCGGCTTTCGAGAACCCGCCTGAGGGTGAAGAGCTCGGTGTCGACGATCGGCGGCCTGACAGTCGAAATCGGCGTCGTCGAGCGCGCCGGGCTGGAAGAAGGTACTCATGGACGATGCGTCGCGGGTCGGTCGAACGACGCATGATTGCCCTGCCGGCCAGCGAGGCGCCACCTGAAGATCGACGCCACCTGGCCAAGCAGGCGGCCCTGGTAGATGCGTGAGTGCAACGTATCTACCAGCGCCGCGTGGACCGTGCCTCGATCCGGGAAACGACGTAGATCATGGCGCAGCGTTCGGGGTCACGGTCGACGGATTCTCCGCGGCGTAGGCCGCGAGCGAGTCGTGCTTGACCGCGGCCCAGAGCTGATTGTCGAGCGCCGGGATCAGCACCAAGTTTTTCTCTTTGCCCACTGTCTGCGTGGGCGCGGTCACGAAGGTCGCGGCATCGGCGCCCAGTTTGGAGAATTGCTTGACGAGCGAATCGATGTCGGCGTTGGAGAAGTCACTGTCCACGGACAGCAAACTGGTGACCGCGCTGAGTACGTGAACCGTCGTAAGGGGGTGGGTGAAGATCTGGTCCTTGTCGACCGTGGTCATGAGCGTGCGGAAGAGGTTCTCCTGGCGTTCCAGCCGGTTTCGACCGGTGAGCGACGGGTCGCGGGCATAGTAGATCGCGGTGACGCCGGTGAGGTGGTTGACCCCTTGTACGAAGTTGTACCCGTAGCCGTTGGTGGCAGTCGGCACCGTGACGTCTATCCCGCCAACGGCGTTCACAAGGGCGCTGATGTGGGCGAAGTCGAGCCTCGCGTAATGGTTGATGGGCAGTCCGGTGAATTGCGTGATCGTCTGCACCATCAGGCTGGGGCCGCCCTGCTCGAACGAATTCCAGAGCGGCTCGGTGCCGTGGCCCGGCACGGGGACCACGACGCTGCCCGGGATCGTTACGGCTCCGCCGCCCCTCCCATTGGCATTGGTGTGAACCAGCATGAAGAGGTTGCTGCCGGCCACTTCGGCCTTCTGGGTGGTGGTTAGCCCCGTCGGCCCCAGTTCGAAGGTGGCGATCAGGAATGTCGCCCCGTCCAAGCCAGGGATCGGCACAAGATGGTTGACGTGGAGACGCGGGATGCTGCTCTCCATGTGGTTGATGTACGCGTAAATGCCGACCGCGAGCACGATCACCAGGCAGAGAACTGACCCGAGCGCGATGAGCATGATGCGCGAGGAACGGCGCTTCCGCCTTCGCCGGCTCGGCTCGGCCTCAGGATACGTGACGGCCTCGGTGAAGAAATCGAAGTGAGCTTCGTCATCCGTATCGGGCGTATCGGACATTAGTTCCCCCGCGAATAGCTCTCTTTGGGCCTGTGGCCAGGTCTTTACCACAATGTGTTATATTTATATCACGCAAAGTAATGTATGCAGACGCTGGGGGCAAGGCACCGCATTTCCGATCACGTCTAGGGACGAGGGGACCACGTGAGCGAAGAGGCGCTGGCCGGGGGGATCCGGCACGGGCTAGTGCGTAGCGTCAGCGAGCGTCGGTGGGTCCAATTGGTCATCGAAGCCGGATACGACGCCATTGTGTGGATTGGCGCACTATTCGTGGCGGCCCGGACGGTAGGGGCCCTAAGCGACGGCTACCTGACGAAGATTTCCTTCTGGTCCGGGTTGGCGACAGTTTGCCTGGTGGTGGCCGGATGCGGTCTCGCCGCAGGGCTTTACCGCCGCCGGTACTTGCGAGGAAGCCGTGAGGAGGTGGAGGCGGTGTTGCTGGCGTGCTTGCTGACAGCATGTTGCCTGGCCGTCGTTGGCCTGGCCTTCCTGACGCATCGGAGTGCTTTGCTTGAGACGGTCATAGGCGGTGCGGCGTTTGCCGTGGTGGCGATGCTCGGTGCTCGTTATGTCGCGTTCGCCGCAAGGCTGCGGCTAAGGCCGGCGGCCGCGACGGCCGTGAAGATCATCGTATTCGGGGCCGGAGACGCGGGCACTCAGCTAATCCACCGGCTGGCCACGCAGGGGGGCGCGGCCTACCGGCCGGTGGCGCTCCTCGACGATGACCCGGCCAAGAGGCGGCTGCGGATCCAGGGCGTCCCAGTACTCGGCGGACGCGGCCAGCTGGCGGAGATCGCCGCGAGCACCGGCGCCGAGGTCCTGGTCATCGCGATCGCCGGGGGGAGCGGCAAGGTCATTCACGACCTCACCGAGGCCGCCGAGCGCTGCGGGCTCGCTCCGAAGGTGATCCCATCGGTCAGGGAACTGCTCACCGGTCGGGCGCAGATCGAAGGTGTGCGTGATCCGCGCATCAGCGACCTGCTCGGGCGCCGGGCGGTGACGACCGATGTGGCCTCGGTACGTGAGCACATCGCGGGCAAGCGTGTCCTGGTGACCGGCGCCGGGGGATCCATCGGCGCCGAGCTCTGCCGCCAGCTGCACCGGTTCGGGCCCGCGGAGCTGATCATGCTGGACCGTGACGAGTCGGCCCTGCACGCGATCCAGCTCGCGCTGCGCGGGCGTGCCCTGCTCGATTCCGACGAGACTGTGCTGGCCGACATCCGCGACGAGCACCGGGTCAGGGAAGTGTTCGGGCGGTTCCGGCCTGAGATCGTATTCCATGCCGCGGCGCTTAAGCACCTGCCGCTGCTGGAAGGCTGCCCGGCCGAGGCACTCAAGACCAACGTCTGGGGAACGCTCACGGTCCTTCAGGCCGCGGCCGATCACGGCGTCCAGTCGTTCATCAATATCTCTACCGATAAAGCCGCGAACCCTATAAGCGTGCTCGGCTACTCCAAGCGGATCACCGAACGCCTCACCGCGCACATGTCGGCCCGGACGGACAGCACGTACCTTAGCGTGCGCTTCGGCAACGTACTCGGCAGCCGAGGGTCGGTGCTCACCGGCCTGTCCGCGCAGGTAGCCGCGGGCGGCCCGATCACCGTGACGGACCCCGATGTGAGCCGTTATTTCATGCTCGCCGACGAGGCGGTTCATCTCGTGCTGCAGGCGGCCGTGATCGGCCGGGGCGGGGAGGTCCTCGTGCTCGACATGGGCGAGCCGGTGCGGATCGCCGACATCGCGCGGCGGCTGGCTGCCAGAACGGACCGGGAGCTGGAGGTCGTATTCACCGGACTGCGGCCTGGCGAGAAGCTGACCGAGGAGTGCCTCGGGCACGGAGAGACCGACCACCGTCCGTGCCACCCGCTGATCTGCCAGGTCCCGGTACCGGCATTGGATCCCGGCGAGGTCACCGCCCTGGACCCGAACGTCGATCCAGGCTCGCTACGCCAGGTCCTAGCCGCCCGGGCCTACGGGCCCTCCGGCGACGCCGTGTTGACCATCCCGCCCCAGCAGCGGACTAAGAGCGCGGCGCAACGGTTACGAATGCGGTCCAGCATGCGCCCAGCCAAGCCCAGCCAGGCTCTTTACCAGCCGGTCGAGGAGACCGGCGGTATCCGCATAGGCGCGGAGCGATCCGCCCGCCGGATCTGCCACGTCGTCATCGAGGGAATCACCAAGCAGCGAGGTGCGCTCGCGTCCCGCGTGAACGCACGACAGCCAGCCGGACAACGATTCGCCGGGCAGCCGCGGTCCGATCTGGTCACCGCGGCGGATGAGTTCCTTCAGCGTGAACGCACGCGGCCATGCGCCTGGCTCGGTGATCGCAGCGTGCCTGAGACTGTCCCGGGCCATCGCCAGCACCAGGCTGGCGGAGGCCAGGTCGGCCGCGCAGACGATGCGGCTGCGGTGCGCGGCGATATCGATCCCGTAGGAGGCCATGACCGAGATAACTTCCGGGTACGGCGGGTCTCCGCTGCTGATCATCCCGGCCGAGCGCACCGGCACGGTCACGCCGAGTGCGGCCAGCCGCCGCGCGAGCAGCGCAGCCGCCATCGGCGACCGACATACGTTTGCGGTGCACAGTACGACAATGTCGGCCTCGCCGGGATCGGTCATAGTCATATCGCAGAAAAGTTCTTTTCGTCCGCTTTCCGTAAAGTAACGCCTTCATTTTACAGGCACGAGTGATATTTTACAGTGGTCATGTTTGACGTACACTCATTTCAAGTATCCGCTATTTGCGAATCAGAGAGAAAGGTATAATGGCTGAATTCGGCTCCGAGCCATCATTTCGTACTTATCTGCATATCATACGGCAGCGAAAATGGTGGATTGGCGCGATAACTGTGCTCGGCCTGGCGGCCAGCCTGGCGTTCTCGCTTACCGCGCACAAACAGTATTCAGCCACCACCCAGCTGCTGGTACAGTCGTCTTTCGTCGCGAGTGGGCTTGGACTGGAACAGGAGCCGGTCACCCAGACGGACGTGCAGACCGAGTTGCAGCTGGTCACCAGCGCTCCCGTTCAGCAGGTCGTCCGGAGTCGGCTGAAAAGCACGCCAGCGGTGTCGGTCTCGGAAGTGGGCGAGACGAACGTGATAGCCATCACAGCCATTAGTCAAGTGCCGGCCCATGCGTCGCTGATTGCGAATGTCTATGCGGCGGCGTTCGTGCAGTACCAGCAGGCCGTCGCAAGCGATAGCCTGGTGACCATCGAGGCACAGCTGCGCTCACAGATCTCATCGGTCGAGAAGCAACTCAGCTCCTTCGGAAGTAACACGACCTCAGTCGAGGCGGGAGCGCTGCTCAACCAGGAGGCGGTCCTGAAGGAGCAACTGTCCCAGATGCAGGTCAGCGGCTCGGTCGACACAGGCGACGTGGTGGTGGTCGCGCCCGCGCAGACCCCTGTCTCACCGAGCTCGCCTCAGCCCGTCCAGGACGCCTTGGTCGGCTTCGCCGCCGGGCTCGTGCTCGGCCTCGGCGCGGCATTCCTGCGCGATAGCTTTGATGACAGACTGACCTCCAAAGAGGCGACCGAGCACGCCGGGAGTGCCCCGGTGCTGGCCATGACACCGCTGTTGACTTCCTGGCGGCGGCAGGACCCGCTGGTAGTAACGGTAACTCAGCCGACTTCCCAGGCCGCGGAAGCTTACCGGTCGCTGCGCACCTCGCTGCAGTTCGCCCGGCAGGAGCGGCGGCTTCGCAGCCTGGTGGTGACCAGCCCGGGGGTTGGTGATGGCAAGACCTCGACGCTGGCTAACCTGGGGGTCGTCTTCTCTCAGGCGGGCGAGCGGGTACTGCTAGTCTCGTGCGACCTGCGCAGGCCCCGGATCGGGGAGTTCTTCGGGCTGGACGAGCAGGCGGGCCTGACTGAGGTTCTGCTCGACCACCGGACGCTGGAGGAGGCGGTGCTGCCTGTGCCAGGCTTTGACGGGCTCAGCCTGCTCCCGGCCGGACCAGTCTCGAAGAACCCGGCCGAACTGCTAGACAATGCCTGCGCCCGGGATATCTTCGCGCGACTGCGGGATCAGTATGACCTGGTCCTGATCGACAGCCCGCCGGTGCTGCCGGTCACAGACGCCGCCATCTTGTCCCGGCACGCGGACGCCACGCTGATGATCGCAGCGGCAGGCCAGACCCGGAAATCCGACCTGCACCGCGCCGTAGAGAAGCTGGACCAAGTCGGCACGATGATCCTCGGTACCGTGCTCAACAAGGCGACTAGACAGACTGGGCGTTACTACGGATACACGTATACCTACAAGGCCTACCGGGCAGGGGCGCACGCCGGAGCGCAGGTGGGACACCTGAACGGCAATAGCGGGATAAAAAGTCACAGATCGAGCGAATCATTCCAGGGCGGTCCTGCGCTTGCTATGCCGAAATAATTGGATTGAGGGAAGCCGGGTCGCGCTTACTGCTGGAAATAGCGAGGGTCGGGAGCAAATGCCGGGATATTGACGGGTTCATGCCTAGGGGAGGTATCGACGGACCCATGTCGGGGGGATTCACTGACCTGTTCGCTGTGGTCGCATGCGGCGTGGTGGTAACCGGAGCGGAAGCCGTGACGATTCCACTATTGCGCTGGGCGGCCATCATCGACGTGCCCGGCCACCGGTCCTCCCATACCGTCCCGACGCCCCGCGGCGGGGGAATCCCGATCGCCGCTGGATTGCTTGTGGCCGCCGGAATGATCGGCGGGACGAACGCGGTTGTCTTCGCATTTGCCGTGGCCGCCTTCGGCCTGCTCGGGTTCGCCGAGGACCTGCGCGGGCTTACGGCCGGCCGTCGGCTGATCATGCAGGCCGTGGGCGCCATCATGGTCGCGGTCGTGCTGGTCAGCGCCCTGGCGAGCCCGGCGATCGTGCTCGTGGCACTGGCCGCGCTGGTCGCCGCGTGGATCACCGGGTTCGTGAACGTGTTCAACTTCATGGACGGCGTCAACGGCATCTCTGGGGCGCATGCCCTGATCGCAGGCGTCGTCTATGCCGGCCTGGGATGGTGGCGGCACGACGGGTTCCTGCTCCCGGCGGGTGCTGCCGTCGCCGTCAGCGCACTCGTATTCCTGCCCTGGAACGCCGGTCAGGCCCGGGTGTTCCTCGGTGACGTCGGCAGCTACGCGCTCGGCGCGGCCCTCGCGGTACTGGCTGCCTACGCCGTTAGGGACGGAATCGCCGTCGAGGCCGCGCTCGGTCCCCTGGTGCTCTATATCGCCGACACTGCATGGACGCTGCAGCGGCGCATCCGGGCCGGCGAGCGGTGGCTGGAGCCGCACCGCACTCATGTTTACCAGCGGTGGTGCGATGCAGGATGGTCGCATCAGCGGGTCACGGTGATGGCCGCGGCCACCACTGTGGTGCTCAGCCTGCTGGGGGCGGCCAGCCTAGCCGGTGATCCCGCTCTGCGGGCCGCCGCCGATCTGGCCGGGGCGGCGGTCATTGTCACGTACCTGCGGTCACCGGCGCTGCTTGCGCGCCGCCTGGTGCGGACGGAGGCATCGTGACGATGCGGATCATCATCGTGACCCACTACTTCCCGCCAGAGACCGGCGCCCCTCAGGCCCGCCTTTCCGGCCTGGCGGCCGCCTGGGCCGCAGACGGTGACGACGTCACCGTCCTTACCGGCATGCCCAACCACCCGACGGGGGTGATACCGCCCGAATATCGTGGCGCGGTCCGGCGCCGCGAGCGGCGTGACGGCTACCGGGTGCTGCGCACCTGGCTCTATGCCACCCCGAACGAGGGAATGGCCCGCAAGACCATTGGCCATCTGAGCTTCATGATCAGCAGCGTGCTGCTCGGCGGCCGCGCCAGCGGACCGGCGGACGTCATCGTCGTCTCCTCGCCGACCTTCTTCGCCGTCGGCGCCGGGTGGCTGCTCGCCCGGCTTAAACGGGCGCGGCTCGTGGTGGAAGTCCGCGACCTGTGGCCGGCGATCTTCACCGAGCTCGGCGTGCTGACCAGCCGCCCGGTGATCCGCCTGCTGGAGCGACTGGAACTCGCCGCCTACTCAGCGGCCGACACCGTGATCGTGGTGAGTGACGGGTTCCGTGCCAACCTGATCGGACGCGGTGTCCCGGCCGGCAAGGTGCACACCATCCGCAACGGCGTGCGTCCTGGCGAGTTCGATCCTGAGGCACCGGCGGACCCCCGACTACGTGCCCGGCTCGGCGCCTGCCCCGATGACTGCGTGGTGCTCTACGCCGGGACGCACGGCATTTCGCAAGGGCTGACGTCGGTGGCCGACACCGCGGCCCAGCTCACCGATGAGGCTATCTGGTTCGCGTTCGTCGGCGACGGTGCAGACAAGCAACGACTGCAGCACCGGGTCGCCGAACACGGACTGCGGAACGTCACCCTGCTCCCTGGGATTCCGCACGAGGAGGTGCCGGCGCTATTGGCGGCCGCCGACATCTGCCTGGTCCCCTTGCGTGATGTGCCGCTGTTCTCGTCCTTCATCCCTTCGAAGATGTTCGAGTACCTCGCTGCAGGCAAGCCCGTCGTGGCAGCGCTGGCGGGCGAGGCCGCGCAGATCCTGCGCGAGGCAGGTGCCTGGGTTGTGCCACCGGCGGATAGCGAGGCCCTCGCGGCCGCGATCCGGACGCTCGCCGCCGACCCGGAGCGGCGGCAGGCGATGGGACGGCAAGGGCGCTGCTACGTCGAGAAGCACTTCGATCGCGGGGTGCTGGCCCAGCTGTACCGCAAGCTCCTCGACGCACCAGGGAGCCAAAGATGAAGCTTCTGGTCGTCGGCGGCAGCGGCTTTCTCGGCGGCTACGTTCTCCGCGAGGCGGCCCGCCGCGGGCACCAGACCCTGGCGCTGGCCCGCAGCCCCGAAGCAGCCCGCGCAGTGGCAGCTAACGGCGCGCGACCGCTGAGCGGTGACCTCGACGATGCCCGCCGCCTTGATGAGGCGTTCGCCGCGGCCAGCTGTGAGGTCCTGCTCTGCCTGGCGTCGCTGGGCCATGGTCACGGCCCAAATATCGTCGCGGCAGCCGAGGATGCCGGGGTCCCGCGGGCCGTGTTCGTCTCTACCACCGCGGTGACCACGACCCTTCACCGGCCGACTAGGCAGATCCGGCTGACCGCGGAAGAGCAGATCCGCGGTTCCGGACTGGACTGGACGATACTTCGGCCGACGATGATCTACGGTGCCGCCGGTGACCGCAACCTGTCCCGACTGCTTCCGCTGCTGCGCCGGGCAGCGGCGCTGCCGGTGCCGGCCACCGGCGGATGTCTGCACCAGCCGGTGCATGTGGGCGACGTCGCCGACGCTGTGCTGACCGCCCTGCAGTGCCCCGCGGCGGTAGGCTCGCTGTACAACGTGGCCGGGCCCGAGCCGCTCCCGTTCGCGGAACTTCTGCGGACCTGCGCCCGAGTGGTCGGAAGCCGGACCCGGCTGGTGCCCGTACCGCTCGCACCGCTGGTGACGTTGGCGCGCGGCTACGAGCGGTTGAGCCGCCATCCCCGGATCCGGCCAGAGCAGTTGCTGCGGCTGGCTGAGGACAAGGCCTTCCCTATCGAAGCGGCGATCCGCGATCTCGGCTACGCCCCGCGCTCGTTTTCCAGCGGCATCGGTGACGAGGCGCGCCTGCTTGGGCTCGCAGTATGACCCTCGCCGTCCTCGGCCGCACCGTGGTCCAGCTACGGCCCGCCCAGTTGGCGCACCGCGCGCGGCTACGCACTCAGCAGGCTGGCGTGCGCAGGTTCCCGGAAGCGGGGCGCCTGATCATGCCCGGCGCGGACCCGGCGGCCGCAGTCGGCTGGCCGGACGCGGCCCGACCGGTGGACGCGCTGACCCCTGGCTGCTGGCCCGGCCTGGCTGAACTGCGCACGGGCAAGATCAGGCTGCTCGGGCTGGCCCGTGAGCTCGGCTGGGAGCATTCCGA
>Ga0302325_10012244_pt1 | contig 18414 bp, 14 predicted proteins | sample Palsa_T0_2_FD_201948 | JGI IMG/M metagenome (GOLD analysis project Ga0302325, IMG submission 201948) | Peat permafrost microbial communities from Stordalen Mire near Abisko, Sweden - Palsa_T0_2 | ecosystem: Environmental > Terrestrial > Soil > Palsa > Peat permafrost | place: Sweden: Abisko...
TTACTAAAACCGCGGAGAGCGATCATCTCCAAATCGTTTCTGGCGTCATCCTTAAGCAGGACTGCCGTCCGATTACACCCAAAAGCCTCAGCAACGCCGCCTACGATCTCGTCCAGCAACTTCTCCAGCTCGAGTATCGAGTTCACCTTCTTCGCTGTTTCCTGCAGCAGCAGAAGCTGACGCACTCGGCGTTCCAGAACCTGAATTGTCGTCCCCGCGGTCATTTCGTAGTATGGTAACGCAATTCCCAAATATCAGTGCGATAGAGCCTCCGGTTTCCGCAGCCACGCCGCACTCGCTCACTGGAGTTCGATCACGGTGCTCCCATGCGCAGGCAGGGTGACGCTCACGTCTTTTGACGGCTTGCCCGTCTCCATCGTCCAAGCATCCTCAACCGCATGTTTTCCATTGTCCAGGCCAAGCTCCTTCCACGTGGCGCGCAGCGTGACCGGTTTGCTGTCGAGGTTGAAGAACGCATAATACTCCGCATAACCGCGCGCGCCGGGAGTGTTGATGGTGGCCCGCCACACGCGCGCATTCTCAAATCCTGCAGGCAGGCCCGTCGCTTCAACCGGGCGGCTGAACGACGAAGCCTGGTCAATGAACAGGAGCGTCTGGTTGGTGATAAGCGACCGCGTATATGCATCGAGCTTGGTCAGATTGGCGCCCAGAATCAGCGGCGACCTGGCCACAGCCCACAGTGTGTACTCCGTTTTCTCTTCGTCTGGGCTAAGCCGCGACTGCCTCGCCTCGCCCCATCCGGGATGCGGTCCCAGCCAGCCAAACGGCAGCATATCTTCGTCCGGCCAACTCCCCGGCCCCACATACGGAACCCACTTGGCCAGCCTGTCGAAGGCATCGCGCGTTCCGAAAGGAAACTCGCCGTCTCCCGGCTTGTGCTCCATCGTCCACCCATCCCAGTGGTCGTCGGAGATGCGCCACATCTGCGCATGCTCGGCAACCTCCGCCGCGTGATCCAGCGAAGTGGGCCCCGGCGACAAGCTCAGCACAATCGGTCGCCCCGTCTTGCGGATAGCCTTGGCAATCTGGGCAATTTCCGTGGCGCGGTACGGACGGTCGCTGATGCAATCGACCTTGATGTAGTCCAGCCCCCAGGCGGCATACTTCTTCAACATCGAATCGTAGTAAGCTTGTCCCGCGGCATTGTCCGCCACGCCCCAGTTGCCCTGGTCCCATGGGCAGGGAGATGTCATATCTGCTGCGTCAACGGCGTGAAACGTCGAACCGGCAATGGGCAGATTCTGCTTCACCACGCCGCGTGGAATCCCGCGCACGATATGAATGCCGAATTTGAGCCCCTTCGCATGGACCCAATCGGCCAAGGGCTTGAACCCCGCGCCGGCCGCCGAGGAAGGGAATCGACTCACTGCCGGAATCAGGATGCCATTTGCGTCCCAATCGTATTTGTCCGCCTCCACGTTCCCGCCGAACGGATTCTCCATGTACCACCCCTCGTCGATGACCGCATATTCCCAGCCGAACTGCCGCAGGCCCGCAAGCACCGTGGCATTGGCTCGGTAGTCGGCCTCGTCGATGGTCAGCCCATAGGCATCCCAACTGTTCCAGCCCAGCGGCGGCGAAGGTGCAACACTCTGCGCGGTCGCTGGTGTTGCGGATGAAAGGACAAGAACAATCACGACGGCAAGAAAAACACGAATGCGAGCCATGCGAAAATCGTATACCACCTGCGCGGCTGCTTCTTGGCCGGCAATGGCGATTGCTCGCCGCATCGCCATTTCGGCAGGGTGCGATAAGCTTGTGCAGAGGTATTTTCCATGCGTTTTCGCGCCCTGAGCCGTATGGCTCTTGCGTCGCTTGCCCTTGCGTTTGCATTCGGCCTGGCGGCTCAACGGCCGTCTGTCGGGGCCAATCCGTCATCCATTCAGAGCGCGCCCAACCCGCCGCTACCAGTCATTCATGTCGACAACGGACCCAACTCAGCGCAGGCGCAGGCACAACATTACGTGGTGCTGGTCTCGCTCGATGGGTTCCGCTGGGACTACGCCAGACGCGATGGCGCGAAGCATCTGCTCGCTCTGGGCAAGCATGGAGTGTGGGCTCCAGATGGCATGTTGCCCAGCTATCCATCGCTCACGTTTCCCAACCACTACACCATCGTCACCGGCCTTTATCCCGAGCATCACGGGCTGGTTGCCAATAGCTTTTACGACGAGACAAAACAGGCCCGCTACGCCATCGCGGACTCATCTGCCGTAAGCGACGGCACATGGTATTCCGGCACTCCGTTGTGGAGCCTGGCTGAGAGCCAGGGTATGCGCACGGCGTGCTTGTTCTGGCCGGGGTCAGAGGCGAAGATTGCGGGCTTTCAACCCACCTACTACCTGCATTTCGACAATAAGATCGACGACACGGCCCGCATTGAGCAGGTGCTGGCCTGGCTTCGACTGCCTGCTGAGGACCGGCCGCATTTCATCACGCTGTATTATTCCGAACCGGACCATGAGGGCCACGAGTTTGGCCCCGATGCTGCGGAGACCAAGGCTGCCGTGCTCAAGGTGGACGGACTGATCGGGGAACTCAAGGCTGGCCTCGACGCAACGGGTTTGCCCGTCGATTTGGTCGTTGTCAGCGATCACGGCATGGCCAAGGAGGAAGGCGGCTGGATCACCCTTGACCAGTTCGCCGACCTGACCGGCTTTGAATCCGCCGGATTTTTGCTTTATGGCAAGACCGACGAGGACCGCGAGCGCGTCTACAACCAGCTCAAGAAGGCCTCACCGCAATTTTTTGTCTACCGCCGCAAGGATGTGCCGGCAGCTCTCAACTACAGGGACAACCCTCGTGAAGGCGACCCTGTGGTCATCGCAAATGGTGCTTATGCCATCCGGGCCCATGCACCGACCGCCGGCAAGCCTGATCAGCCTCCCACCGTCGGCATGCACGGCTTCGATCCAAGGCGGTTGCCAGCGATGAAGGCCAGCTTTTTTGCCGCTGGACCCGATATAGTCGATGGAAAAACGGTCGCGCCGTTTGAAAATGTGAACCTGTACCCCTGGCTGGCTCACCTGCTCGGCCTCAACCCCGCAAAGACCGACGGCAGTTTGAATGTGCTGGCCGGATCCCTGCGCGACGGCGGAGTCGTTCAAGAGAAATAAGGGCAGGTGCCTGAAGATTAAAGGAGTTCTGAACGAATGAAGCTAGTGCTAGGAATTGACGGTGGAGGAACCAGAACTCGCGCGTCCATCGTCGCAGTCCACGCGGGCGTTGCCGGTGAGCAGGTTTTGGCTCATGGCGAAAATGGATCCATCAAGCGGCTTCGGGTGGGCGCGGAGGCTGCGGAAGCCAATCTTCGCGAGCTGCTGAAAGATGTGTTTGCGCAGGCCGGGGTAACGGGTGTGTCCGCAGCCTGTTGTGGCGTCGCCAGTTGCAGTCTGCCTGGCATCGTTGAGTGGATCACGGCAGTTCTCAAGGATTTCGGCGCGGAGCGTTGCGAAGTCGTCGGCGACGAAGTCATCGCTCTGGATGCTGCCTTTCAGGGTGGTCCCGGAATCCTGCAGATTGCCGGCACCGGTTCGAACACCATCGGCCGCGCGCCAGACGGCAGCCGCGAGTGGGCAGGCGGTTATAGCTCGCGACTGGGAGACGAAGGCTCCGGCTATTGGATCGGGTTGCACAGCATTCGCAGGGCGCTCCATGCGTTTGACCGCGAGGAGCCCACGCAGGTTCTGAAAAAAGTGGGCGAGATCTGGGGTACGCCGGGCCTTGAAGACCTGGTGAGCCTGGGTGACGGCACGCCCGGCCCTGACTTTGCCGCGCTCGCGCCGGCCATCAACGAGCTTGCCGAGGCCGGCGACCCGGTTGCCTTGACGGTTCTGAGGCAGGCTGCGGCCGATCTCGTAGAGTTTGTCCTGTTGGTCCGCGCCAAGTTGCGCCGCAAGCACGGCATCGCGGGCGAGGTTCCTGTGGCCTGGACGGGCGGGGTGGTAGAAAAAATGACCATCGTGCGCGAAGCCTTCTTCGCAGGCCTGCACGCGGCAGCGCCGGAGATGCCAGTCGGTAGCGAAGGAGTGATCCCTTTGGACGGGGCTCTGTGGCGGGCCAAGAGGTTGGCGGAAGCCACGAATTAGGGGCAGAGTTTCTACTCGTTCACTGCAAGGTTGACGCCTTCTTCCCATTCACGAACGAGGCAGTCAGCCGTCCCTTGCCATCCACGGCCACGAGATTGGCGGGCTGGCCCACGCACAGCGAACTGGCTGTGTCGCCGAGGCCCGTCATAGATGCCGGGTTGGCAGTGAGCAACCGCAATCCCTCTTCCACCGACGCGCCGGTGAAGGCAAGAAAGTTGCTCAGCGCCCGGTCGAGAGTCAACACGCTGCCGGCCAGCACATCACCCAAGGAGGCCCTGCCGTCGGCCACCTGGACCGTGAGCCCTCCCAGTTGATACTCGCCGTCGGGCATACCCGCCGCGCTCATGGCGTCGGTGATCAGAATGGCGCGCTCCGACCCCTTGCAGCGCCACCAGATTTTCACCATTTCCGGGGTGTTGTGAATGCCGTCGCAAATCAGCTCGGCAAACAATGAATCGGTGGTGAGCACAACGCCCAGAATCCCTGGCTCGCGGTGGTCCAGCGGGCGCATGGCGTTGAAGGTGTGCGTGGCGCTTAAGGCTCCGGCGGCAATGACTGCGCGGGTCTCTGCTGCAGTGGCATTCGAGTGACCCACGGAAACGCGCACACCCCGCGCGGTGGCGTGAGCCGCCAGTTCGACTGCTCCCGGAAGTTCGGGAGCCAGCGTCATTAGCCGGATGTTTCCCTCGGCGGCCTCGTAGAGCCTGTTGAATACAGCAATGTCTGGTTCGAGCAAAAGTCCGGCCGGATGAACCCCACGCTTAGAATGAGAAAGAAACGGCCCTTCAAGATGAATGCCGACGGGCCAGCTCACCGTCTCCCTTGGGTCTGGCCGGTGCGCCAGCAATTTTGCAAGTGCAGAGAGTGAGAGCAATGTCACATCAAGAGGCGCTGTAACGGTGGTAGCAAGGTAGCTGCCCGTTCCGTGCGAGGCGAGGAAGCGACCAATGGTGTTGAGCGCTTCAGCAGTGGCTTCCATCACGTCGTGGCCGGCTGCGCCGTGGATGTGTACGTCGAGAAAGGCCGGGGCCAGCGTGGCGCCGGGAAAATCGAAAACCTGATCCCCGCTCACCGTTGGCAGCTCGCCGGAAGCATGGGAGCTGATCGAGACAATCCGCCCGTCCTCGATCAGAATCACAGGGAGGTCCTGCAGGCTTGTTCCGTTCCAAAGCTTCTCAGCGGTCAGCACCGTGCGCATGAGAAGAGCTTACTGCATCGCAGACGCAATCCGCCTTCGAGCGCGAGGCTGATTTTTCCTTTGTTGATGGGGAGGTGCGCCGTGCGCTGTCGGGAACCGGAATGTTTGCAAAATGCGTAAGTGACCTGCCCCGCTATTGAATCAGCAGGTTGAGGCGCCTTCCGTTCACACCTTGTTCCTGAGCAGTCTTCAGTGCTTCCTGGGTCGCGGCCAACTCAATCTGGCAAGCCGACAATTTTGCGGCCAGCAGCGCGAACTCCGACTCCAGATGCATACGCAGATCCTGAATAGCCTGTTCCAATCTGCTGTTAGCGGCAAGCTGATCGGCCTGACTCTTCTGCACAGCCTTCAGATTGGGCAGAATCACATCGGAAAGCAGTTGGGTAAGTGAACCAAAGGGGCCAGTCATGAACAGATTCTAAAGACAAACCAGCAGATACGCCTCATTACCGATGGACGGCCATTGGTAATGGGTGATGATCGGCTGATTAGCTCGCATTTCAACGCCTGAAGTGAATTAGCGGTAAATGTTGTATACCGTTTAATTTAAATGCCCTTGCCTGGTGTCCACCTCCGGCTGAATGGCGGATTTTGAATTTGCAACAGGGAATTGAAGCGGAATGAAAGGCGATTTTGATAAGGTTCTGCCATGGATATGAAGGCCTTCATCGCGGTTGCCGGCACAGTTCTAAGCTTTGGAGCTGGAACGGCCTCTGCCCAGACGGTGGATCTGTCCACTAGCAAACAGTTGATCGGCGAGATTCCGGGGCATCCGCAGCGCTTGAACAGCTTGCCGATGTCGATGGCTGTTTCTCCGGGCGGCCGCTATGTGGTCACGGTGAACTCCGGTTATGGGACATTCGAGTCGAAGTATGAGCAGTCGCTGGCGGTTGAAGATACCCAGACGGGCACCATTCAGGACTTTCCGGATGACCGCACATTGGTGAACGCCAAGCAGACACTCTACTCCGGGCTTGCATTCAGCCGCGACGGGAATCACCTTTACGCGACCATGGGCTCGCTGACGAAGCCGATCGGCGACGGCGTGGCAGCGACCGGCAATGGCATCGTGGTTTACAGCTTCAATGCGGGAAGGATCGCGCCGGAGCGGTTCCTCCCATTGCCTTTGCAGCAACTGGCTCCGGGCAGGAAAACCAAGCTGATCGGCGGTTGGGAGGCAGACAAGGGTGTTCCGTTTCCGGCGGCGATAGCGGTGCTGGGGCCCGCAGGCGGTTCGGGGGCTCAAGAGAAGCTGCTGGTTGCGGATAATCTTTCCGACGATGTTCTCCTTCTGGATTCTGCCAGCGGTGCGATCGAGAAGCGCTTTGACCTTTCTGAAAGCAATGCCGTGCCATCCACTTATCCCATTGCCCTGGCGGTTTCAAAAGACGGCGCGCGAGCCTTTGTGGCGCTTTGGAATGCCTCGGAGATCGTGGAGCTTGATCTGGCCAAGGGAACGGTGAGGCGCAAACTTGCTTTGCTGAAGCCGGCAAGTCCAATTGCTCCCGGTACACACCCTTGCGCCCTTGAATTCTCACCGGATGGAAACACGCTCTATGTGGCGCTTGCCAACCGGGATGCGGTTGCGGCTGTGAATGTGCGTTCCGGCGCGAACCAGGCCCAGTTCTCAATCAAGGGCTACTTCGATACTCGCCTTCCGGGTCAGAGCTACTTCGGCGCTGAGCCCGAGGCGCTGGCCGTGAGCTCGGATGGGCACCGCTTGTATGTGGCCAATGCCATCACCGATGCCATTGCGGTAATCGACACCCGCAAATTGAGCAGACGCTCGGCGAAGCGCGGAATGGTGGAACCCAAGGGCTTCATCCCTACGGAGTGGATGCCGATGGCTATGGCCTTTCTTCCCAGCGCGTCAGGGGGCAAGCTCTATGTTGCAACGGCGAAGGGTAAGGGCACGGGGTCGAACGCACTGCCCATGCAAGCCGCCGAGGGGCAGAAGGAAAAGCGCTTCCTGCGGCCGTACAGTTACATCGCTTCGCTGCTGCACGGTTCCCTGGCAGCATTGGACACGAAGGAGGTCGAGAAGAACCTGTCGCACTGGACCTCAGTCGTACTGGAGTCGAACCGCATGAAGGCCGCTGAGGAGAAGATTGCCTTTGCCGGAGGACAGCAGAACCCGATCAAGCACGTGATCTATATCATCAAAGAGAACCGCACCTACGATCAGGTTCTCGGCGACTTAAAGAAAGACGGCAAGCCGGTGGGCAATGGCGACCCGAGCCTGACCATGTATGGCGAATCCATAACGCCGAATCTGCACAAGCTGGCCTTGCAATTCGGTGTGCTCGACAATTTCTACGACTCGGGCGAAGTGTCGGGCGACGGGCACGTGTGGTCTAACGCCGCCATCGGCACGGACTACCTTGAAAAGACGTGGCAACAATCGTATCGCGGCAGCCAGCGCAGCTACGACTACGAGGGAGTCGTGGCCGAGGGGCTGCCACTGTTGCAGAACATTCCCGATGTCAACGAGCCGGCCAGCGGCTACCTTTGGGGCAACCTGGCCGCACATGGCAAGACTTATTACCACTTCGGCGAATTCATCGCCACGGTCTTCTGCAACGAAGTAAAGACCTCAAACCCGAAGCAGGGGCCGGTGCTGGCAGGCGGTGCATGCGCGGGCAAGGGCGCCATCGAACCGGGCGAAGCAATTCCCGAAGCGTGGGGCGGTGGCGTGAACAAGTGGGCCTGGCCGATCCCTAAGATAGCGTCGAACACAGCCACCAAGCCGGAACTGGTTGGACATTTTGCCGAAGAAGCGCCGGACTTCGAACTGGCTGTTCCCGATCAGATCAGGGTAGAAATTTTCATGCGCCACTTGAAGAGCTGGGTTGCGGATAAGCAACAGGGCAAGGACACGATGCCGAACTTTGTGTTGATGAGGCTCGGCAACGACCACACCGCTGGCACGCGCCCGGGCGGACCAACGCCGAAGTCATCGGTGGCGGATAATGACCTCGCTGTAGGTCGCGCGATTGAGGCCATTGCTCATTCTCCTTTCTGGGACGACACGGCCTTTTTCATCCTTGAAGATGATGCGCAGGACGGCGGCGATCACGTGGACGCGCATCGCAGCCTGGCGTTGGTTATCAGCAAGTATGCTCAGCACGCCGCGAATGGCGCGCCATTTGTGGACAGCCGCTTCTATTCAACCGTAAGCGTGGTGCGCACCATGGAAACGCTGCTCGGACTGCCTCCCATGAACAACAACGACGCGCTCTGCTCGCTGATCTCCACGCTCTTCACGGGGCCTGGCGATCAGCCAGCCTACGAGGCCGACTACTCCAACCGCGACAACAACCTGATCTACACCGCCAACGCGATCAATGCTCCCGGCGCCAAAGAAAGCATGAAGATGGACTTCCGCCACGCTGACCACGCCGACGCGCAGAAGCTGAATGCAATTCTTTGGAAAGACGCCATGGGCGACAAGCCGGTGCCGGCGATGCTCAAAGACCGGCAAAAGAAAGCCGCAAAGACCGACGGCGATTAGCGTGCAATCTTCCATTCGAGACGTTGCCGGCGCGAAAGGCGGAGCGCTGTTTCTGGCTGTTTTTCCGCTCAAATTGGCCCAAAAAGTAGGGTTTTGCGCCCAAAAGTCGATGTTTTCAGACCCTTTTGCCTGTCATTGAGGCCTCGTATTCTCCTTTCATTGTGTCTGGCAAGACTTTGATTGCGCAGGCCTTATCTGTTCATCGAGTCCGGCAATGCGCTTCGGAGTTGGGGCATTTTCGGGGGGTAGGGGGTCGCCGCTTTTTGGCCCGTTCGCCCTTCTGCCACGCAATCGTCTATCAGCCATTGTGCGCCAATTGAGGGTAATTTTCTGCAACCACGTGCGGTGGGTCAGACGGCGCTCTGCGAGGGCAGCCGGCTTCGGTCGCTGCGGTGCTCTTCTCTTCGGGCGGACCGGGTGCGTTCAGGTTCGTGGCCGCCCACCCTAGCGGCAAAAACAAAGACGCCGCGAGGATGGGGCACCCGGGCAGATTTGTCGCGATTGGCCCATTACACTATGGGCATGGCAAAGCAGATTGGTGTGCATCTTGGAACTGCGGGCGGAGCTTCGAACGCGGTGGAGCGGGCGCGGGAGATTGGCGCAAATACCTTTCAGTTTTTTTCGTCCAGCCCGCGCATGTGGCACGCACCCAAGGTTGACCCGAAGCAGGCGGAGCGGATGCGCACGCTTCGCGCGGCGCTTGACGTGGGGCCATTGGTGATTCACACCAGCTACCTGGTCAATGTCTGCAGCCAGACCGACGATGTGCGGGAGAAGAGCGTAGCGGCGTTTCGCGGGGAGATTGAACGCGCCCTCACTTTTGGCGCTGAGTACCTGGTTCTGCATCCCGGCTCGTGGAAGGGGCTCACCCGCGACGAAGGCCTGAAACTGGCTGCCGAGTCGATCACACGCGCCATCGATGGGCTGCCTTGGCAGGGAACTGGTTTCCACATTCTGATTGAAAACACCGCGGGGGCTGAGTTCTCGCTGGGCGGCAGCTTTGAGCAGGTGGCGGAGTTGGTGACGCGGCTCAGGACTGCCGCGCCCGTCGCCGTTTGCCTGGACACCTGCCACACGCACGTTGCGGGCTACGACCTGGTCAGCGATGAAGGCTACGCCAGAACAATGGAGTTGGTTGGAAAGACCGTTGGCTTTGAAGCGGTCCGCGTCTGGCATTGCAACGACGCCAAAGCGGCGCGGGGTTCGAAGCTCGACCGGCACGAGCACATCGGGCAGGGGACGATGGGCGTGGAGCCGTTCCGCCGGCTTTTGAACGATGCTCGATTTGCACATGCCGCTTTTATCGCTGAAACCCCGGTAGACGAACCCGGCGACGAGGAGCGAAATGTGCGTGTGCTGAAGAGCCTGATTGAATCTGCCTAGATTTACCCCAGCGGTCATTCCTGATGACCCCGGGAACAAATCAGACTTCCTCGTCAGACGGTTTCGCCGGCTCCTCGTCAATGAGAATAGAATTCTTCAAAATTTGCGATGGAGTTCAAAGGAGACTGGCGCATGAGAACGATTGCCAAGAATCTTCCCCTGGTCCTGGCGGCTGCGCTTTTTGCCCAGATTGCTCACGCCCAGGCCGCGCCAAAGCCGGACGCGGCGCCGAAACCGCCGGACAGCTCGTCAAAAGTGCTTCTGGATAGCTGGAACGAAGTTGGCCGAAAACTGATTGCGATGGCTGAGGACTTTCCCGAGGACAAATACGACTTCAAGCCGAATCCCGCCCAGCGTTCTTTTGCCGAACAGCTACTTCACGCAGCCGTGAATGTGAACTACTTCGTCAATAACCTAGCCAAAGGCATAAGGCCGTCAACCGGCGACGTGAAGCGAGCTGACTACCTGACCAAAGCGGCGGTGGTCGCATACGTCAAGAAATCCTTTGCCGAAGGCGCGGCGCTGATCAAGAGCAAAGGCGATGGCGGAATGAGCGACCTATGCATCGATCCGTTCACCAACCAGAAGGACCGATTTTCCGACCTTGCGTGGGGCTTTATCGAGCATTCCGGTGAGCATTACGGACAGCTTGTCGTTTACTACCGTGTGGCTGGGCTGGTGCCGCCGGAATCGCGCCCGAAGAAGTGAGGCCATTTCTTAGGGGCGAACCGGCATCAGGGTGACTCCGTCACAAAAAACCAAAATAGGTTCCAATTCACTTCCGAAAAGCGATATCTTCTAGTTCATTCGATTAATTCGAAGGAGATTGTCACATGAGAAAACTCGCCACGAAACTTCCCCTCATTCTGGCAGCTGCGCTTTGCGTCCAGATCGCCGGCGCACAGGCCGCGCCCAAACCGGATGCAGCACCCAAACCCGCTGACAGCCCATCGAAGGTGCTGCTTGACTCCTGGAACGACGTTGGGCGAAAACTAATCGCCATGGCCGAGGACTTCCCCGAAGACAAGTACGACTTCAAGCCGAATCCTGTGCAGCGGTCGTTTGCCGAGCAGCTTTTGCATGCAGCCGGTGCAAATTACTACTTCATCAATCCGGCGACGGGCGTGAAGGTGCCAACTGGCGACGTGAAGCGATCGGACTACGCGACCAAGGCGTTGGTGGTGGCGTACGTGAAGAAATCGTTTGCGGACGGCGCGGCGTTGATCAAGAGCAAAGGCGATGGCGGAATGAATGACCTGTGCATCGATCCGTTCGCCAACCAGCAGGATCGATTTTCCGACCTCGCGTGGGGTTTTGTTGAGCATTCCGGTGAGCATTACGGGCAATTGGTTGTTTACTACCGCGTGGCTGGATTGGTGCCGCCGGAATCGCGTCCGAAAAAGTGAGGCTAGGAAGAACTTGGGAAAGCCTGCTTGCTTTGTCTCTGAGGCGGCGTCAGACTATGTGTGTTTCCGGATTCTGCGGCTGGAGGGCAGGCTATGCGCAAATGTATTTTCGGAGTTTTAATGCTGGCAGCAGTTGCGTGTTTGGCGCTGACGGCTTCGGGTCAGGCTACAGGGACCCGGACAAAAACCGTAACGACGGTCCACCCGACACAGGCCGCTCGGCTGCCTTACACAGCGGAATACAAGATTTCCAGCGTGAGCACGCTGGCCAACGGAGCCACCATCACCCATGAGTCCACTGAGGTGAGGGCACTGGATTCCGAGGGGCGAAGGATGACCTCGAGAACGGAGATTCCATTGACAGGAGACCAGGCGGCGCGGACTCACGTCTGGATCAGCGATCCTGTAGCCCGGACCACCTCAAGCTGGGAATCTCCAGGGCAGACGGCGACAGTGACGGCAATGGCTGCCCCTGGCTCGCAAACCTCCTGCCCGCCTTTGGCCCCTCAGCAGCCAACTGTCGAACCAACGAAGCCTGCGGTCGAGGACCTTGGCACCCGGACGATTCTGGGCGTGGAGGCACGTGGCCGCCGGACCACGTATACGATTCCAGAGGGCAAAATCGGCAACGATGCGCCGCTGACCCGCACCGATGAGATCTGGTCCGCTATCGCTCCAGGTCTTCGCGGGCTCTCGGTACGCGAGATGGTCGACAACCCGCAGTCGGGGAAGATGGACAAGGAACTGGTGAACCTGAATCAGAGTGAGCCTGATGCAGCAGTATTCCAACCGCCGGCGGGATACGAGATTGTGAACAAGTCTGCACCGCAGGTCCAATGCGCGGCTGCGCAGGCCGCCGCGGCTCCTGCCCCCGCTCCGCAATAGCCGCCGGGCGCGTTTAAACTAGAGCCTTATGGCGGAAGACAAAGAACTGCGCTACGATCCGGCGGCGATTGAACCCAAATGGCAGCAGCGGTGGGCCGCGGATCCCGGGCTCTATGCGGCCGAGCCTGCGACCTGCGGCAAGCCCAAGTATTACGTGCTGGAGATGCTGCCCTATCCCAGCGGCCAATTGCACATGGGGCACGTGCGCAACTACGCCATTGGCGATGCGCTGGCGCGGCACATGTGGATGCGCGGCTACAACGTGCTGCACCCCATGGGCTGGGATGCCTTTGGGCTTCCCGCGGAAAACGCCGCGCTCAAAAACAATACGCCTCCGCGCGAGTGGACCTTGGCAAACATTGCCGCAATGAAGCGCCAGTTTGGACGCCTGGGCATGGGCTTTGACTGGGCCACGGAAGTGACCACCTGCCTGCCCGATTACTACCGCTGGAACCAGTGGTTCTTTCTGCGCATGTATGAGAAGGGCCTGGCCTATCGCAAGAAGAGCAAGGTGAACTGGTGCCCGGAGTGCGCCACGGTGCTGGCTAACGAGCAGGTGATCGACGGCCGCTGCTGGCGGCATGAAGACACAATTGTGGAGCAGCGGGACCTGGTGCAGTGGTTCTTCCGCATCACGGCCTATGCGCAGGAATTGCTCGAGGGGCTGGACAAGCTGGATGGGTGGCCAGAAAAAGTGCGGACGATGCAGCGCAACTGGATCGGGCGGAGTGAAGGGACGGAGGTCGATTTTTTCCTGGCGGAAAAAACCGACCAGGGTTCAGGGTTCAGGGATCAGGGGTCAGAAAAGATTCGCATACGCGTTTTCACTACGCGCGTGGATACGATCTTTGGCGCGACCAGCGTGCAGCTTGCGCCGCAGCATGCGCTGGTGGCGGTTTTCACTGCGACAGATCCGGGGCTGAAATCGCAGGTTGAGGAGTTGATCGAGCAGCAGAAAAGAGCTCGCGAGGCTGGCGACCTGGGGGCGATTGAGAAGCACGGCGTCCCGACTGGGCACTTTGCAGTGAACCCCTACAACGGAGCGCGCGTGCCCATCTGGGTGGCCAATTACATTCTGGCTGACTACGGAACCGGGGCTATCATGAGCGTTCCCGCGCACGATGATCGGGATTTTGAGTTCGCTGTTAAATATGGGCTGCCGATTGAGCAGGTGATTCATCCTGAGGACAAGTCCCTGGCCGTGGTGCTGCCGTTTGTCTCCGAAGAGGGTGGGCTGGTGAACTCAGGGGAATTCAGCGGGCTGAGTTGCACTCAGGCCCAGAAGCTTTTGCAGGAGGTCGCAGTAAAAGGTGGATTTGGGGAGGCGGCGGTTACCTATCGGCTGAAGGATTGGGGCGTAAGCCGGCAGCGCTACTGGGGCACGCCGATTCCGATGGTCTATTGTGAGTCTCATTGCGACGGAGACGGCCCGCTGCCTGTGCCAGATGACCAGTTGCCCGTGCTGTTGCCGGAACAGATTGAGATTACGCAGCAGGGCGGTTCACCGCTTGCCCGCGTACCGGAGTTTGTGAATACGACGTGTCCTAAGTGCGGCGGCCCGGCGCGGCGCGAGACTGACACGATGGACACGTTTGTCGATTCCAGTTGGTACTTCTATCGCTACACGGATGCGAAGAACGCGGAAGCGCCGTTCGATTCCGCTGTTGTGAAGTATTGGTTTCCCATCGACCAGTACATCGGCGGTGTGGAGCATGCGATTCTGCACCTGATCTACTCGCGATTCTGGACCAGGATGATGCGCGATCTGGGGCTGATTGTGAACGATGAGCCGGTCAAGCGGCTGTTCACGCAAGGCATGGTCATCAAAGACGGCGCCAAGATGTCGAAGTCCAAGGGCAATGTGGTTTCGCCTGACGACATGGTGGCGCGCTACGGCGCAGACGCGGCAAGAATGTATTCGCTGTTTGCCGCGCCGCCGGATCGCGACCTGGACTGGCAGGAGGATGGAGTGGCCGGCGTGAGCCGCTTCCTGGGCCGCGTCTGGCGGCTGACGACAAAGCATGCGGCTGCGGCGAGAGCAGGGCGTGGGCAGAGTGCTGAAGCGCCCTCTGGCGTATCGCTGAAGCTGCTGCGCAAGCTGCATCAGACGATCGCCAAGATCACGCTTGACTTCGAGGGCAGGTGGCATTTCAACACGTGCATCGCGGCCATCATGGAATTGGTGAACGAGATTCAGGCTGCCGATGCGCAACTTTCGGCGGGCGAGGTGGCGCCGCCGGTGGTGCTTGAACTGCTTCGTTCGCTGGTGCTGCTGCTGGCTCCGTTCGCGCCGCATCTTGTGGCCGAGCTGTGGGAAGAGTTAGGCGAGCAGGGGACCGTGCTGCGCGCGCCCTGGCCGCAGAGCGACCCGGAACTAGCGAAGGAAGACGAGCTCGAGATTCCGGTGCAGATCAACGGCAAGCTGGTGAGTGTGGTGCGCGTGGCTGCCGATGCCGATGTGAAGACCATCGAAGCGGCGGCGCTGGCTGGCGAAAAGGTGAAGGCGCGCATTGCGGGCAAGACCGTGGTCAAGCTGATCGTGGTGCCGGGCAAGCTCGTGAACCTGGTTGTCCGATGACGGTTCCGCTGCGTGGTACGCAGTCGCTGGTTGGACAGATGGGCTGGGTTTTTGACAGGCCGTTGCTCACCGGAATCGAAGTAGCTTGGCGCTGGGTTTTCGGGGTTCCGTTCCTGGTTGTTTGCTGGACGCAGGCGCGGCAGATTCTCGCCGTGCTTCCACTCGATGCCACGGGCCTCAATGCGATCGATGCGCAAAACCCATGGGTAGCAGTGGTGCAGCTTGCACGCGCCTGGGCGCTCTATCAGCCACATGTGAGCGCAGTCCTGAGCTGGCTCGCGCCGGTCGCCGCATTGGTCTGGGTGGTTGTCTCCGGCGTGGGCCGCAGCATGGTTTTGAAACGGCTTGATCCAGAGCTGATTCCGCGATTGTCCTTCCGGCCGGTGCAGATGATGATTTTGCAGGCAGGATGGCTGGCGATGCTGGGCGCAATCTTTTGGGCGTGGTTCCGCTCGATGGCATGGGTTTCAGCAACGCACATTACTACGGACGCCGAGCCGGACTTGATCGGCTTCTCCTTCTGGGCAATTTTTCTTTCGCTGGGATTCTTCACCATATGGGCGCTTGTGAGTTGGGCGCTGTCTATCGCTCCGCTGGTTATGCTGCTGGAGGGGCGCACCGCGGTCTCCGCTCTCGGTCAAGGCCTGCGGCTGGGAAAGGCGTTCACTGGCAAACTTGTAGAGATCAACCTGGTGATGGGCATTGTGAACCTGGCGCTGATTGTGCTGGCGATGGTGCTGTCTGCGGCACCAATGCCGTTCAGCGATGAGCTTGGGCCGGACGCTCTGCATGGAATTGCCGCCGTGGCTGTGGCTTTTTACCTTGTGGCCAGTGATTATTTTCAGGTGGTGCGGCTGAAGGGGTTTCAGGAATTCTGGAAGATGTTTAGAGGCGCGGACGTGCCGAGCTGAAAGCGATTTGAATTCCAGGTCTCAAAATCGAGACCTGGGGCACCCGACGGTTTTTGGCCGGCCAAGTATTTATTTGCTCGAGCCGGCAGCGGATTCTTCCTTGATAAACGCTTCGCTCAGGGTGCCCTTCTTTTGTGCAACGGGCAGGAGCGTTGGATAGAACTGGACAAAGGTTGTGTCCACCGCGGCATGAGCTGCGTGGCAGGTGTAACAAGTGGCTCCCTGAGGAATCAGCGTTCCGTTTCCGCTGGCGGAATCGAACGAAAAAAAGGCCCACTTGCCCGGAAAGCGCGCTTCATCCTTCACGTGCACTTCCAGATCCATCACCTCGCCGGCTTGAAAATGGCCGCTCTTGTTGATTGAGCCTTTGCTGCGCGCCTCTCTTGCTTCCAGAACCATCACTGTCTTGTCGGGCCAGGTTCCGGTTTCGAGAAAGCTCCGGTAGGCTTCGGGATTTACGAAGATATTGTCAAACATCGAATGATCCTGCATCCCGGCCGGTTTAACTGCGTAGCTCATGTCGATGCCGGCGGTCAGATAAATCCACTCGCGATAATTCGTTGGCGGCAGCATTTCCCCGGTTTTGGTGTAGGCCGGCGAAGTTGTGGTCGCGGCTATTGCGGAATATGGCATGCGGAGGGCGATGGGAACGGCGAGAGCGCCGAGAAGGAGGGAGAATGTTGCTACTGCGGTGCGGGTTTTTGAGGTCAAGACCGTCTCCGATTCTTGGGTGTACGGGGCGCAAACGGGAATGATCAATTGGTGTGCTGCGCGGAAAGACCGAGTTGTTGAGGGCTGAGGTTTCCCACCCATTCCGCGATGAGGCCGCGGAATGGATGGGGCACCCAGCGAAGTTTGGGCACCCCGCGGTGTCGGCCCAATTGAGCGCCTAGAAGAGCTTCAGGCGGATGACGAGATACTTCTTCGGATCGTCCCGCATGTCCTTCACCAACTCCTGCGCGTGGTCCAGCGTCTGGTCGGCGTGGTCGTAGAGGGAGCGGTTCTGGATCAACTGCCCCATCGTCCCTTTGCCCTCGTTCAGACCTTGCAGGATGGTGTCGAGGCGTGTCACCGTGTCGTCCAGCTTCTTTGCGAACGCGGGATCCTTGGCCAGCAATCCAATCGCGCCTTTGCCGGCATTGACCTCAGCCACCAGTTGATTGGCATTGGAGACGGCGGAGTTCAGGTTGTTGTAGAGCGTGTCGTCCTTGAGCAACTTGCCCGCGCTGCCCTTGCCGTCGTTAAGGTCAGTGGTGATCTGGCTCAGCTTGTCGATGGCCGTGTTGGCGCGCGTGTAGAGCGTATCGTCGTTGACCAGCTTGCCCAGCGAGCCTTTGCCGCTGGAGATTGCGGCAGTGATGGTCTGAAGGTCGGTGGCGATTTGCGTGACTTTGTGTGCAAGTTTGGGGTCGTTAATCAACGTGCCGATGGTCCCGCGGCTGGTATTCAGCGTATCGGTAAGGATCTCAATTTTGCGCAGCAGAGTCTGGATCTCCAGAATGGAATCTTCGCTGGTACGGATCACGTCTTGAATGCTGGGCGCGCCGGCCGCCTTGATTTCAGCGTTGTTGGCCGGAACCGGCCCCGTGGCGTGGGTCGAGTTGATGTCAAGATAGCTGTCGCCCAGCACACCGGCTTGCGCGATGGATGCGGTCGAATCAGTATGGAGACCCTTCACAAATGCTTCGCCAACCCGAATCGTCACCTCGACCGGCGTGGGGTTGCGATCCGCAACAACGCGGACATGGATGACATTGCCGATGGTCACGCCTTCAAGAGTCACCGGCGCGCCTTCCTTGATGCCCGCGGCATTCTCAAAGTAGGAGCGGAACACGAGCTTGCGCTCAAACAGCCCGCCACTGGAGCCGGACATGAGGATGATGAGCCCGACCAGGACGGCAAAGCCGACGAGCACCAGCGCTCCCACTCTCAGTTGCGACCATTGGATCTCTTTGCGGCTTGGCACGGCACTCCCCTATCTAAAATGAGCAGGTCGTCGCCTTGAGGATACCAGACGGGGTTTCTAGTGCCCATCTTCAAGCACAACGCTGGCCATGGCAAGGTCCGCGGTGTGAGTGATGGAAAGGGCGGCATGGGCCACGCCTAAATGGGCGGCAATCTGGGCGGCGCGGCCGTGAAATTGCAATTTGGGCCTTCCGCCCTGCTCCCGGACGACCTCGATTTCAAGCCAGTTGACGCCGCGGCTGATGCCTGTGCCGAGGGCTTTGGCGCCTGCTTCCTTGGCGGCAAAGCGGGCGGCGAAGCTTTCCGCGGATTTGCGCCTGCGCAAGCAGTAGGCCTGCTCAGCGGCGGTGTAGATACGGTTGAGGAAACGGCTGCCATAGCGGTCAATGGACTGCTGAATGCGCCCGATCTCAGCCAAATCGATTCCCGAGCCAACGATCATGCTGTCTATCAAGCTACAACAGTCTC
>Ga0302325_10012245_pt1 | contig 18413 bp, 16 predicted proteins | sample Palsa_T0_2_FD_201948 | JGI IMG/M metagenome (GOLD analysis project Ga0302325, IMG submission 201948) | Peat permafrost microbial communities from Stordalen Mire near Abisko, Sweden - Palsa_T0_2 | ecosystem: Environmental > Terrestrial > Soil > Palsa > Peat permafrost | place: Sweden: Abisko...
CGCGCAGCGGAGTTAGGCAAAAGGGCCGAATCCTGCGCGCGGGCCAAACAAGGCGCCACGGCTCTGGCTGCCGGCCAGGCGCGCGAAATCTTCGCCCGGCATGTGCCCGTTTACCGTCCGGCCCAGCCCGGCTTTGCCTTCCTCTGGGTGCTCTCTCGCCTCTGGATTTGGGGCGGCCGTTGGAAACGCGCGCGTGACCTGGGCCGCAGGCGCAGCCTCGATATTCCCGTCATCAGCGTCGGCAACATCACGGCCGGAGGCACCGGCAAGACTCCCATGGTCCTGCACCTTGCCGGCAAGCTGAAGAGCGCCGGCTGGTATCCCGGTATCCTGACTCGCGGTTACGGGCGCCACTCGCCGCACGCGCATGAAGCCGTAGCCGCCGGCGCGCATCTGCCGGTGGAGCAATCCGGCGACGAACCGCAGATATTCCTGCGCTCGGGCGTGGCGCCGGTGGGCATCGGCGCGGACCGCTGGCACGTGGGCCAGTTGCTGGCGCGTGAGTTCGGCATAGACGTGGCCGTGCTGGACGATGGCTTTCAACACGCCCGGCTCGACCGCGCCATCGACATCGTGCTGCTGGACGCGCTCGACCCCTTTGGCGGCGGCTACCCCTTGCCGCTGGGCCGTTTGCGCGAACCGCTGGACGCTTTGGCGCGCGCCGATATCGTGGTCATCACGCGTAGCGAGTTCGGCCGGGTGGGCGAGAGCGCGGAGCGCGTGCTGCGACAGTACAATCCGCGGGCGCCTCTCTTCCACGCGCGCGCGCAGCCGGAAGCGTGGGTCGACGCGGCCACCGGCCAAAGCGTGCCCGCTCGGGCGCTCACCTATGCGCGCGTGGGCGCCTTTTGTGGATTGGGCAACCCGGAATATTTCTGGTGCACGCTGACGGGCCTCGGCCTGAACGCGGCGGTGCGCATCGAGTTCGAGGACCACCACGCCTACCGGCCGCAGGAGGTTCGTTACATGGGCCGCCAGTTCCGCGAAGCCCGCGTGGAAGCGGTCGTCACCACCGAGAAGGACGCGGTCAATCTCTGCGACGACCCCGCTCACTTGCTGGACCCGCTGCCGCTCTATTGGCTGCGGATCGGGGTGGCGCTCGACCGTGAGGATGAGTTCCTGGAGGCGGTCAAGCGTGCCTTGAGCGGGGCTGCGGACTAACTGGCGAAGTGCCTTCTTGCACCGTGGGGCGGGCAATTATGCCCGCAGCCGGCTGTCAGCCGGCTAAGCCGGGCTACGCCCGGCGCGTCGCCATGAGTGGCGACGCGGCACGCTGAGAGCGTGCGCCACGTCGGCGATCTGACTGTCGCCTTAAAATGGCCAAACTCCAGGGGCGACTGTTAGCCGGCTCTTCCCGCGAACGAAGGTAGCGGCGCGCCGGACGAAGCCCGGCTCCCGCCCTACTTACCAGCCGGCTTCCACTGATCGAGCGGCGTCCAGACACTCTCATCCCCCACCTGACACGAACTCAAATCTTTCTTCTTACAAACATCCGCGGCGTACACGGGATGGATCTCCCACAATGACTGGCGCGCCGGATCCCCCGAGGTCGGCTGCCCGCCCGCGCAGAGCTTGTGACTCGCATCGAAAAACAACTGCCCGGTTACCCGGATCGGGAACCCGGCGATCGCTGGCGCCTTTGTGACCTTGTCTTTCGGCAAGACGCCCGCGATAGCATTCCAGGCCACCGGCCTGAAATGGGGGCTCATCTCGGCTGTCACACTGGTACACTCGTCCGCTCCGTATGCCGTCCCAAGAGCGATGTGGATGTCATTGCCGGCGGTCGCCTTGACTACTTTGCAGTTCACGCTTTCACCGCTCGATAAGTCGGCATAGTGCGTCTCTATGATGAACGCCACCATCCGCACCAGCATGCCTTCGGCGAGATGCGCGCCGCCGATTGTAAAACCCTGCTGCAGCGCATTACGGTCTGTCGGGAGATCGGTTTCGCTTCCAAACGGGATGTGCTTCGCCACTGCCGCTGCCTGGAGCTGTGCCAGTGTGTCCGGAGTGATGGTCACCGGCGATCCCGTAGCGCAGAAATTATTTTTTGCTTTGTTCTGCTTTCCTTCTGGCGTTTGCAGCGACGCACATCCCGTTTCGCCGCAAGTTTTGTCGATAGCTAAACCGGTCTGTTTGATCGCGTCAAATGGAAGGGTACAGGCAGGCTGGAAGGACGATACCGGGCAGGCCGCGGCCTTCTTGGCCGCTTTCGCCGGTTTGGTCTGGGCAGATCCTACGGCGGTGAGAATCAGGAGCGCCAATAATGCCGCACCATAGTTATACATCTGTGCCTCCTTGGAGTTCGGACACAACGAGTATAAACTGAGTTACGCCCGGGCAGTCGGGCGCCGGCTACGCCAGCAGCCGCTTGACGAACCGGGCCGGCCAGGTCATCGCCCTCGCCAGCCGGAAAGCCTTCCACCGGTTGATGCCTTCCATCAACACCGAAAATTCCTGCTCGCGCTCGTACAGGTACCGGATGTGTTGGTCGCGCCGCGCGAATAGCTTGCGGATCTCCGCCACATCCTCCTCCCGCATGGTGTAGCCTGCCTGGATGTGGCTAGGCAAGGGACGCTGGTAGTAATACGTGCCATGCGAAGGCGCGATCTCCTGCGCCGGGCGGTCGTGGCTATAAAAATACACCGCCAGCGACTTGCGTGAAATCCCCGGCGGCGTGCGGATCGCCGGGAACCCATGCCACGAGGATTCCGTGGTTTCGAAGATCACGGCATGGTTAGCCAGCGGCGTCACTACCCGCCGGTCGCGCTCGTCCGACGGCTCGCGCAACAGTTCCAGGCAGCCACCCCATTGCGCCTCCCATTGCGGGTTCAGAAAGACGATCAAGTTAAGCCGCCGATGCCATCCCAGGTGCGGGTGAAAGTTGAAATCCACGTGCGAATCGAGTTCCTGGCCGGCGAGGTTTTCGTGGGTGCCCCCGCCGGCGTATTCCTCGTCGTAGAGCAAGCCTGGAATGCCGGTGATGCGTCCGATCATGGCCAGGAACTCGCCGTCGCGCATCAGCCGGTCGAATCGCTCGAAGGCCGGACCGATCCGCGCGATCTGGCCGATCACGGATTTGCCTGCCTGCTCGCCACGCTCGTTCCGGGCATCCCCCGCCGCGAAGGGCGGGAACTGCCCGATCAATTCCTGGCAGAACTGTGGATCGAGAAAATGTTCGACCACCACGTGGCGGAAAGGCTGCGCGGCATCGAACTGGCGTTGCAGGTCTTCGATATGGTTGCGCACATCGGAGTGTACGAGTGGGAGCACCTACTCAGTTTACTCTGCCGTTGTGGGGCAGGCCCTCGGCCTGCGGCGGCCTCCCAGGCCGCCCTGCTTTCCCAGAGAATTACTGGCGGTCGAAGACGATCTTCTGGTCGGCGTCAATGGCGCCGGTCATACGCCGCAGCAACGTCAGCGTCTTGCCGTCGCTCGAAATCGAATAGCGATCCTTCATGATCGCCAGGCGCAGAGCATGTACCTTGCTGTCGATCACCAACTCGTCGCCTTCCCATTGCGCGGTGCTGTTCACCTTATTGCCGCGGACCGTATTGGTGCACTCCTTGCCATCCAGGGTGTAGATCATGTCGTAGGTGTTTTCCGGGCCGCGGCGGAGCTTCTGCGTGATGGTGTCCTTGAGATTCACGCCTTCGATGCCGATCTTGTCCAGCCGGCTCTCGGACACCGGCCCGTTGCCGAAGTCGCTCTTCGCCGGATCCATCTTCCAGACGCCGTTAAAGTTCATCCTGGTCTGCCCCTCGATCGACCCACAGGCCATTATAAGAGGCAGTGCGATATATTGTGCGAGATAACGCGCCATGGCACCTATTGTTTCTCCAACACAATCTTCTGATCGGTCTCACCCATGGGGCTGGTTACATGCCGCATAATAGTGAGCGTCTTGCCGTCCGCCGAAAGCGACCAGCGGTCGTTGAGCGTGATGTCCGCGCCTTGAAACGAACCTTTCCCGGCGATCGCCAACTCATCGCCTTCCCACTTGGCCGTGCTCTTGATTTCGTTGCCGCGGATGCTGTTGGTGGTTTCCTTGCCGTCGGTAGAGTATTTCAGCTCCGCCGTCACCTCGCCCATCTGTCCGCTCTGGGTGGTGGTGTCTTTCAGGTCCGGATCCTCGTGCGCGATCTTGTCGGTCCGGCTGTCGGGCGCCGGCATCGCGCCAAAATCGCTCTTGCTTACGTTCAGCTTCCACTCCCCGCTGAAGTTGGGCTTGGCTTGGGCGCCGGCCAGACCGAATGCCGCGGCCAGCAGCGCCACCGAAAACGTTCTGCTTGCAAAGCTGCGCATCGCGAATCTCCTATTGTTTCTCGAACACCATCTTCATGTCGAACTCTCCCATGGCGGTGGTGATATGCCGTGTCACCGTCATGGTCTTCCCGCCGTCGGCCAATGCCCAGCGGTCCTTGGCGGTGAAATCGTTCCCATCGAACGATCCCTTGGTGTCGGCCACCAGATCGTCGCCGTCCCATTTGAGCGTGGTCTTGAACTCATTCCCCGCCACCGTGTTGACGCACTCCTTGCCGTCCGTGGTGTAAGTCATGTCATAGGTCATGTCGCCCGACCCGCCGATTTGGGCGATGTTGACTTTGAGGCTGGGATCCGCATGCGCGATCTTCTCGGTTATACTGTCCGGCGGCGGCATGGGGCCGAAATCGCTCTTGCTCGTGTTGGCTTTCCAGGTTCCGCTGAAGTCGGTTTTGGCCTGGGCCTGGACCAGGCCCACTGCCGCAATCAAAAGCGTCAAAGAAATAAGCCTGAAAGTAGATTTGCGCATTAGAATTCTCCTATTGTTTCTCGAAAACCATTTTCATGTCCGCGTCGCCCATGGCGCTGGAAAAGTGCTGCGCCACGGTGAGAGTCTTTCCGTCGCTCGAAAGCGTCCAGCGGTCCTTGGAAGTAAACTCATTATCGTTGAATTTTCCCTTGGTTTCGATCACCAGATCGTCACCGTCCCATTTCGCGGTGCTCTTGAATTCATTTCCGGCGAAGGTGTTGATGCTCTCCTTTCCATCCGTGGTGTAACTCACGTCATAGGCCAGGTCGCCCATCGGCCCGCCGGTGGAGGCGACCTTAGCCTTCAGGTCCGGATCCTGGTGCGTGATCTTCTGGGTCTGGGTATCGGGCGGCGGCATCGGTCCGAAATCGCTCTTACTCGCGTTCAATTTCCAAGTTCCGCTGAAGTCGCTCTTGGCTTGGGCGTGGACCGCTCCCAAAGCCAGCGTCAAAAGCGCAAACGAAAACAGCCTGGTCATTCGCCTGGTGTGAAAACTGGGCATGAAAAACCCTCCTTCTGGAAATGGTAGCAGTTAAAAGACGGCAGTGGCATTTGACAGGTTTCCCGCGGTTGCTGTACCCTGCGCCCAGAGAGGTCCATATGGCTCGCACTGCATTGCTCACCACGGTCGAACAAGCCCTGGCCGGCGTCGATCCCCGGCGGATGAGCCGCCGCGCCCTGCTGGCGGGCGCCGGTGCGCTGGCGCTGGGGAGGCCCACCTGCGCAAAGGCAGGCGCCGCTCCCCGTGTAGGCATTGTGGGCGCCGGCATCGCCGGCCTGGCCGCGGCGCTGGTGCTGCGCGATTCCGGCGTCGCCTCCACCATCTTCGAGGCTGCCGGGCGCGTGGGCGGCCGTATGTTTTCCAACACCACTTTTTGGGGCGGCCAGGTGAGCGAATGGTGCGGCGAGTTCATCAACACTTCGCACACCGTGGTGCGGCATCTGGCGGCGCGTTTCAACCTGCCCTTGGAGGACGTAAACGCCGCCGATCCCCCCGGCTCCATCTCCACCAACTGGTTCCGCGGCCAGTACTACACCCGCACGCAACTTCGCCAGGACCTGCTGCAGATCCGCCCGATCCTGCAACAACAAAACGACGCCGCCGGCTATCCCACGCTGTACAACCACTACAACGCGGCGGGCTACGCGCTCGACCATATCAGCGTCTACGATTGGATCGAACAGTATGTGCCGGGTGGCCATGGCTCGAATCTGGGCGCTTATCTGGACGTCTCGGTAGCCACCGAGAACGGGCTGGACACCTCGCAGTTGAGCGCCCTCAACATGGTCTACTACGGAACCGGAGACGAAAAGTTCCACATCGCCGCGGGTAGCCAGGCGCTGCCCGTGGCCATAGCGCGGACGCTGCCGCCGGATAGCGTTCTGCTGGGCCGGCGGCTAACCGCCATCGCCGCCGACAGCGGCGGCTCCGTTACCCTGACATTCCACACAGCGGCCGGCGACGATACCGCCACCTTCGACCACGTAATCCTGGCGCTGCCCTTCAGCGTGCTGCGCGGCGTGGATTACAGCCAGGCCGGCTTCGATGCGCTAAAGATCACCGCCATCACCGAGCTCGGCTATGGCGCCAATTCCAAGCTGCACCTGCAATTCGACGATCGCTATTGGAATGGCGCGGGACCTTGGGGCATCGGCAACGGCTTCATCGACACGGATCTCCCCTTCCAAAGCACCTGGGACGCCAGCCGCGCGCAACCGGGCGTCAATGGATTGCTGGTCGATTACACCGGCGGCAGAGAGGGCGCCAGCTACCATCCGCCGACGCCCTATTCGACCAGCAAGAACTCGCCGCTGGTGGCCGGCTTCGCGGAAACCTGCCTGGCGCAACTCGAAGGCCCTTGGCCGGGGATCACGCCGCACTACACGGGATTGGCGACGCTGAGCTACCCAACGGGCGATCCAAACAAACTGGGCAGTTACTCCGGTTGGAAGGTCGGGCAATACACTCTCTTCGCGGGCTACGAGAAGGTGGCGCAAGGCAACATCCATTTCGCCGGCGAGCACTGTTCCATCAATTTCCAAGGCTATATGGAGGGTGGCGCGCGCGAGGGCATCCGGGCGGCTAGGGAAGTGCTGGCGGTAGGTTAGGCTTGGGCGAGTAAGGAGGCTGCGCGTTCCCGATTCAGCGAGTGGCACGTTTATTCGGCCAATTGATGTGAGCGGGATTTCATGGGTGTGATCCTGGAACGCCGATTCCGGTCTCTTTCCGAGTGGCTAAAAATACCCGGTCCAAATTTGCTTGCACCTTTACTCAGCGTAAGCGCCTTAATAATCAAGCAGTTTGGCAGGTTATTTTCGGCATAACTGGTCCAATCTGTGCACGCGCCCTTAACCTAAAGATGACGGCCAAGTTAGGTGCGCGCGGGCATCACGATTGGCTAGTTATGCCGACGATCCAACCGGAGCGCCTGCGGTCCGTCATGCGGCCGAAGCTGAGATCGCCAAAATCTGGCACAATTGAGCTGATCGAGTTCCTGTGAAAAGGCCAGAACAACACGTTACTGACAGCGAGGCGGACGGAACATTTCAGGGCGTATTTGCCGAATGGTCCGTCAACGGCAGCCAGCGTGACTACGGGTGGGACTATGTCGTTGAGGTCTTCCGAAACGGAGAAAGCACCGGCTTCCTGTTTAACGGCCAGCTCAAGGGCTCGCGGCACACGGAATATTCGGCAGACGGGACCTTCATATCGCAGGAATTGGAAATAGATTCAGCCGATTATCTAGCCCGGCAGCTTCGCCAGCCGACGTTCCTTGTTCCACGCCGACGTAGAGGCCAAGAAGTTGTTCTGGAGCGCCATCCAGCTTGACCAGAGAGTGCTGGGAGTATTGGAGGAGGGCAAGGCAAGAAGCCTGACCGTCCGCATTCCGACGGCCAATGTCCTACCTGAACGATTTGACCGCTTTCTGCGGCACCTTACGCAGTCGCAGATGGTCGTCGTGAGCCGCATACTGTTGGGGACAAGGCCCGTCGAATTCGCGGACGCTATGGCATCCCAGCCCATCGAGCGAATCAGTGAGGTGGCCGGAGATCTTCACGAAAAGGGGTTCCATCTGGAATTGCAGGCGGCATTCCTACAGCGGAAGGGCGGGGACGTCGCCGGAGCCATAGCCGCGATACGCAAGGTGGCGGACAGCGCGGGAGCGTCAGGGTACGTCGAGGTTCACTTCAACGCAATCCTCCAGGCAGGCGAACTGGAATGGCTACAGGTACGGAAATCTGACGTACCGCAGGCGCTGGCAGCGGATAAGAAACTGGAGATTGCCCTAGAATTGTGCAAGATCGCGAAGCGTAAACCAAAACACCTTCACCTCTTCGCGCAGATAACCCGCAAAGCCGCCGAGCTGGGGGTCGCAGTTCAGAAGACGTTTGGGCTGCTGATGCTATGGCGCGGTCACGTCCTGAGGGGCGAGGATCCCCTGTGGGTCGCCGTGCTATCGTTCCAGCTGCAGCAGAGCCTGCTCGCCGCCCACCGAAAATACAACCAGTCGCTCAGGCTCGCGCAGGCAACGGCAAAATCGAAGTTCCGCTGGGTCACCGCCCGGCCGGTAGCGGACATCGCCATGGCAATTGGTACGCTTGCCGGCCTACTCGACAGTTGTGGCTTCAAGGAAGCGGGCCTCCAGTATCACCAGGCCGCCTTTGGGCTTCTGAAGTTTTCGGCGGCCATCGCAACCGAGAACAAATCGATGGATGAGCTTTTCAACGCCGTCATGGACGCGCGAACCCTGGAGCGCGACCCAGACGGAGAGATATTCAAATGGGTGCGGTCGGTCATCGAGCAATGGGCGGAAGACAGCCCGTACCGCAAGAACGCCGAGGAGCTAGTGCAGCGGGCGCTTGACCGGAAGAACGGAGCGAAATTTGAAGGCGACATCGAAACAACTCCCCGGCAGATCCACCACAATATCCTCACATCCGAGGGCATCGATCCGACTACAGAGCCGTGGGCTAGCCTCATCGAGTTGGCAATCAAGGACGACGATCCGACGCGGGTCCTGATAGAGTGTCAGCACAAGGTGGTGATGAAACATCCGGGCCGCGATCCGATGTTGGACCGGCTCGCACTGGAGCGAGCTAACCCGAAGATTATAGGCTGTAACTTACACAGGTACGCCATCGCGGGCCGGAAGCTCGACAATATCGATCAGGCTTTCAAAGTAAAATTCTGCGATGCGTGCCCGGACCGGGTTCCGCGCCCGGCGGGTTGGACCTTCTACGATGAGCCATTCTAAGACGCCAATCAAAAGACTCGAAGTGGAAGATAACGAGTGCCCGGCAGCGGGGTTGGAGAGCGCGTACCCAAACGGCCCGAGTGCTCCGCTCGGATAGCGCGCCATTCGGAGATAATGAGCGTTTACGGAGAATTTCGGCGCGGGTGTCTCCTCACCGCTGGCGCGATTGGCGGTTACGATGCCGTGGGCGTTTTCGAGCGGCAGCGCTTTCAACCGCGCAGCGTTCAGCCCAGCTACCTCGGAAAGCCCCCTCCGGATGCCGAGTGCGGCCGTACCGCAGGATGCACGATAATCAGGTAGGTAGGGATATGGACGCCCTCGATGAAGCGATCAGCCGCTTGAGCCACTTGGACACCGTCCGCGATAGATTTATCGTGCGTGCTGACCGTCTGCCTGCCGACCTCGCCATCGTAGGCCTATACTACCAGATTCGGGAGGCCGCGTACTCCGCAGTTGAGCTTTGTCGCCTACATGCCCAGTCCGCGGCGTTCCCGTCGGCGCGCACCGTCTTCGAGGCCACTCAGCAACTCATTGTCCTGGCAGCCGAAGGCGACTACATCGGCGTAGGGACTCGCGCCTGGCTTTATCACCGTCGCAAGGAGAAAAGAATCGCTCAGTTCGCCAGAGGCGCCCAGACCGCCGATCTGTGGTACGCGGAGGCGATCCGCGAACTTCAGCAGATCTGGGTCACCTATAACAGCGACGCCGAAAAGATTCTGCGCCGCGAAAATGCCCAACTGGACGGCTTTCAGAAAAACCGTGCGGCCGCCGACAACTTCATGGGCCGAAATCTCGGAAAGGTAGTGGAGGAGCGCTACGTGAAGCTGGCCGATGTGTTTGGGTAATCTGCAGCCGAGCTTGGTAAGTTGAATTCGGGCATATACGCAGCGCTTTCACGTGAGTCCCACGCCCGGCTGCGATTGGATTTTGAGGGCTTACGGGTCGCGTCAGACCACACCGTCACGATCATTCCACGGAAGGTCGACGAAGCCACCAAGGACAAGTTGATTCTTGGGTGCGTCACTTCCTCACTGAGCGAGGCACGGGCCGCGCTGAGTTATCTGGTTGATACACTTCAGAGGCGTCGTTTAGAGGAAGTGGCGAGCGCCGCCGACCATCTCACCAAGCTTCCTATCGCGGCGGCCTTCAAACCGGATCTTGGTCTCCACCTGATGCGGCTTGGCGGGACATACACAACCTTCCATTTCTCGAACGTCCCAATCCAGAAGGTCGGCATCTTGGTGGACGGTACTGTTCGATGGTCAGGAAACATCATATTTGATGATCAGGAAGTGTACTGCGCCACCTTCGACGTGCCGCAGTGTCTTGTGCCGGAACTGGCGTCGAGGCTCGGCATCGAAGATGCTGTGTTTGCACCCAGCCCCGAGTTAAAGAAGCACACCCTCGCGCTTCCGAGAACGCTTAGGTTGGAGTGTGCGCTTGGAGAAATCGAGGCCTCACCAGGGGACGCATTCGTGCCTTTGTTGGTGAAGAGCATAGCCGTTCAAGAAGCCGACCACAGCAACTCACATACCTAATTGACGCCTGCCGGCAGTCGCAAGGAACTCGAACTCTCGGAGAAACATCCAGACCCATCGCCGAGCGACGCGCCACTCGTACAATGATCCAACTCCGAGCGCGGCCCACATTCAGGGGCTCTGACGGATTCCTCCTGGTCAACGCCGGTCAGGGAAACGGTACCGGTAAGTCGGCTGCGGTCCGGCGGCGCAACCCGCGCCTGGCGCGTGCATGGGTCCCGCGATCCGTGCGAGGGAGCCGCCACATCAGACTTCGAGTTGGATTATCATGGCGCGACGAAACCGTTCCACAATCTCGATTCCCAACCCAGGTCAGGCCTGTAGAAAAATCCCTGGATCCACCGCGGCCTGTTTTAGAATCGCGCGGAGCGTTCCTTCGGGCATGTCCCAGGATGGTTCGGGACGGTTGTATATCGGTTCGTACTGGCGTTATACCAGATCTCGTGACTTCCGGCGGCTTGACGATCGAACTGGAATCCGCAGGAGTTGAGCTTCCGGACGACCTCGCGATAGCGGAAGCCTGCGAGGCGGCCCACCTATGCGGCCACCACAATGGTGTAATCGTGGTGAGCCGAAGCCGCGGAAAACGCGATTTCGCTTTCTCGTTCGCGGCGTGCCTCTATAAGCTTTCGCGCCACGTCTCGGGCAATGTCCAGAGCCTCGGCAACCGTTCGCCCTTGCGCCACCAGGCCGGACAGTTCGTCGGAAGTTGCCACCCAAACCCCCTCCGGCAATTCCTCAATCTGGATGCTTATGGCGAATTCCATGTCAACACGTTTGTAAACGTTTGTACAACACCGATCCTACGAGCGCGGATAGATCCCGTGAAACGCCGCTCCACCGAAACCACAAGACGTATAGTCGCCACGCCGGACCTATGCCGGGCGCATTCACTCCACCCGAGCGCCCCGGCGCTTGCGGGGCGTTGCCAGTTGCGCGGCATCGGCCAACACACGCAGCGCACGGTTTACTGACTCGCTATCGGGAAACAGATTCGCAAGGTCGGGTTCAATAAGCACCAGATTCATTCCCGCGGAGGCGCGGTGGTAGTATTTGCCTCGCACGCCACCTTTCAACCGCGACAGATCATACTCCCGCCGCAACTCGTCCCTACGTTTCACTGCCGGTTCCTTCTTCATACTGTTTTCGCTCGTTTCGCGTTGCTAACCGAGCGCTGATGATGCGGATCCCTCCCGCGCGCTCGCAGTGGGAAAAAACACCACGAGCCCTACATTGTAAGCCTACGGTGATTTTCTCTCGCGAGCGGATCGAGGAAGGCGGTGGCCGCATCCTCGAAAGCCACGCGATGCTTTTTGAGATTCGCCGTTGCCTTACGCTCATCCGACTCAACCGTCATTCGAACCGAGTTTAGCGCATGGCTGCCCCCCACCCAGACAGTGTGGGCAGGTGCATGCCGCTCGGAAATATTCAACGGGCCGCGACGCGTAACATCGTAACGCAGAGACGAGCCGGTTCAGTGGTATGGTAATTGGTATGGCGACCCGGAAGATTACCGTCACGCTTGACGACGAGAAGGTTAAGGAAATTCGCGCTCTGGTAGCAGCCCGGCAAGCGCCAAACGTTTCCGCGTTCGTGCAGCACGCCGTGGATGTCGCTCTGCACGATGCCGCCGGATGGAGAGAGATGCTGGCGGATGCACTTCAGCAAACCGGGGGCCCCTTAACCAAAAAGGAACGGGCATGGGCGGACGCGATTCTCTCTCCGCGGGAGCAGAAGAGGGGCTCAAAGAGAGGGAAGGCTGCGTGAACGGCATCACCTTCGATGCTGGTGGCCTGATTGCACTGGACCGGAACGATCGGCGGGTGCTTGTCTTGGTCGCGCGCGCGGCGGAACGTGGGATGCGGATCACGATCCCAGCGACGGCGTTGGCGCAGGCCATTCGAAACCCTGCCCGGCAGGCGCGGCTCTCGCGGCTCATTCGACAACCCGGTACGGACCTCATTGCGCTCGACGGACCGGATGCCACCGTTTGCGGCCTGCTATTAGCGCGAACCGCGACCGCCGACGTCGTCGATGCCCATGTCGTTGTTTGTGCCCGCAGGGCTGGACAGGTCATCGTCACCAGCGACGCCGCCGATCTCAGTCGAATCGCGCCCGACCTGCAGTTGTTAGTCGTATAGCTCTTTGGCCCATTTAACGTCACAGTCAGATTGCCACCTACTTTTTGCACCGTGGGGCGGGCAATTCTGCCCGCAGCCGGCTTTTAGCCGGCTTTGGCCGCCTGAAAAGGCGGCTGCGGCCATGATTGGCCGCCCTACAATTAACGCGGAATCGCGTATCTGTCAAAAAGTATGCGACCTCGCGCTCTCAGCGCGCCGCGACGACACTCCTGTCGCGCTGGGGCGGCCTGCCCCAGCCGACGCGTGTGGCACAATATGGCATGCTCAGGTTTCTCATCCTGCTTTTCCCGCTGGTGGTGTCCGCAACCGGCCAAACACTGCCGCCAGAGGCAGACCGGCAATTAGCTCGCGACATCTACAAACAACTGGTCGAGATCAAGTCTGGTTATACGACCGGTGCGACCACACCGGTAGCCGAAGCCGTAGCCGCGCGCCTCAGAACCGCCGGCTTCCCCGATACCGACATTTTTGTGGGCGGAGCGATTCCCACCAAGGCAAATCTGGTCGTCAGATATCATGGCAGCGGCCGCCTCAAACCGATCCTGCTGTTGGCGCACACCGACGTGGTGGAAGCCAAACGCGAAGACTGGAGCATGGACCCATTCGAGTTCATCGAGCGGGATGGCTACTTCTATGGCCGCGGCACCGCCGACGATAAGGCGCAGGCCGCCGTGTGGGTCGCGAACCTTCTCCGCTACAAGCGCGAGGGCTTTAGACCGGACCGGGACATCATCGTGGCGCTCACGGCGGATGAAGAGGGGGGCGGCCCTTACAACGGTGTCCAGTGGCTGCTTAAAAACAAGCGCAGCATGATTGACGCGGAGTTCGCGTTGAACGAAGGCGGCTGGGGCGAAATGGCCAGCGGCAAAAAACTTTCGAACGATCTGCAAATCAGTGAAAAGTACGTCGTCAATTTTCGATTGGAAGTCCGCAACAAAGGCGGGCACAGTTCGGTGCCAGTTCCCGATAATGCCATTTACCACCTGGCGGCGGCCCTCGACCGGCTCTCCCAGTTTGCCTTCCCGCTGAAGATCAATCCGGTCACGCAGGCGTACTTCCAGGCCATGGCAAAGATTGAGACGAGGCCGGTGAAGGACGATCTGGCAGCGGCGGCCGGCGGTTCTGTGGAGGCGATGCAGCGGGTCGCCCAGGCATCTCCCGTGTGGAATGCCACATTGCGCACCACCTGTGTGGCCACGCAGATCGAGGGCGGACACGCCCGGAACGCCCTGCCGCAACTGGCGGCGGCGAATGTGAACTGCCGGGTTCTCCCCGAGGATTCCGCCGAATATGTCGAGAGCACGCTGCATCAAGTGATCGCGGTCGACAATGTAAATCTCACCATATCCGGTGACGTTAGCAAGGGACCCGCGTCGCCGATGCGGGAGGACGTTCTTCGAGCAGTCAGTCGGCTCACCGATACGTTGTGGCCCGGTGTGGCCACGGTCCCCATCATGGTTATGGGAGCGACCGACGGCCTGTACCTTCGGGAGGCGGGAATTCCGACGTATGGTGTGCAGGGTTTCTTTATGGACCGGGACGATATCCGCTTTCACGGCCGCGACGAGCGCATGGGAGTGACAGCGTTCTTCGAAGGCCAGACTTTCTTATACGAACTGGTGAAATCGCTTTCCACCGCGGCCAGGTGAACCGGAGGGTGTGTTACCATCTCTGTTATCTATCGTTAACGTTGCCCGCCGCACCGCGTTCCATTGAAGATGGGTGAATGGCCCAGCCCGCGCGGCAGAGGGCCGGTAATAAGGTTTATCCATGCCTATACGCCGAATCGCCGCCTTGGCTGTGTTGTCCTTCGCGGCCTATGGTCAAGCGCTGCTTGACAATACCACCATCGGGAAACTCGTCAAGGCCGGCATCGCCGAACAAACCATCGTCGCGATGATCGACCAGCAGCCCGGAAAGTACGCGCTTTCGCCCGATGATATCGCCGCGCTCAAGAAGGCGGGCGTTTCGGACAGGATTATGGCTGCTATGGCCGCGCGGAATGGGGACCAAGCCACTATCCCCGCGGTGCTGGCTCTGCCGGATGCCGCTCCCATCCGGATGCGCCTCACGCGCGATCTGACTTTCACCAACGTCAAACCCGGAGACACTGTGGATTTTGAGATCATGGACGACCTCAGAATCGATGGTGTCCTGGTAATTGCGCGTGGCGCCAGAGCTACCGCAACCATAACCCAGGCCGAGGCGAAAACGCGCGCGAACCGCGGCGGGAAACTGGGGGTGAGTCTCGAGTTCGTTCCGCTGCTGAACGGCGACAAGGTGGCCGTCCGAGCCGCGAAGGAGGGCCGGGCAAGCGGACCAGCGGACGCCCCGCAAGTAGCTGCAGGGGCGATGGTCAGGCCCTCGGCGCCGTCCACGCTCTTCACCTACGGCAAAGACGAGGCCTTCCCGGAAGGCACCGAGATCGCCATTTACAGCGACGGCGAAACCAGGCTGAATCCGGCCAGATTCCTGGTCGATGTAGCGTTCACGTCGAACCCCCAAGGCGCCCTGGTCAACATGTATGGCACCTTCATCGGCCGGACGCCGTTCACCACCAGGCTGGCGGCGGGAGCCTACACCGCCGTGTTCTCGGTCGATGGCTACGCCAACCAGTCCCGGAGCATATCCGTAGGGCCGGGACACGCGTCCGCCGTGCATGCCGTACTTGAGTCGAAGCGCTGATCGGCTCACCGTGGGGCGGGCAATTCTGCCCGCAGCCGGGCTACGCCCGGCGCGACTGCAGGAGTGCAGTCGCGGCAGGCAGGGTGCCTGCGCCACGTCGGCAATCTGCCACGGCGCCCAGAAGGGCCAAACTCCAGCCGCGAGCGAAGCTCGCGGGAAACGCGGGGCTAGAGCCCCGCGCGGTTTTTATCCGACCTTCATCGCCCTTGGGTGCGCAGGATGGCATGATGGGTAAATGGCCTGTGCATTCCCAGGTTCCTTCGTCGTGCTGGTGGCATTTTGCGCAAGCCTGCCGGCATCGGCGCAGGACTACAAAACCTGGAGCGTCTATGGCGGTGCTGCGGATTCCTCCCAGTATTCCGCGCTTACCCAAATCAATCGTTCCAACGTAAATAAGCTGAAAGTGGCTTGGTCCTATCCGACTGGCGATGGCAATAAGTACTCCTTCAATCCGCTGGTCGTGGACGGCTGCATCTACGTCCTTGCGCGCAACAATTCGATTGTGGCTCTGGATGCCACAAGCGGCCGCGAGATCTGGATGCATCCCGCCGATCCCGATACCAGCATCATTACTAACCGCGGAATCGACTATTGGGAGAACCAGCGTCGCTCCGACCGGCGGCTGCTGTTTGCGAGCAACCATTTTCTGCGGGCCATCGACGCCCGCACCGGACGCCCGATCCCCACCTTTGGCAAAGCCGGAGCCGTCGATTTGAAAGAAGGACTGGATCGCGATCCGGCCTCCCTCAAGCTCGTTCAATCCACCACGCCTGGACGGGTGTTTGAGGATCTGCTCATCCTGGGCTCGGCGACGAATCAGGGCTATGGTTCGGCTCCGGGCGACATCCGTGCTTTTGATGTGCGGACAGGACAACTGGTCTGGACATTTCACACCATTCCACGACCCGGTGAGTTCGGCTATGAGACCTGGCCGAAAGATGCGTGGAAACGCGTGGGCGGCGCGAATGTCTGGGGCGAACTCTCGCTCGATCGCCAGCGCGGCATTGTGTATGCGCCCACTGCCAGCGCGAAATACAACTTCTACGGCGCGGATCGCAGCGGCGCCAATCTGTTCGCCGACTGCCTGCTGGCCCTGGATGCCCGGACCGGAAAGCGTTTGTGGCATTTCCAAATGGTGCATCACGACATCTGGGATTACGATGACGCAACCGCACCCAAGTTGCTTACCGTACGCCACAACGCGAAGACGGTCGATATTGTGGCGCAGGTGACCAAACAAGGCTTTGTCTGGGTGTTCGATCGCGTGACGGGTGAATCGCTATGGCCCATCGAGGAGCGGCCCACGCCGCGCTCCGATATGCCGAATGAGAACGCCTGGCCGACACAACCGTTTCCATTGAAGCCGCCGCCGTTCGCGCGCCAAAGGTTCACGGTGGACGATCTCAGTCCGTTCCTCTCAGCCGAAGACCGGGCGCGCTTCCGCGACCAGATTCTGAGTGCCCGCAACGAAGGTTTGTACACACCGGCTGGCCGGCGCGACACGATTCAGATGCCGGGGAACAACGGCGGAGCTAATTGGGGAGGGGCGGCCGTCGATCCGGCGAATGGCACTTTGTTCGTGGTCTCCAAGGATCTGCCGGCCCTGCTCCGGCTATCCGGAGACGAGCAAGGGGCCGATCGTTATTACAGCGGCTTCGGGTTCATGATCGCTAGCGACGGGCTCTCTCCCATTGCGCCGCCCTGGTCGTCGCTGACGGCCTACGACCTGAACGAAGGGACGATTCGGTGGAAGATTCCGCTGGGCGATGTGCCGGAGTTGGCATCCCGAGGGTTCGGAAATACAGGTTCCCACTATCCCAAAGTGGGGCCGGTGGTGACGGCGGGTGGCCTGATCTTCACGGGTACGCGCGATGGCAAGGTTCGCGCCTTGGACGTTTCGAACGGCAAGGTGCTGTGGGAATATGAACTGGACACGGCGCTGGAGGGCATGCCCGCGGTCTATGAAGTGGACGGCCGGCAATTCGTTGTTTTCTGTGCGTCCGCGCAGTCGGGACTGACTCCGGCTACCCAGGCGAAGATCCGCGGGTCTTACGTGGCATTCGCGCTGCCCACTCGCTAAAGTCGGGGGGACTGAACGCTGGGTCTCACGTCGGCCAAGTCGTGACGCTTGGAAATCAGCGCGTCGCAAAGGTTCGTCTCTCCATCCGATCCCTCTGATCTCGCCTCCATTGCGGCTCGCAGGCAGTGACCGCGAGCTGCTGAAAACAAATCCGATAGCTTGCTTCGGTCGTACTTATCCGGATTGGAGCGGCGATTGCCATGTTGTGTATGAAGACCGGTCACGGCGGCATGAGAAGACATTGCCAAGTACTCGACCACCGGGAAGCGGCAACCCCGCCGCGAGCCGATCCTGACAGGAGATAGAAACGATGAGACACAATTTGGCGCAGAGAATTACGAAAATCGCATGCGTGACGCTGTTTACTGCGCTTTGCGCGTTGGCACAAGAGCACAAATGGGCCGATAGGGCGCCTGACGATTTGGAGTCGGCGATCCATGAGAGACTCGCCACGATTCCCTTCCATGGCGTGTTCGACAGGCTCAATTTCGAAGTACACGGCGCCACCGTCACTCTAACGGGACAGGTTATGAACGAGAGAGTCCAGCAGGCTGTGGAACGCGCGGCCCGAAAGATCGACGGTGTCGGCCGGGTAATCAACCGGATTGAGGTGCTGCCTTCTTCCAGGCGGGACGACGTTCTGCGCATGAAGGTTTATTCCGCCATCTATGAGAACGAAACGCTGGAAAAGTACGGCACGCGGGCCTCTCCTCCGATTCATATCATCGTGAAGAATGGATGGGTGACGCTGGAAGGCGTAGTGGATTCAGGCGCCGATCGCAGCACGATTCAGCTCAGGTATTGAAGGTCACCGCACGCGTTATACGTGGGTCCCCGGATCTTGTCTCAGGCCAGAGTGTTCCGCAGCTACTCCCGCAGTCCGGCCTTGCGATATACCTGTTGGACGCGCGCGAGTTGCTC
>Ga0302325_10012247_pt1 | contig 18412 bp, 21 predicted proteins | sample Palsa_T0_2_FD_201948 | JGI IMG/M metagenome (GOLD analysis project Ga0302325, IMG submission 201948) | Peat permafrost microbial communities from Stordalen Mire near Abisko, Sweden - Palsa_T0_2 | ecosystem: Environmental > Terrestrial > Soil > Palsa > Peat permafrost | place: Sweden: Abisko...
GAGTCGCATTACCTACTAATTCGACGATGGATGGGATCCCGGATGGATGCGCACGCGATGCACTCGAGTCCTGCGTGCAGGTGGTGTGGTTGTGATGACGACGGAAAATGTGTGGTGATGAAGCCAACGCAGGTCTCAGAGACCGCCGGGCGCCTATCAAACAGCTTAGTCGTACACTCGGGTCCTTGTCCTCATCCTAACTCTCGTCCTCATCTTAATAACTTGCGTCCTCATCCTAATAACTCGGGTCCTCCTAACCTCGAGTGCCTCCTCACAACGACTTTTGCGCCTAACGGCTTTCCATACCCCCCCTCGCTGCAAATACATAATACGGGATTTCGTGGTGGTTCTGAGTGAGAGCCATATAAAGGGCAGTCGCCCCACCGTTTTTTTTTACACCTCACACACATACACAGGTGCCGCCTGTACAAGCCCGTGTTCCGACCTAAGTGCACCTGAGTCTACTGCAGCACCCAGAGTTCATATTTGGCGTGTGTACGCATCGCGTACTGTGCAGAGTTTATATTTACATCTGCAGTGGCTCTCGTGTGTTGGGTTGCGACTGACAAGTCACAAGGCCCGTCTCTCTGCGTCGATGTCACGTTCTATCAGGCAAGCCACCCAGAGTTCATATTTGGCTTGCGTACGCACCGCGTACTTTGCAGAGTTTATATCTACAAGCTTCCCGTGAACCGTCAACTGGGTCAGCATGGCGTCTGATAAGGAACTGGCACCTTGGGACTCGACTCATCAAGCACTTTTCTCAGACCTCGTTTCAAAGACCATATGCAGACGCATCAAATACTTCTATCGCCGCAACCAGCCCTGCGGAGCCGTCGACGTCGTCAGAGACAGTACTTGACATCTGCAAGTCCATCGATGTGCGGAATTCTCAATGTCTCACGTTGCAAAAATATCCGCACGCATCCTCACGAAAAAACACGACAATCGACGCCGAATGTCACGGTACACGTGACCCGTAGCATGTAGCTGGCAGCTCTCCTGGATCATCATCATCATCTAATCTATCTATTCTTGTCATATCTTCTCTATTCTGCCGGCTTCCGTTACACCGAACAAATCGCTGAGGCTTCACTTGGCTCGGTGAGGGCGGATGGACATAAGAACGCGGTCTGGTATGATGGTGACGGGCAAAAGTTGGTGCATTACTTCCCGCACTTTCTCGACACGACAGTACGAGAGGTTCTCAAACAGGCGTTTCGAGACCTTCTCAAAGAGTATACGCCTTCGAAACCCGCCGCATCGGAAAGGCGTTCGACACGCTATGAGGAATGGAAGGCGAAATTGGGGCACAACACACTATCGGGAGTGATTCGGTTGACCTTCCACCATCAACAACAACATTCTCATGACGAAGCGGCCGGAGCCTCGGCGGATTTCCTAGGGAGATCTGTCAAGAAGACGACTGCAGCAATCCGGTTTCGTAAGGCCGAAGTTGTACAAAATGTCGCGACGTGGGTATCCATTTTATTCACCGCGATCGACCCTCCAACTTGGCGACGCTATCGAGAAGCGTATCAGTTGGGTGTCTCACACGACCCGGTCCTACAGAACTGCGATCACGGTCCTGCTCACTGTTTCGTGGGGCACTACCTCGTCATCAATATGTTGACCACGCCGCATTACAATTTACGATACCACGGATCCGCCAACGGGCTGGGTGGCAATGGCAATCGTTGGAGACTATACGAACGGGCACCTCGTCATCCCGGAATTGGGAATCCTCCTTCCCTATCGCAGCAGGGACATAGTATTCATCCAAGGCCAGAGTTTCATCATACAAGGGAATATGATACAGAGATACATGGGAATGTGATGATAGCCAGTCGGACAGGCGAACAAAAGAATGAAAGATATGTAGAACCAAAAGATCATGACTATAAATATGTATCTAACCGCCGGAATGAAATGATGCGAGACAAAGAAAATCATCATTTCTGTGGTGATTAGTCCAAATCCAGAAAACCTCCTCTTATCCCGTGCCGATAGACTGCTGTCATCCCGAACTACGGCGTCACAGAAAGAGATGGTAGGACTCATTATTAAGAAATACAAACTTAATGCCACACTGAAACTTCCAAACCGCAACTCCTACAGTACAAATCTACCCCAACCCCTAAGCAACAAACGTATCTACATCCGTTCTCGAGTAGCCAATCTCACAATCTCCTGTCTCTCTTCCTCCTCCTCTTCCCTTTCCCGAACTTCATTGTCCCGCTTCTCATCCTCGTGCTCTTCTCCTCCGGCTCTTATTCCCTCGTCCTCTTCCTCCGCTTCGTCGTCGTCTTCATCATCATCGTCATCCAATTGTGTCTCATCTTCCATCTGTCCAGCGACATCTTCATCGTCATCGCTTTCTGGACGAATTCGCAGGTGCAGTTTTCGGACGACTCGGCCGACAACATCGCCCCATTCTGCCATTCCGCCCATTCCGACGTCGCCGCAGGCAAGGACCTTTTCTATTGGGTTTATGAATTCAATGTATGGTAGATGTGTTTTGATAAGGGAGATATGATGTGCGGTGATGGGATGAGTGTACATCTGTGTGTTCATCGCTGGCGCAAGAAGGATAGGAATAAGAGGATTCCAGGCCCGTAAAACGTTACTCTACAAATCAGCCTGATGTTTTAAAGGACATACCAATAAATTATCACATAGTCCATTTGCGATTTTTGCGAGCGTGTTGGCAGAGGTTGGAGCGATCAGTAAGACATGTGCCCAGCGACGTAATTCAATGTGTAATATCGGATCACTCAGTTCATGCCAAGTCTACAAATTAAGCTCATCCGACCCAAGGGGAATGAACACCTTCCAATCATCCTGATCCTCCCATACTTTGACTCCAGTCTCCTTTTTAAGTTTCTCGACGTCAAAGAAGTGTTTCGCAGTCTTGGTGACAATGACTTGTACTTCCACCTGCTCATGTGCCAGCAAACTCTTGACGATCAAGGGAATCTTGACGCTTGCCACACTGCCCGTCGCTCCCACCAGGACATGTTTCTTGCCGTCGGCATACTTGTCAATCCTCATCTTCTCGGTCTTGCCCAGCTTCGAAGCACCCTTGGGACTGTTTATGCGGCTCGGACTGGGTGTCCGCACGGGAGATGGGTGGTGTAAATCCAAGTGCGTGTGATGAGGATTTGCACTTGCTGGATCGAGGATTTTGGCATGGAGAGGGTTGCCGGCTGCGTCGACGGGATGATATTTCTCCTGTAGGGACTTCGTGCGAGGTCGTGTGACCGGCCCGTTACTGCGTTCCGAAACGGTGAGACTCGACATGTTATCGTCGTCGTCGTCAGCAGCACCAGCACCAGCACCAGCAGCAGACAGCGTTGACTGTGAATGGTTTGGTTGTGCCGCAGCGATGCTTGACGATGAAAAGGTTGCCATTCTCAGAGCTCGCCCCGAAGCCTATATATATATTCTTGCTCTCGCTGGATTGTGCTTTCTGTCTCTCCTTCGGCCGGCTTCTGTCTCGAGTCGAAATCTTGCTTGGCAATGAGGCTGTGTGAGAGCGGTTGGTTGCCTTTATGATGACCCCACCTCATGCTTGTTGATGTCTAGACTTTAGAGCTTATTATTATCTAGATTAGAGACAGTTAGACTAATAAAAGGTCAGCTCCCGAACGGGACTGGCTAAGTACTTCCATCGACAAATTCGTGTTATCAACATGCTCCACCAATACAAAGCCACCACACAAACACACATAATTTACGGATCCGTCATTTACTCCCTCGCCCTAAATCGCCTCTCCAGGAACCTTCCCGCAACGCTTTCGTAGTAGTAGAAGGCCACCATGTCGCAGCCCCCCGCGTCGTTCTACTTCGTCATCATAGGCACAAAAGACAATCCCCTCTTCGAACTCGAATTCGGATCCTACAGAGGTGGTGGTGATGGTGTCGCTAGGGTACACCCCCCGTCCCCCCTGTCTCCAAGCTATGCCTTGCCGCCTTTATTGCTGCGCGTGTGTGTGTGTGCGTGTAGACTAATTGTGAGTTCCGCGACGATAATAAACACATGAATCAGTTTGTGGTGCATGCGGCGCTGGACATGGTCGAAGAAGTGCAATGGATAGCCAACACAATGTACCCCCCCAAGTGCACCCCGTTCATGCCCTCGTAGTTCGTATCGTTGAAGAGCGTGTTGATGATGATAGGTATATGAAAACAGTAGACAACTTCAATAACAAACTAATATCGGCATTCGTAACCGCCGGCAGTACACGCCCCATATCAGAGCAAAGAACTAATCCGAGATATCAAGTTGATGTTACTCCACGAGACGCGGAACGATGATGGCATACGGGCGTTTTTTAATGATGTCTGGGAATGTTATGTCAAGACTTTATTGAATCCTTTTTATGCGGTCGACAAAGTTATCCAGTCTAATGTTTTCGAAAATAGGGTCAAGGCTATTGCCAAGGTATCTTCCGCCCTGCAATATCCTCTATTTAAACATATCCCCAAGTTAAACAAAGCCATGCTAATTCCATTCAGCGATATTTATAACACCAACCACAACTGCTGCAATACATTCCAACTCCAACGCGACATGGCTATTCCTTGAAGTGTCTGTGGCTGTTTCGCGCGCTGTTTGCTTTTCCAGGCACAGAATCGCTGGACGAGTTCCTGCGCGAGGCATTTGCCCACCGTATTCAATTCCAAGTCCAGAGTATATCATCCAAGGGATATAATACAGAAATCCAGGGGAACGCGATGAGACCCAGCGGACAGACAAACAAGATAAAGAAAGATATGTAGAACCAAAAGATCATGACTATAAATATGTATCTGACCACCATCAGATAACAGAACGTGGAATCCATCAAAACCCGGTCTTGCCTCATCCATCCCCGGCAAACGATTAGTTGTGGTCTACTGGCCAGATCATTTCTGTGGTGGAGTTGACGTGTTCGGAAATCTAGGGCTGCACTCTAGCCCTCTCCGTTTTGGGTGTGGTTGCGTGACTGCTGTTTTGTGACGGCCGAAACCCGGCCAAATCGGAACATCAGCAACAGGCTGAAGGGACATCACCGACCGCCAACACCACCAACCAACACCACCAACGACCCTCCACAACAGCAATGCCAGAGGGACAACACAGGTACTACAATTTCCTCTCTCGGCTGTGGCTAACAAACAGACTCTACGTGCGTGGCAAGCACATCTCCTTCACACGCGGCAAGCGCAACTCATCGCCCAGCACATCGCTCATCAAAATCGAGGGCTGCGACAGCATCCAAGACGCAGACTTCTACCTCGGAAAACGCATTGCCTATGTCTACAGGGTCCGTTCTCCCTCTGCTTCTCCTTGGTCCTTTATGTTCCTTGCTGACGGTGTAGGCGCAACGGGCAATCAGGGGAAGCAAGATCCGAGTTATCTGGGGAAAGGTGACGAGAAGTCATGGAAACAGTGGTGTTGTGCGAGCAAAGTTCAGGAATAATTTACCTCCCAAGAGTCTGGGTGCAAACGTGCGAGTGGTGTGTTTCTCTCATGGGAAAGTGCTGATGAGTAGATGTTGTACCCTTCGAATATCTAGGTGTGGGAGTTGGCATAGCTAGATCTATCGAAGAAATCAATCTTCTGGCATCATGAACTGCTTTTGTCTTTTTGCCGTGCTTGACGGGAATCGCCTGATCGTCCATTTTTCATAGGATAATCTCACCTTCCGCGCGTCCAATAAACCTTCGACAACGAATACAGTCTTCTTAAGACTTCCGTCGAATTTTTTGACTTTGATTGTATAGTCATGCGTACTCGCTATCGTTGAATATCTGGCTTGCATAGGTGAGCGACTGCCGATGCTATTTTGAGGCAACAACACGCTGGGTTGAATGTCACTCCCGCGCCTGTGGTGGGTGCTCCGGCTGCGCCACAGCCTGTACAGCCTGTACAGGCAATGAATGGGATGACTCCGAGGATGGTGGTGTGTAACCCGAATCCAGGGTGCTCTGCGGAGGGCAAGCTATGATGTCGCCGTTTCCTCAGATGCCAAATCCTAATATGCCTCCGCCGCCTGTCCCAGTCTACTATCTCCGATAACCTTCTCTGCGAGGATATCAAGACCATTGGGAAAACAGAGGCTTCCTTCTCGTGTCCATACAACTCAACGAATCGGTTTCAGAGACATCGGATCCATAATCATACATCGTCAAAACAGAGCAGCGATCCTGCATTGAGAAAGGAAAAGAGCATGCGAACAGAACTGCAGTCTTAAAAGTGTCGTGCATGATTCAAACCTCGCTAATTAGAAAATAACGTCTTCATCGTGTGTATCAAGTATATCTTCTCCCTTCGATTCCTCGCTTTTCACAGTAACATCGGTTTCCGGGGGCGGCTAGCCAATAGATTCTACTGTAGGGTACAGTCCAACCAACTTTTCAGCCAAACCACTTCGGGGCAGACGGACTGACGACCTCGGCCTCGTGCGTGCGAAGATGCGTCCCCTGAACGCAGCCCAGCGCTATAAACTCACTTCTTCGCTCTTCCTGCTTACTTTCTTCGGGGCGGTGTTTACAGTTGCCGCTCCGTCGGTGTTTCCTTGTCCAGCTTTCGAGCAGCGGCGGGCGTGTTACGGAGCGAGTTCGGGGGAACGAGGCGGAGCTCGGGAACACGCCGGAGGTAACTAGGGAACAGGCCGAAGTGCGCCAGAGCTAGAACTGAGGATTCATAGGTACATTGATGAATTGTTGCAAGCTAAGGTACATGAAGATTCTCGGGGGTTTAAGAGCAGTCCCCGGGAAACCTAACGTAACTAACGTAACTACTAGAACTCCGTTCATGACAGGGCGGGACTTGCGCATGCGGACGGGTGGCACTGGGATGGATTGGGAGGCAGGAAGCGGCGCGTGCAGCCCCGGGGACAACAAAGGCCGGTGATTCAGAAGAGGGCGGAAGGACGCGAGGGGGACGGCGTGTGACGGGTGGCCGACCGAGGGTAAAAGACGACTTTGTGTTTGTCAAGCAATTGTGGGTCCGGAGGCAATGGAGATGGGATGGGATGGGGACTTGAGTGGACTGGATCTGGGCATTGCTATCCACAGATGGATTGCATTGAATGGGTGATGGATTGAGCCATGTGAGGTGAGACGACGCAAGGACTCTACGGAAAAGAGAATTGTACATAAACACATACAAACCTGGCAATCGTACCGGGATAGCATAATACACAACCCGTCATCAAAAGCCTTTCTACTACTGGATTTTGGCCCACTAACAGTTTGCTTGTTCTATCTGACTTTTCATGTGTAATCCAAGGCTCTATGTCAACCGTCGGTACGTAAATACCCGCTTGAAGCAAATTTTAGATGAGACTGTTCAACAATCAACAAGGACGTTGTCTTCCAGGGCCCTGGGTTGTTAAAAGGATTCTCTTCTGTGGCACGAGGATTTATGACAGAAGTTGAAGAGCGAGTGCTCATCAAACAAGGTGCAGAGGCAGTACGTCCCCCTTTTTCCCAGTAAGTAACGTAGCTTCTCTACAAATCCTGCTTCCTTCTCCCAGCCACACCATCCGCCCTTAAAATCCGCCCCTCGAAACCATACCGCCATCCATCCCTCGACAAATCCCTCACCCGCCACAGAATCCTCGTCGAAGCCCGTCTCCTACACCGTCTAAACCGCGACGGCGTCCCCTGTCCGGCGCTTTACTTTCTCAATGAGCACGAACAATCAATCGCAATGGAATGGATCGAGGGTCCCTCCATCCGGACATGGCTGGAAGAACACACGGGCGAGGACAGCGTGACGGAGGTGATGCAGTGCATTGGAAGGAGTGTGGGAAAGTTACACCAGAGCGGTGTGGTGCATGGAGATTTGACGACGAGTAATTTGATATGGAGGGGTGGAGAGGTCGTGTTGATTGACTTTGGGCTGGGCAGTGTGAGTCGGTCGGAGGAGGATATGGCGGTGGACTTGTATGTTTTGGAGCGGGCTTTTGTTTCTACGCATCCCAGATCTGAGGGACTGGTATGTCGTCTTCAAGAGGAGAGGGACTGAACGTTAGTATGCGGTGGTGTTGGAGGCTTATACGAAAGCTTTTCCGGGGAGTAAAGCCGTGATGAAAAAGTTGGAGACGGTCAGGTTACGAGGACGGAAAAGAAGTATGCTTGGATAGATATAACAGGTCTGATATTTATTGGCGTTAAGGATTCTCGCTGGCTATGTAATGAAATCCAGATGCACATACCTCCGTATAACAAGGCCTCAAAAGGACACCGCCTCACCATTAGCACCGAAAAATCTATGTTTTCGTTGCACAACCAGTCCCAATTATCGTCATTCTCTGCATTAACGATGGCAAAAGCGACAGGAAACGGTTGTCCTCTCGCATCGGTAGCTGTAGCTGCGAGCAGGATGCCTCCGTACTTCGCTGTGAGATGGGTACCGTCAAGTCCGAGGAGGGGTTTGCAATGGACAAACCCGTCGATGGTGGCCTTGTATGAGATGAAAAGACGTCGAAACTTTGTACCAACGTCTGAGGAAGTTGTTTCCAGGATAATGTGGCTGCCTAAGATAGTCAGAACTTTGTTGACTAAAGGATAATAACCTGGGTTGGTCTCGCGAAGTTTATCACAATATTGTGGGAGCTTGCGTATCCTTCTTCAGGGGTTCCGTTGAGATCGTTGATAGCTTTCTGTTTCCCACGATAGGCCTGCCAATAACCAACTTTGACACGGTAATCACGATTGATGTCTTGGAGGATCTCACAGGGTGCATAGTCGGGCTTTTCTTTGACTTTGGCGGCGATGACTTTCGCAATAAAGTGGGAATCGGCTGTGGTGTTTTTCAAATGCACACCGGGGCAATTGTAATGCTCATCGACAAATGTTTTGACAACAAACTTGGCCCTGTCATACTTGCTGGCATACAAGCGCCACTTACAACTGTCGTTTTTGCAACGGATGTCGAATTGGTTCGCGTTTCGCTTGACGAATTTCGTTGGGAAGCGGTTTTCAATGGCGTAGGTTGCGCAGGCGTGCTTCAACGCGTCGACGGAGTCCCATTCGGACCCGACTTCGAGGGGGTTCATGGTGATTCGTGAATGATGTGTATGATACAATGGAGTTATAATGCGGATTGCGCGTTGTGAATCGTGAGGGCGCAGGGGGGCTTGGCCAAGTCTTTCACAAATCGGCAAAGGTTCAAGTCATTTTCGCAAATTCTTGATTCTCCAGGGTCATTTCCGCAAAAACCCCATAGCAAAATATCCTCAGATAATCAATGCAATCGCGGTTGCACCATTCTGCGGATGTCATCCAGTCTTAACTGGAAATCACCTGGAACGTGTGCAGGAATGGGTGCTCCCCAATACATCAAATTTGCCGGAATTCGGAACACGCGTGTTGTAGGCGAATCGATGGACATGCGAGGACTTTGTCGCATGATCCGCATATTGTGTCCGGCTGCGCGACGTCTCCCCCAGACGCACCTATAGGAACGGTCCGAGCGGTATATTTTGCACCCAATCCAAACTTGGATTGACGTCGTGGGGGAGAAGGTTCTGGTGCGTGCATGCCGGATGAGGGTATCCCAGTTTTCATTCGTAAAGCCGCACTCAAAAACCACTGATGGATATGGGTCGCCGGTATGTGGCTGGCCGAGGGCAGGTGGGATGGTGATGTTGCGTGGGACCCACGACCCATCGGGGGATTTCGCGTCTCCGATATTATTGTTGAGGTAATCTATCGAAGTTAGTAAGAAGTTGGGAAAAGCTGGGCGGCTTACTCGTTCCCCCTTCAGAATCAAGGGTATTCCCTGGCTGTCCTGGGTTGTTTGGATCTCTCTGCCATTCTAACACAGCATTCCTTACAGCTTCTGCTGCCCGTTCGTGGGGTGCGGAAGGCCGAGTTCTGATGTACAGCTCTGAGTTGATGAGTTCGTATTTCACGGCGAATGCATCGACGACACGGGGAAGCCGTTCAGTTAGACGTTCGAAGCCTCTGTAATCCATTAGGTAGCCGGCTAGTCTGTGTTCGCGAACGCGGAAAAAGTGGTCGTTTTCTTTATTGTCGCCATCGTCCTTCTTATCCTCCTCATCCTCACTCAATTCTTCCTCCTCTTTCTCCCACCCTTCATCACTTTGTTCAGCAACCGGAACAGTCTCCGGGTCCAAAGGTTCCGCCGTCTCGTCCGCATCCTCATCGGCGATACTTTCTGCGACTAAGTCTTTGACTGCGTTGAATATAGGCAGGAAAATGTAATTTTTGCGAATTGAGGACCGCGTGAGAGTGACTGGCACGCTAGCTTCCATGGCCAGTGACGAATTACTTTCAACCATCCTTGGCCTGTGAGGATTTTCTGACACATGAGACTCGTTATCCATAAACTGTAACATACGTGAGGCAGATGAGGACCAGGGTGCCGTGTATACTTGGGGCTTCAAGGGACGAGCCTCTGGTGGTGCTCAGCTCAGCTCGGTCAGAGTCGATCAGTCAGGTCTAGGAGACCGGCCAGGCGCAAGCGCGGCGGACGCCTATTCCGATCACAATCTACAACTTAATTCTACTCGGGCACTCGAGCGACTGGGCTTATCTCACACTCGGGGGCCTAAGAGCTGTTGATCCAGCTTGAATGGTACCCCTCGGCCTTAATTCTGGTTGGTCGGTCCTACCCCCCTCCTAATAACTTGCCTCCTCCTAACACGGTCTGCCTCCTCCTCCTAACACTGGACTTTTGCGGCGATCCGCCGTCCATAGGGGGGGGATCGGCGCTGGTCCGCAAAGTCAATTTTGAACTCTGCAAAGTAGCTTCAAGCAGTCACGGATCCACCCACAGACGTGGTACGGACATGGGGGTGCTACTAAAATGTTTAGCAGATTATACTGTATGAAATACCCCGTAACGAGAATATCGCAGCAACAATTGGCATAGATATTCTATACACGAGTGTGGGAATCGGTCGGAACGGAAATGTTCAGATACCACAAAGTCAGATCCCACGGGATTCATGTCGAACAAAGCGTACGGAATGCAAGTGGAATATGTTCTTGACGTTGTACCGAGTTTTGGAGTTGGTGGAATGTGCTACCGGCCCGTGGGGGCACTGATATCGAGGCAATATAATTTGAAAACTACTTTTTTTTGCGCCATATGCCGCCTCGTGACTATAAGTTTTTTGGTCACACGAAGTATACGAGATCCAAGAGAAATACGTTCTTTACGTTCTACCAAATTGTAGGGTCCGCACGCGTTCTTCGTGGCTCTCAGTACTGTGCTGAGTTGAGATATCATTACGGCGGTTTTGGGAGCAACCGGATCCAACACGTGACCATTGGATCCGGTTGTCCATTTTGGGGGGGTCAGAGCCGACCAAACCGCCGTAATCGCACTCCACTTTGCACATCGAGTGCGAGCGCATTTTGCATCGACGTACCCCGCAACTTTTTGCATCGTACTCCGCGTGGTTTTTTGCGTCGACCGTGCTTTTTTCATCAACCCCCCGCGCTTTTCTCGTGGCTTCCTCGCCCTTTTTCCGCGGGGTATCTCAATTTTTTTTCGATCGTCCCTTCCCGCACCTGGTCCCATGGGACTCGGGGTGCCATATTAACGTGGTTGACCTGGTCCCATGCGACTCGGGGCGCCATATTAACCTGGTCCCATGCGACTCGGGGTGCCATATATAATATGGCCAGACGCCAACGCAGGTCTCGGAGACCGCCCCGGACGTCCCCGGGGCGCCTATGCTCAAAGCGTGCTGCGGGATGGACGGCCGCTGCTTCCGCTACTGCTTCCGTGCAATCGGAATGTTAAGAATGTTGAGAAATCCCACCCGGGTGCTGTGCAGCACACCATGGACACCAAGATCACCAATAGCTTTCGCGAGGCGGTAGTCCCATGTATTCGCCTTGTCCAGATGATGATGTCGATTGATCGGATGGCCGGGTTGCTGTACATTCTCTGCTGGTGCCTGGATATTCTACAGGATATCGTTCTGGTTTGGATCGATTCCCGAACATATACTATGACGCAGCAACTGTTCAGTGTGCCGGGTATGCGCAACGAGACATTGCCGTTTCTTGTTAGATTTTGGGTCGCAAAGTTTGCCATTTCCATGGGTGTCACTGCCATGAGACGGTTTCAGAGCGGTTTGGAGAAGCGGATTAAGAAGGTCATGCGGCAGAAGATGACCGTTTTGCTTCTGGAATCGTTCTCCAGCTTGGATTATGTTACGCAATGTAACCCGGGAGTCATTCGGCAGTTCAAGGACGGCGATCGAATCTTCTACGGCTCCGTCATACGGAGAGCGGCAGATGTTCTCAGTATCACGATGTATTTCATACGAGTAATACTTCTTTGCATTTCATTAGCGACACAAGTCCGCGGAAAGGAGGAATTGTTCGTCCTTCCAATTGTTCTCTTAATTCTTGGCATACAAGCAGGCAACAGATACCGTATTCCCTGATAGTATGCTCAGCTTACATAGAACTTTGGTCATCGAATGTAGCCCGCAACAGAAATCGAGGCGGAGGGAAGACCAAATTCCATAGACGTAGAGATGCCCTCCGCTTTCCCTTCGTCCCCCCAGAATTTCGCCGAGAAGCTGTTCTACGGAATTTGGGACCATGGGTTACAAGCGAATACACAAAAGCTTCCAACGTTTTAATGAGCAAACCATTAAAAGAAATACGGATTCAACGAGAGGTATCCTAAAGTTTTCTTTGGGTTGGGCTAATTTAAGCGCGCTCATGATTTTTATCAGTTCTTCCATTCCGTCACTCGGGAGTTCTTCAGCATAAGTCTTGTGTTCCTGGGACTTCCCGTCCCGCTCGCAACATTCAATTTCATGTTGGCTACGCTTACGAGCCTGGGGACGAATCTTTCCAACCTTACCTTCTTTGCCGACTATTTGGCGACTTCGTTTTTGCCCTCCATTCGATCATACTTTCAATGCATCGATATGCGCAGGAGCCATGTTCCGCGTATTGCAGCAAGGCCGGTACAAAGAAGTCCAGCTGGATTCGATTTGAGGGGAGAGAATATCACCTTCCATTATCCTCACCAGCCTGACACGGAAGAGGATGTAAAGTACACCACCACAGCCTCTCAATCAAAACCAGCCCTTGACAACATGTCCTTTCACTTTGAAGCTGGAAAGATGCATGCCCTTGTTGGCGATAATGGATGCGGCAAGACGACCCTCGTCCAGCTCATGTCTCAACTGTATACCAACTTTTCAGGAAATTTAATATTGAATGGGCATAATATCAAAGAGTACGACCTTAACGAGGTGCGATCACAGGTTTCCGTCATGTTTCAAGACATTGCCAAACTGAAACTATTCTCCGTTTTCGAAAATATTGGTATCGGAGATGTTAATGCTCTCGCCATGAATCACGGGGCAATTCAAGCGGCGGCGGCAGAACACAATGTCACGGACTTCATTTCTCTCAACACGATCATTGGTGATTTACATCAAATGCACAAAGATCCCGGCGAGAAATGGCAGGCCGAGCTATCTGGGGGCCAATGGCAAAAGATCGCCCTTGCCAGGACATTTCTCAAAGGCGAAGATGCAGATCTTATTATCCTCGATGAGCCTACCTCGGCATTAGACGTCCATGCGGAACACCAATTCTTCCAGCAACTTAAAACCCTGCGGAAAGGGAAAACAACAATCTTCATCACGCATAAATATGTTACTACTGCGACGGCGGACTGCATTCATTTCATGAAAAAGGGGAAAATTGTGGAGAGGGGAAATCATACGGAGTTGATGGCTAGTAATGGGGAATATGCCAGGCGTTATACTTTGCAAACACAGGGATATACGGAGAGTGGTGTGGCGGATGCGGTCTGATTTTCGGGCTGATCGATGATCTGAGACCACCTGATAAGTTTTTCTTCACGTAACTATATAATACTCTGTATTCTGCAATTTCATAATACCAGTCATAAGGCGCCATGGTACAGTTAACCTATGTTATCGTTGTGGGAGTGATAGCTGTTATCATCGGGATATTGGTTTGTGCCGGGAGGGCTATCGTCAAGAAGGAGAAGAGGAAAAGTCGGAAGAACAGACCGACGGCTGCGCATATCCCACGGCCCAACGAGTGAAATCTTGCGTTACGAATCACGGCGGGCTTAAGATTGAGAGGGTATAATGTCAACCGGACAGGTGGAGGGTTACTTTGGAGGATCCGGGGTAACTGAAGAGGAGAGATAAAAGCTTCCTTAACATAAGCTACCACATCATCTGCTATGTAATACGAAATCTGTACCATTATTTCAACAAAGAAAATGAAAAGATTATCTGAAAAGCAATATTATCTGAAAAGTAGCAAAGTCAGTTGCGCTGTTCATGCAGCAGTTGCAACAGTCTCTGCCCCAGCAGAAGGGGCAGTCATTTCCTCTGGAGGATGAGTGCTAGAAATAGCACCACGACGTTTCCTAGCAAAGCGACCGTTCTTCCCGCTTGGAGCTGGTTGATCAGACTGAGGAAGCAATGAATCGCCGGGGTCCTTGGCAGTGTCACCGTCAGATGTATTGCCAAATAACTCGCCGCTGGCAGCCATCTCCTCGAGCTCCATTTCCAGCTCTGTTCCTTCGGGCTCCCCGGGGGTGTTGGAGGCTCTATCTTTCCCCTTGCGCTTCGGTTTACGGTTTTTACCTTTCTTGGACTGATGTTGTGAAGAGCGTCCAGTGTTCCTGAACAACGGGCAGGGTTCATACGCATTCGGAATCCTGAACCGGGGGAAGACTTTGTTCGCTCTGTAGGAATAGTACACCAACTCCCTGGCGGAGGTGAAGCAGCCAGGTCCGGATGAGGTCTCAGGATTACGAAGGGTTTGAAGCACGTCGTATAGATTGGCGTGTAAGTTCTCTTCGACATATTTGAGGCAATCCACAAGAGATTCCGTCGAAAAGTCGCAGAAAATGCTGAGGAAGCCACGAATTTCTACGAGCGCCGGGTCTTGGTATTCGCGTGCAAGTCCTACTGGAATTTTATACTCTTCGGAGGCTTCCTCCTCTTCTTCCGGCGTAGGGTAGTCCTTAAAGAAGATATGGCCAACATACTGCACCATTAGCCGGCTCTATAACCCAGAGAGAATACCTGATGGAGTTCCCAGAAACATGCATTTCTGAACCTGCGTCGCGCTTTCTGGGCCTCCTTCCCCTCCCACAACTTCTGATAGCTCTTCAAGGACTCTTTCCAATTATATGTATCCCAGTCCGCCGGCCATTCCTTGATCCATCCAGCTTCAACACACAATCTGGTGAATTCGTATGAAGCTTCCTCCCCAGGAGCATAACGAAAAGAAGGGATCTTCTCCTCACACCTTGCAAAGTACTCATCAATAGTGGATCTTTTGAGCTCCTTTGCATGCCATGCATAAGTACTATCCTGTAGAAATGTCTTTCGAAATTCTTCTTGGAGGGTTTCCAAATCAGTATCTGGATCCTTCTCAAGTGCAGCTTGTTTAAGAGCTGGGTATTGCAAGTAGGGACGACTCGATGGATTGAAGTCTATACCATAACTTTCAAAGAGGATAGCCAAGGCGGGACAGGAGTCCTTTTTGACGGGTCGCTTGGGCTTTGGTGTCTTGGCTACTGCAACGGCACGGGGGCGGTTGTAACGACGGAATCGTCGACGTGGCTTGACCTTCGATTCGGACTCTCCGTCTCCGTCGCCGAATTGAGTAGGTTCGGTGTCACTTTCGATACCCTCGTGGATAGACTGGCCATTCGATTGGGGCTGAGGCGATTGGGGCTGAGGGAAATCAGGTTCGAATTCGAGGATCTCAGTCGTCTGGAATAGGGGATACTCGATCTCCACATTCAGGGCATCAGCAGGAGTAGTGATATTCTCCCCCTCTGCATCCGTTGACTTCACCACTTCCTCCACAGACTCGTGATCCACAGTTGCACCCGCCGTGTCCTGTTCCTCTTGGACCGGGGTTTTCTTGGACGCTTTCCTCTGCCTTTGTTTCCTCGTAGACTTGCGAGCAAGAGGAGATTCAACACCAACAGTGACGTCAGATGTAGTCGATACCGTCGCGATTCCCTCCCCATTGACTTTCCGAGATCGACGCTTGCGAGGTGTTTTAGAGGTTTTTTCTGGCGTAGTCTGGGGCGTAGTCGTTTCGCTTTCGAGAGTAGTCTCGGAGACTGGGTGAGGAGTGTCTGCGCGACGACGACGACGTGAAGTACGTCGACGTCTGGCCGGAGAACCCTCCGCGCTATCCGCAAAAGTCGGTGTCTTCTGGGCTGACTTGACCTTCTGGTCGGTGCGATGGACACGCGGGGTGTCGATTCCCTCAACATTATCGGTCTCACTGGTGAGTTGTCCATTGCTATCAGCGCCGAAAGTAGGAGCCGAGGAGTCTCCGTTGGTAGCGCCCTGTGAGATGGAGACGCTCGTGACTTGCTCGACTACACCGCGCAAGGCAGGAATAGGACTGGGGAGCGGAGACATGTTATCCACGCTATCCAAAGACGGGTCGTTCTGGGGGACAAGGACTTGTGCCGGGACATGGGCGACGTCAGCCGCGGAATGTCCTTCATGGGGATCCTCTGGAACAACCCATTCATCATCACTTGTGATATCACTTTCCGAGTGTGAAGGTTGAGTTGAACTCACGTTCGGAGGAGAATCAGGTCCAGTGAGCTGAGATCCCTCCGATTTGACATGGTCGTGACTTCCCATCTCGAAGGTATGAACCCCGATGTTTTGATCTTTGGAAGTTGTCTCAGCGGGAACACCCGTAGTCTACCGTCAGCCGTGTGTACATATATTGCCCAAAGGAGACAGATGGACCAGGAGGGGGAGGAACAGGGAAGGGAGAGGGAGATACAGCAATCGCGACGTAGGAGGAAACGTCAATTGCTGAGTTTGGCGAGGTTTCCATGGTCGATGGATGTCTTACTTGGTCCGGAGGAGTCAGATGGACTGGCGCGATGGGTGACGAAGGCCGGCAATCGGCGCGAAAGAGACGAAAGGGGAATATGATGCAGAAGGGTCCGTGCGGACGGGAAAGCGGTAAGACGCGTTGGGTTGCCTGCAGCTACTATGCGCTACACGGAAGATCAAGGTGCCTGAACACGACCCACACCTGCTGGTTTATCTAAATAGACATCCATTCTTCCCTGTGGATTTTTATTTGGTATTACATCTGAAACCTAAATTGTAACTCGAAGTCTGTAATATGTATGTAGATACATACTGTAATTTCCCAAAACGCCGCCGCACACGACGTGTCTCACTCTCACATCCCGCAGATCACCAAGAAGCGCAACTCGCCAAATCCACTCGTCCCGAGCGCGCGCCCGACGATGCCCTCGCCTCCATCCACCACATCCACCACATCCACATCCACGCCCATCCCGTCCCTGTCCCCTGCGCCAGACATATCCACCACGTCCTCCTCGCCGATTCCCCCCCGCGACTCGTTGTCCTCGACCACGCGTTCCCGCTCCTTTTCCCTGCTACAGAACATCAATCTCCCCTCGCCGTTTACTTCGCGTCCTACGCCCCTGAGAGCGAGTACTACGCTTACCGACATGCCGCCTGCGCCTAATGCCAACGACCTTCCTGCAGAAATAGTGATCCACATAGAACAGTATCCCCCCGAACCCCCGGGAGCTTAAACGACTTCCCGTCCCCCCCAATTGCCAAAAACTAATACATATGTTGTAGATTCCTTAAATCAGTCACCTCGAATGTGCATTCCGCACCCTTCACGCCCACTCAAATATCCTCTAGACTGCAATCCTTCTATTCCCAAACATTCAACCTCCTGCCAACCTTCCTGCCCTCGCCCTCGAGCTCAACAATCAACCTGCAGCCCCTGCTCACGTCCTCCGAGCTCGACCACCGCCGCAAACTCCGCAACGAAGCCCTCGTAAAACGCCAAGTCTGGGAAGAAGAGATCGAGAGACGAGTCACCACAGCACTCTACGACCGTCTCTTCGCGTTAAAGACTTCCGATGATGTGGAGCGGGATATGAAGTTGCAGGGCAAGTTAAAAGCGTTGGTTGTGGTGGGAGTCAATTTGGAGCATTTGGGCGTGGAACTGAGTCCCCGGGAGAAGGAGCTGTTGAAACCTGCTGTGGAGGCCGTGGGAAGAGGTACCGTCCCTTTGCGTTTTGGAGATTTGTGTGTTTGGGGGGAGATGTTGATTGTAGAATTACATGCGTTGGATGGGGTCAAGAGTCCCAGGGAGAAGTTGGAGATATTAATTGGATTGCATAAGATATTAGTCGATGGCCTGACGTTTGCAGGCGACAATGGAGAAAGTGAGGTGCGCAGTTCAAGTAGTGCCGATATGCTCCTCCCAGTTCTTATCTACAGGTAATCACATTCCCAAGTCAGCAGTGTTAACAAGTAGCATCATCCAAGCGAATACAGAGAGATTGATTTCGAATAGTCAGTTCATTCAACGCTTCAGAGCA
>Ga0302325_10012248_pt1 | contig 18412 bp, 24 predicted proteins | sample Palsa_T0_2_FD_201948 | JGI IMG/M metagenome (GOLD analysis project Ga0302325, IMG submission 201948) | Peat permafrost microbial communities from Stordalen Mire near Abisko, Sweden - Palsa_T0_2 | ecosystem: Environmental > Terrestrial > Soil > Palsa > Peat permafrost | place: Sweden: Abisko...
CGCGGAACATCTCCAAATTTGCATTTGACATCTCGTCTTTCACAACAGCTTGCACAAGCCGATGAATCAATAATGTTTTTTCCCTTCGATTCCATATCAAAAGAGAAAGCCTCTCTAATTCGATCAGAACCTTAGCCATCTCAGAGTGGTTGGACAAAAGTTGTCTCACGTCCTTCTGAAGAGCTTCAACTCCGGATTGCAAGAAATCGATACCAACACCGTCCGGATTGAGAAAGGATAATAGTTGAAATAGCTCCGCTCCCCCAGTGTTCTTAGTCCGAACAACCTCGAATGACATCAACCATGTTGTTGCAACAGAATAAGGATAGGAGCCCAGTCCTTGGGGTATCCACTTGTGTAAATCTGATCGTTGGGCATGATAGCGCTTGAGAAATGAATCGTAGTCTTGCGTAACCTCTTTAATATATGCGGCCGCTTGTACAATTGCCAAAGGCAAATATCCCATTTCGTGGACAATTGTCTCAACTGAGTCAAGTTCAGTCGAGTCGGAAGTAACAGGTATATTTGAAAAAGAGACAAGGAGTTCTATTGCCTCGGGTTTGTCGAAAAATGGCACCTCAACCGCTTGTGCAGGGATACTATCCGCATGACGATTTCTAGTCGTGATCAAAGTATGCTGTTGGACTCCAGATTGTGGAAGGAGCGTTTCGATAACATTAGCGAGGTTGAGATTACGGGTTGAGAGAACGTCGATGTCATCAAGGTTATCGAGGACTAAAAGCCACTTTTGAGTTTGTCTGAGCCACGACAGTACTCGAGCGGCTATCTCGATCGCTTTCGATTCAAATGGAATATCGATCCCGGCTTGCTTAGCGATATTTGCGTATCCATCAAGAATATTTTCTTGTCTGACTGCGGAGATCCAAAAAATCCGGCTGTAGGCGCTTTGGTAGGTGTGGACGAATTCAAGAGCCACTTGGGTTTTTCCAATGCCACCCAGTCCATACAAAGCAAGACGACCGTGATACCGACCAGTGCTCTTTTCTCGGAACTTGTCGTAGAGGTTTTTGAGGAATGCATCTCGGCCTGTGAAGAACTGGTTTCTCTGGTATGGCACCATGAAGCAGGGATGTGGTAAACCTAAATGAGCTCAATTGCGAAAGACTATGGAGTTACGTACTTTCAAATGACCACGGATTAGCGACGCTTTCTGCACACCGTTCCATCTCTTTTTCAACCAAAGGTGTCCTTAAATAACCACGTGTCAGCGCTGCCATCTTTATCATATCCTTCCACTCTTCCAGGCCAATTTCGTCCATTCCAGCGGGGACATTAAACCTGTAGTAAGGAAACTGTTGAGATTCGTCATGTGAATGAGCACGTTCCCACATGTTTCGGTGTGTATCTTCCGACTCTGTGGACAATTTAACGAGCTCCGCTGCAAACCTTTTGAGAGTCACAAGTCCGCCAGGGATTCTGGAGTACTGTGCGACGCCACTGGTTGAAGGGAAGTATGAAGTCGCTGCATTGGCCTTCGAAGCGGCCCTTTTAAACCTTTGCTTCACACCCCCGAAAGAGCCCTTTTTGGGCTGCATCGAATTGTCAGGTTGACTTTCCGTCTCTGTATCGGTTTGTTCATCGCTGCTTTTTCTTTTCTTTGGGGGCTTTGGATTTCCAATGAAATCGGCCGTCTTTTGTACGCCTGTTCCGATACTGACAATCATAACTCGTTTCGCCTTCCAGTAACGCTTCGCTTCGAGCAACGCAACTTCTGAAGGATTATTCCTTTTGAGACCGCCGTCGATATACCAACCACCCGGAGCAGGAACCTCGACCCATGTCGGTGGAAAATATGAAGGCGCAGCACTAGTTGCTCTAGCAGCTTGCCATATCGGACATCGATCTTTGTCGAATCCGTAAGAGCGGAAAAGTTTCTCGCGGCTACTTGCATCTTGACCCTCGGTGGCAACGACGAAGACGGGACAAGACACTTCAGGATTCTGATCATATGGATCAGCCATCGGCGCATTTTCGTCCCCGATAATTTCGCGAATGACGTCTTTCAATGCTTTTTCAAGGGGTTTTTCATCGAAACGGCAACGATTGGCACCAACAGGTACGCCCATTTTGACATTATCGAGACGGAATACCGCTTTTGACAGTTCCATATATTTCTCGAGACACACATCGACTGGCTGTAACATTAACTACTACTATCTCTTGAGAGCCGGAGGACGATATACCATACGAAGTCGTCCTAGCATTATAGCGATGAGTCCTCCGGTACTGGTTCCACAGATGAGGTCGAAATACTCGCACGGTAGAGGGGGCTGTGTGTCCCCTTTCAAACGTTGAACCTCGTGCATAAGCTTTTGCACAATCAGAAGGGAGGAAAGTCCTCTCACTCCACCTCCGTCTAGTGCCAGAATTCTCGGAATGCTTTTCGCTTCAACTGCTTTTGTGAGCAACCACTGCAATATTAATTACCTGCGGCAGGTCGGTCAGCCATAGTATGCAATTTTCAAAATCTGGGCTGGCAGTATTGATTTAGAAAAGGAGCCTTGATGGATATTTGAGCGTTCACACCGGATGGCGAACAGACGGAGCGAGAATCGAGTGATGCGAAAAGTTGTGAAGACGAGGTTGCGTGCCGGCTTTGCAGAGCCCACAGAGAAATAAGGTTCGACGAATCAGCGTATGGCACGGTGTGAACTAAGGAACGGTTGTGCTAATTATAAATCCCAATTTCCGAAGTACGGGTCCCACCAAATACCGCATAAAATCGCCAAAGTCCAAATTACTTTAAGCTTCCCGTGCATCGGTTTGTTTGTTTACGATTTTGTACGATCGGCTCCAACGCGTTTGGCACAGCCCACTTTCTCACCAGCTGGGCGATTGGGGTCACCAGTCTTGGATTGCGGCAAACCACTGGCATACAGTTGGCGTCATCCTGTCAACAATCGAAACAGTGTTCGTGGTTCGTTCGGTTCGATAGTTCGTAGCGAGACCACGAGAGACTTGAGAATTGGGCCTGACACCCCGATCGCGATCGCGCGACAAATAGTACAGTCCGATTGCGGGACTGTCTGATTACCGAAATTCCGCCCCTTCACAAAGGAAACCAGACAGGTCGCAGCAACCAATCAACTGCGCCAACACTTGCCGTGGGGTTAGTCACATGGTTCCGCAGTTGCTTTTGCGCTTTTGCGCAGCTTTAGGTTCGGTAGGTTTGGGAATGGATTTGTGGCTCCACAGCGGGTCGGGAAAATAAAGTTTTGGTCAAGGGAGTGTATTTCCGTGGTGGTGCAGGGCCAATTCTTTCTCCGAATCCTATTTCCCACCCCAACCTTAATCACAAACTCTGCACGCATTACCATCCAACCACGCTCATGCGCAGTGCCGAAACCCCATAAGGTTTGAACGGCCATTCATCGCTCCCCGCGCAATTCAGCGCAATTCTTGATAATCAGCAATTCAAAAACTTTAATCTCCCCTCCACCCGCGCCGATCCATATCATTTGACTGTGCGCAATTAACTCAGAATTGCGCAGTGTTGATCCTCCGTGAACTTTATTTCTTCAAGTTGAATGCTAAAATGGTTATCTGTGTGCGGTAGGTTGAGTATTATGCACCAGGGACGGGACGGGGATTACTTTATGGTGGAAGGTTAAACTCTGCGATAGGTCGAGCAGAAGTTAAATCACCGCAGACCCTGAAATTGACGGAAATAATCATACATGGCATGCGGTGATGCACGATGGAGAGGAAGTTTATAACCTTGTAAGGAGCACGGACTATGTTTATCCACCAGTGCGGGAAGTTAATCCAGAATCGGATTTTATACTTCACTAGCTTTTCATTTCTATAATAGACTCTGAAAGCCAAACCCCGGTCTCCTCTTTTCGTTGGTTGCACTCTAAAGCAAAGAAATAAGCTTCGACGGAATTTTCATGATTATTGGTTTCGAAAGGTTAATCACCCATTTCCCTGCAGCTGGGAGGGAGTATAGCGGAATAACCGGTCTCACACACACACGGTCACAATTTAACCCCAAATAAACTTTGGCGGAATTTTGATTCTTATTTGGTTTCGAAAGGTTAATCATCTATTTCGCAGGAGGAAGTATAGCGGAATAACCGGTCTCCCACACACGACCACAATTTAACCTTCCTGGAACCAAATTAACATTTCTGCCTTTTTGCATTCGCGACGGTATAGCGACGATTAGGGACTGAGTATGTTTGTGGTTTCAATGGAGTGGCGCAAGGGAGTGCGGTTAGACTCTGGCTTTCGGGGGACATAGGGGCGTGAGATACGCAAATTACGGAGGCCCGCGTCGCTATTCGGGGATATGGTTTTAGTCTTCTTTTTCTAGTAAAAGAGAGTTTATAATGAATAGTACTTTAAACTACGCGGTGCAATTGAGTTGTGGTTTTGAGCAGAAGTACTAAGCCGCAGGAAACACTCGGTTAAGCGGTACTGTGCCAGTGGCACCGTGGAAAAGAGCGGGGGACTCGGAGTGAACGTAATACCGCATAAACGGTATTACAGTCCAGTTTTATGAGCTCGGGTGTTTAAGATGATATTATTCGCATTTCCTATTTGAGAACCATCCCGTCATAAATTGACGTGCCAGCTTGCGACCTCGGTGCAGGACCAGTGATTGATCAATCAGATTCGGCAGACGCGTGATGTATATTCTTAGTGGGTTGAAATACTGATTGTAGGGGCACAGTATCAGGGTACGGAGAGGCTGCCCGTGGCGAGTGATGCTGGAGATATATGGGGGTGTAAACCGTGGTTATACAATGTGACGGAGGCGGGGACATACAGTAGGACAGACCGAGTCCCCTGGGCGGATCAATTGCCGATCGGCGCGACGGAGATTTCGTCACCACGAAAACTCCCCCGTCCATCATCCTCGATCCCTCCAACGATGTCTCTCGCTGCGGCTCCACCATCCACCGACGTCCCTTCGTCGTCCCTTCGTCAATCCTCCGAATCCATCTCTTCTGACTCCCACATACCCACATATCCCACCTCAGCCGAGATCACCGACCTCCTTTCGACTCTCGCCCCCCTCCCGCCATCCCTCCTCCCTCGCCTGAACGACGCCCACGCCCATCCAACCGACACCCCTTCCTCCCTTCACAACACCGATCCCAGTCTAAGCGGCCGTCTATGCGCCATGTCCACACGTCCCAATGACCAAGACATAGTCCGTCAATTCGCTCTTCAAAACAAGCACATCGTGCCCTATTTCGGATACCATCCTTGGTTCGCGCATTTATTCTCCATGGACACGGGACACGATAAACTGGCCCACTACACACAAATCCTCAGCCCGGCTCCATCGGACGAGTTTCTCGCGGGGTTGCCAGTTCCACAACCGTGGTCCCAGGCATTGGATTATTTGCGCGCCTCGCTGGCGCAGAATCCCAGGGCACAAGTCGGCGAAATAGGGGTGGATAAATCGTTCCGGTTGCCGATACATAGTGGACTTGCTGGTGGTGAGAGGGAGAACTGTGCTGCGTGGAGGGAGTTGAGTGGGTTTAGGACTGGGATGGAGCATCAGAGACGGGTTTTTATGGATCAGTTAAGGGTGGCGGTGGAGATGGAGAGGGGCGTGAGTGTGCATTCTGTGCAGTGTCATGGGGTTGTTTATGATTGTTTACGGCAGTTGGGGGAGGAGAGTCACTGCAAAGTGTCGAAGAAGGAGCATAAACGACGGAATGCCAGGGGGAAGAAGACCTTGGATGAAGGCAGTGATGGCGTGGGAAATGCAGAGATTGAGGGAGAGAAAGGCGACAACACCAACAACCATGACGCGGATAACACCGCCGCTGCGGCCACAGAAAACAACAACGACAACCCCCTAAACCCACCGCGAATATGCATCCACTCGGCCTCCCTTTCGCCCTCAACCCTATCCCAATACCTCTCCCTGTCCCTCCCCCTGCACGTCTACTTCTCCTTCTCCCTCGTCATCAATGCGCGCTACGGCGCCAAACTGCTCGACCTGATCCGCGCGGTGCCAGACGACCGAATCCTCATTGAGAGTGATTTCCACAGCGAGGGCGAGCAGAGGAGAATGCTATTGGAGGGGATTGCACGGGTTGTGTTGGGGGTTAAGGGGTGGGAGGTTGAGCAGGGAGTGGGTATTTTGGAGAGGAATTGGGAGAGGTTTGTTTATGGTGAGAGGGCGGAAGTTGGAGGGGGATGACGTGTGGGAGGGAGAGATTGTCATGTTGATGTTTCTTGTTGGCAGTTGAGACTCGGGTGCGGCTACGATAAACCTTTCAAAGCCATTTCGATAATATGTATCCCCTCCCCTTCCCCCAACGTTACTTACCCGATAGTCGAAAAGCAGACTGGACCGCCTCAGTATCTCCAGTTGACCTCAATCTCTGGCAACACGTGGCAGAATTCGTGGCAGCCAATCCTTCTACAGAGACTAACAGTGCCATCCCAAGAAATAGACAACGCTTCTTCCTTTTGAAGGAAAGGGAGCTCGTGGATTGGCTTTTGTTTCAGAACTCGGCGGAACCTTCTAGGGTCTATGAGAATCTCGATGAAATCAGAAAAATACTATCAGGCCTAGGACGCTCTCGCAACCCAATGATAGATTCTTTGATTTACGCAGTTGTCGACATGACGAAGGAAGTTCGCGAACTCCAGGCCGAAGCGGTTGACCAGTTTTTATTTTTCCTCCACCTATTGCGTTGTGAGTACCCAGAGATTCCCGAGTTTTCCCTTGCTCAGGCCTACATCAATGTCACTTGCATTGGACAGTATAATGCGGGAATGAATTTTTTGAAAGAAGTACTAGCTCATCGCATGCAAATCGACAGGGGGCGGCTTCTGGTGATTCAAAAAATCTACGATCTCTGATATTCCTTCGAAAATCACGCGGGTGGTATGAACACCAAGTTGAACACAGAGCCGTCAAATTTGTGGTTGACTCTGATCTAAAACTACTCGGCCGAAACACAGACTCGGATTCGACAGCCTTCATCTGTGCCCAGATGCCAAAGATGGACAGCAGAGACCAAGGACAGCCTGAGGAAGTGACCACTTCATTCAGAGTGCGACTGGATACCGTGAGAGAGATTGTCGTGGACCATTGGGGACCTCTGGGAGTAGGAATACTGGATTCGTTCGCTGCTACGAGAATATTTGAGACAAAGGAGATCGAGTTTGGAACACTACATACTTTGATGAATCTGAAGCTCGAGCTTCTCGGACCATCGACATTGACAGTCCTTGGAACCCTGAGCTTAGCAGAATGGAACCTAGCCTTAGACTGTCTAAAGTGGCTTCTTAGTATAGTTCAAGTTGGAGCGTCTCGGAATGGCGGAACTATACAAACCAGAACTTTCCTTCCTATCTCCGATGAAAAGGCAGATATACCGACCTTTCGATGTGTCACTGGAGAGAGTGTCGAATCCCTTCTTGATGAGTCACAAGACTGTTGGGTCCAGTTGTTTGACGGGGGATACCTTGGGATGCAATCCATTTTCAATTACTCCGTCATGCGCCCGAAAGCCTGCCAGTGGTTCGGAAAAGGCCTAAAACTTCCATTTGAACTCATGCTGCAGATTACAGGTGTCGATCAATTGTTCACCGACGAATACGGCACTCCGATCTTAACCGGTTTTCGATCTGCTTTGATTCCGATCCGCTTCCTTCCCCAGAACTCTGTACAATGGCATTTCATCGCCGCCGAAGATCTAGAGACGGACGGGCCCTTTCGCTGGTTCCATGACCGCTCCAACTTCAGAAGTCTGCTTCCGAAAAGCATTGACCGCCTTAAGGATGTTTCCATCAACGATTTGAAGGGAACTGCGTATCTGGGCTGGTTACCAACGGGAATAGAAATCGTCCTCGGCGACAGCGATCCTCCTGCACCAATTCAAAGGTCAGATTTGCCTCGAGTTACCGAAATTCATTTGCTCGCTGGACACGAAGTACAGGGGGGCCTTCAACTCATGCCTATCCCGCTTCTCGCCTCGCTGTTCTCAGTTACTCGGAAATACGACATAGCAGATCTCCATTGCAGGTTTTCGCCGGCTGAAAATGTGCACGCCATGATCGATCAGTTGTTTTCAAAGCAGGTGATCATCTACGATGGATCTAAGAAGACAGGCTTCCTCTGTCCCCTTATCAACCTGATTGTTTCGCTGGTTCGAGGTTACCTCCGGGATAACAAATACAACTACAATCGTGCCTTACTGCAATTTCCAGCCGGTGTGTACAAGAGTCAGGCGGAGCTCAGGCGGCTACAAGGACTGCTAGTCGAGACGGATCCTTCCCACAAATTTGAGGACGTTTTCAAACACATCGTCCGACGTTATTCCTCAGTAAACGTATTGATTCCTTCGAAAAGTCGGACTACAAAGTCAAGTATTATCGGATTTGAGATAGCCGACATTCTCTCAAATGAGGATGTCTTCTATCCCCGCTCACTTGTTATTGACAATGGCTGGAACATGTTCGCGCAGTCCACTGAGGTCGTATTCTGTGCTGGGATTGGCGATGTTTTCCGTGTTCGATCCGGGGCTCCGGTGCCTCTTTGCCTGCAGAGTCCGCCAACAGGATACAACTTGTTAGTCTGTCCACACCAGCTTTTAAAAAAGCATTTTGATACCATCGAACGTCAGAATTGCTATAAACAGAAAGGACGCAAAGATCACCAACTAGTCCTGAAAGGCATGCCATTCGCACCGTGTGATGACCCTGGGTGTGATCAGACACGTTGCTGGAAGAGTCGATTGCAGCAGATCACTTGCTTCGGAAAGTTATCCATGGCCGACCGTCTCAAGCCAAAGGAGTCGTCCCCCATATCGACCGCAATCCTACTTGATGGCGACGGCGCGTTGTGCTTTGGTCGGGTATCGGTCTTAAAGTCGAAATCCGGCGGAGAAAGAAGTACCATAGTAAACGGAACTACGAGCTCGCAAGATCTAGAATCGATGTGCGACTTGAATATATCTCTCGATTTTATCTCGCCGTCCTGCCCCACGGGGATCCAGACGGTCAAGACTTGAGATAGCGTTCAAGACCTGGTATATCCCGATCCTCTTTATTGGTATTAATTCGAAGGAAATGGAAGGTTGACTAGTACTGATGGAGTGAGATTATGTTTAAAATTGTCGCTGGGGGTTGTATATTTTCTGGAGATGGGAGGCGTAGGTACTCTGCTACTAGTAAAATACGTACTTATGTAATAAACCACATATATTTCCTATAAACGCTCTTGGATGGGGAGATGAGTCTTCGAGGGAGTTGAAGATGAAATTTCATAGATCGAAATCTTGTGTCATTCAAAGAGAACTACGGATCTCCACTCGCTTTCGTGGGACGGGTGGACAACCCTCAACCGATTCCATAACGATGTTTAGATGTTCCGCGAACCCGAAGCGGGCTCCCGCAATTAACAAGTAGAGCGACGCGACAGTCAGGGCCCTAGGCTCATATCCAATGCGAACTTGACTCAAACAGCCCCCTGCTTAACGTAAAGAATTGCGGGTCGTATTAGGTTGGGAGCTGACAACCCTGTTCAGGACAGCAACCCTTTCTTGCAATCAAAGTTACGGTACTTCGGCCGCGGGATTTAAAGTTTCGGTATTTGTCGCGATTGCGGATCGACTGTGCACAGGATATTTAAAATAAAGGAACCCCCCATGCAATCGCCTCCTTCCTACTCTACCGACGATGTCGGACCTCCCCCCACGCAAACGCCTCGTGTCTACTGTGCCGAGAATGTCTGACTACGACTTCTGGTCGGAAGACCAGGAAGACGGCTTCGTGGCTACCCAGATTCCCAGCGGTAGCCAAGCTACTTTTCCCCTTGGCGCCCGCACTTCCCATGACCCGGTCCGGGCTACATCGAACGACGCTCCTGATGAGGGACTTGCGAGTTATTCTGCATCACCTCTCGTCCGTGCCCTGGCATTACAGTGTGATGAATGTCGCAGGAAACGAACAAAGGTGTTTCTATACGAAGTCTGGGCTAATTAATAGTGCGACTATGATCCAGAGAGACCTAATCAACCTTGTGTATTCTGTTCTCAGCGTGAGATGGAGTGTTGTATAACTGTACGAGAGATTCGCGAACCGTCTAAAACTCGCATCAGCGGTTGGAGCCGTAACTACGAGGCTCGCAACCCGGGCGCCAGTCTGGAAGACACTTTGGCGTATCTCAATTCTCGTCCCTGGGATACCTTTTCTAAATCAACTATTTACGATCGACAGCTGCAGGGCCAGCCCAAATACTCGTTTTTAGGAGGCCCACCTCCCCGCCCCCATAAACCCGCTACCTTACGACCCGTAAGGTCAATAACGGCGCCGAGGTCTCGCGAAATGTCGGACGCCACAGAAACTTGGACGATGACAGAACGTACACGGACACGGAGGCCTGGCCTCCAGGTACTAGGAAAAGCCCACCTTGAGACCTCGCACTTAAAAAGCACAAGAGACGTAGCGCAGCAGACTTCCAACGATGAGATAACTACCAATCCACAGTCTCCTGATCAAAGTGCGGTCGCTTCCCGGGAAGGGACCAATAAAATTTGGACCCAAGACGTTCAGGAAGCCCGTTCAAGGCACTTAAGCTTGTATGATCTGGAGATCAGTGCTGGATTAAAGGAATTGGAAACTCTTTCGTCCGGGAATTTCCACTTGTCAATCCCGGAAACACAAGCCCTCAAGCAGGCGAGCGGAGAATTTCGTACTTTCATTTTTCGAGGCCGGCTGAAATGGTAGAAAATTTCACTCTTAATGAGATAGAAATCAAGGAATGGCTCAGCTTCCATAGTTGGAGCGCTATCCACCGACTTGACGAGGATTGGAAAGAATTGGTCCTCTCATTAACAGGAGCCGATTTAAGTCGGGCCGAAATGGTTCGACTGGTCGTCAGGGCATCTAAGCAGTTCGCTCAGGTCGCGGTATATGGCAGACACACTAGTAGTACTCTCAACCCGGGACTTCGGTTCATCTTGGCGAGACGGAAATATCCCGATATTCCCGAGATGTCGCTTGCGCACGGGTTGATATGTATATCCCTTGGATACTATCATGAGGGACTCGAACTCTTAGAGTCAACGATAGCTGTAATGTCGCTCAACCCTGGGCACAAAGCTGCTTTGGATGGTATCCTTCAGGAATGGATGGGTTTGGCTACTAGTACTTCGAACGATCATTTCGTCTCTCAACATGAAGTGAAGTACCGCTTGGGGAGATTCGAAGTCAGTGATCCTGACCGACGGATAAAAAGGGCTACAAAGGAATCCTCAGTAGCCCTTATCGCGGTCAATTCACTATATCAAGTAGAAATGGACTTCTTGGAGACCATTGTGAAGGACTACTGGGGTGCATTGGGCAAAAAGGTATTGCTAGCACTTCGACGAGTTTTCAGGGATGGTCAAGCAAGGATTCTGGAACTCAAAGATCCCAGTGAAGCGCTTTGGTCGGGTGGGATGGTTCATCTTGTTTTCGATGAAGCGACAATCTCAATGGTCGGCAGAATGAGCGCCGCGGAATGGACCTCGGCTTTAAGTTGCCTAGTATGGATTCTCGCTGTTACAGGAGACGAGTCTGAGGGAACCAGCGACTCTCAGCTGAACACAAAGGCATTTCGGCGTAAGAGTTGGTCGTCTGCCTGTCTCGATAAATATCGTGGCATGCCTTGGCATCAGTACTATGAATCTCATCCCACAGATTGTGAAGCATGGTATCTCAGGGAGGGTGTCAGGCTGGAAAAATGCTGGGTCGCAGATAAGTGCTGGACGCGTATGTTCTCGCACGGTACTGTTGGAATTGTTGCGAGGCCCAGTTTCACAACTATGAAGCCTACTACAAGGCGCTGGATGGGGAAGGGATTGAGAATTCCCTTTGATCTCATGGTCTATATTGCAGGAGTTGATCAACTCGTCCAAGTCGAAGGAACACCGATTCTGACTGGGTTCCGAACAGCACTTATTCCGATGACGCTCCTTCCCGACGGTTCCGTCCAATGGCATTTCATCACAGCTACAAAAGCACACGATGTTCGATTTCGCTGGTTCCATGATCGCCCGGAATTCGGTAGGTTGCTCCCGTCGCAGTCCGCCGTCCGAACGCCTGACAAGCGTTCCTGTCGAGGATTTGAAAGGGACAGCTTATGTCGGTTGGTCATTATCTGATATCGAAATCGCGCTTGGGTCTCAAGACCCACCATTGCCTATTCCGAAGTCTAACTTGCCGCAAATCACAAAGATTAACAAGTTGACGGGCCATGATTTTCAAGCAGGTTTGCAGCTCACGCCAATCCCAATCATCGGAGTTCTCTTCTCCGCCACTCGAAAATACACTGTAACCGGTCTCCATTGCCCGTATGTTCCAGCGGACAACACGAGCTCCATGATCGATGAACTATTCTTCAAGCAAGTTATCCTTTACGACGACGACAAGAAAACTGCTTATCTCTGCCTTTTGATCCATCTCGTTGTCACTCTTGTACGAGGGTATTTAAAGCAGAATCACTACAAATATGATCCAACGTTTCTCACGTTTCTTACCGGCGTTGCGCAAAGTCAAGCCGCGATCAGAAAGCTCCAGTCGAGACCTGTGGAGGCCGGGAATGAAAGCTTCAAATACGAGGATGTCTTCAAGACAATTGTTAAGCGCTACTCGTCCATCAACGCGGTTCTGCCAATATCGGGACGATGTACGGCTTCGGAGATTATCGGCTTCGAGTTAGCCGACATCCTAGCTTACAACGCTCCATTTTGCCCTCGATCACTCAACATCGCCAATGGATGGAACTCTTTGGCGCAGACAACAGATGTCGTGTTCTGCGGGGGTCTTGGGGAGATAATAGTTCATCGACCGGCGGCTTCTGTGGAACCTTGTCTGAAAGGTCCACCAGATGGATGCAACATCCTGATTTGTCCTTTTCGACTTTTGAAAAGCCATTTTGATATGATGGACCGACAAAACTGCTATAAACAGAGAGGGAGCAATGATGAGTTGGTTTTGAAGGGCATTCCCTTTGCAAAGTGTGACGGCTCTGAGTGTGATCAGAGACGTTGCTGGAAGAGTCGATTGCAGCAGATCACTTGCTTCGGAAAGTTATCCAACCGTCTCAAGCGAAAGGAGCCGTCCCCGATCGCAACACTCATCCACTTTGATGGCGAGGGCGCCTTGTGCTTTGGCCGGGTGTCAGGAGAATGGGGCTTGGAATCCTGCGCAGAAAGAGGTACTACACTGCACATAGTAAGTTGCTGAACTACGAGATCGCAAGAGAAGGAAAACTCACTTGATCCTACCTCTCGAGAGTATCCAGATGGATCGGACCTGAGTCTATTTTGGTTCATCCCGAGCCTCATTGTTGATATTAAGTGGAAGGAGACGAATGTCGGTTTAAGCCTAAGTGAAAATCTAGGATTGTGGGAAATGTGAGTTTATTTATTGGATAGGGGGGACTGATTTGATGAGGCGGCAGAGGAAAGGTTGAGGAAAAGTGGATGAGTAGAAGTAGTAATGGAACGGCAGGAGATGCCTTCGAGGGAAGTGTTCTTGGATCATTGGATGCAATGTGTGGTTTTTCTGTTGCGCTATGTTTATGCTCTGTAGATGCATTTTTACCTTTCACTCTCGATATATCATTCCCCTCAAAAATCCCATACGCCGCACATGCACGGTATCCCCCTTCCCGCCATTCTCAACCACACGCCCGCAAAACCTCGGCCATCCCGACCACACCACAAAAGACGCTACCATATCCCTCCTAGTCCATCAAGCAAGCGTATTCCCCCGTCCCCTCTGCGCCGGCCGCTCATTCTCGACCCTCACCGCCTGCTCCCGCTCCAACACCACCCGCCTCAACAAATCCCGTCTCCTGCGCCCAACACGTTTCCCCCCCACCGCATAATCAGAGTACACCTGGCTGAGAGTATTCGCGCCGATCTCAATGTACACGCCAAACGCCCGGAGCCAGAGAAACACCAGCGCCACCAGAGTCGTCGTCACGGAGAGGAAGAATAGGAAGAAGTGGAATGGGAGAAGCACCACGGGGAGGACAAGACGGGTTAGAGAGCGCATTAGGCGACGCAGAAGGTGGGGCAGGACGTCGCAGAGAAGGGATCTCGTCGAGGAAGGAGATGAGGACAGCGCAGGGAGCGATGAGGCTGGGCGGAAGAGTGAGAAGATGGGAGAGAGTGGTGGCGCGGGTGGCTCGGGGGATGTCATTGGCGGATGGCGGCCGCGACGTCACAGCACACCTCGGCGTCGCGGTAAATGTAATGGCAGACGTGGTGCGCCGCGCGTTGGGGTCGAGGGACGGAGAGGACGGTTAGCGTGCTATGGCGAGTGTTGTTGGTGGTTGTCGGCGACGGGTGAAAGAATTTTGGCGAAATCACATGGCGCGAATATCGGTGATCCCCAATTTTTACCTCCCGATCTGATCTGACCAGATGATGAGCACGCACACGAAGGTCGTGGGATCTGTCAAGTCATCTCCAACGACACGTTACGAGACATTCGACTCATCAACTTAATATTAAGGATTCAGGGATTCGAAGTTCGTGGATTCACCCATGGAATATATCCCGACCTATTCTCTGCAGCTGAAGTTCTCCGTCGAGTTACAACAGGCAGAACATCAACCGCATCTGCAAGAACAGGGTCATTGATTCCTGCGTGCGTTTATACATCTTTTATTCCCTCTGCATGGAACGTTTCCTCTGATTCTCTTGGATGCGGCGAACCTCATCGATGGCCCACCCCGCACCAAGGCAGAGGCACATCTAATACAACTGGCGGTTGGTTACACAACAAATAAATTAGCAATCTCCGGCCTCCTGAAAACATATTCCCTCCAGTCTTGAACTTCAGATCTATACCTTTACACCCTTTCCCGGGACTTCTCGTCAATTCACGACGCAATAGTCGTTGCAGCGGCATGCAGTATCAGCAACTTACACATGCCGCAATATAAACTTCCGCCGAGGGGCGCTCACGGTCTCATCTCTTTTTGCCAGCTATGCCTATCTCATTGAAAGCAGCTCATGGACGATTTTCCTCAAAGGATGCTGCCCGCTTGTTTGTTATACACATGCCCCCGATTCCTCTGAAATCCAACGAACCGCCTTGAGAGCCGAGATGGAAAGAATTACCTCGATCTACTATATGCGCATCTGAGGGAAACATTCCTGGCACCCCCGCCACCAGCTTCTCCTCATTATATATTCACTTATCTTATGAGCTTAGTCGAGTTCGCGGGACGTCGAGATTCCTGCCGGTCCTCGCAGGTATTGAAAATATTGGAAACATATATGTACCTGCAGCTGCTGCAGCTGTTTGTCAGGAATTCTTCCATCTGACGGCCACGGTACCGGTCGAGTCACTCGAGTTTATGGGATTTGGACAGTGGCCAAAGACTTGCTTCTTTATTCCCTGCAGCTGATCAACACCTCGATTAGCTTATTTACCGCATCTCATATCTCACTATTACTACTTTGAAGTCGGACTGTCTGACAAGTCGAGACAGCTTGCAATTGCGGGACTAGTTACAGAGTTAATATGCATCGCGTCGTTGACATCACATTTATCTTTGCCAAACATTGTCGCTGAATGTGCGTGGATGTCTTTTCGACAGTTAAATACAGTAAGTGAATGAAGCGAAAGGTAAGTATTGTCAGAATGACGGCAAACATGCTATTGATTCAGGCAGCTCAGCGGAATGAATTTGCTCGCCCATGGCAACGAGTTATGCTCACCGAAAACTGTTTCATTACATCTGTGGGAGCGGAGTCTAGGAAGTGCCTGTGGTGATTAAAGGTGTTATTCCAACGCATCTGGCGCCGTTGGTGATTCTCTTTCTCCGGCGCTCTCAAAGTCAAACTTTTCTATCCAACTGAATTTACAACCAGCTGAAGCTTTATCATCTCACATTCGCCCGGCGTCCTCAGCGACTCAATTAATGGGTCCGTCATTCAGGACTGAGCGAACGAACTTCCATCCAACAGACAAGAAGGTAGCACGTATTCTATCGGCCGACAACCCTGTTGTATCACCATTCCGAGTCCCGTGTCTTGACCCCATCAATGGAGCCAGCCATCTTACCGTTCACATGTACGTGGGTACTAGTACTTCTAGTACTATTGAGGACTTCAAGCTCATCGACGAAATAAGTTTGTCGAGTATATTACGGCAGAAACGACTCGCCTTTGACTCTACAAACAATGACAGTGGAATTGAGAAAAACACTTCATTCGCGGTGGCATCGTAGCTTTCGAATTCCTCCCATGAACAGCAACACGCTTCATATGCGTCACTATACATGCACCCTCGGCCATGTCAGACCTGAAGTCAGCGTAATTTTGCGACCGCCGCTCTGAAAATATGTACGGTAATGGATCAGGAATTCGAGATATTCTTCATGTCCTCGGCTGACACTTATAAGTATGTGATCGAGCGGGTCAGGTTTGACTTGCTAATTTATCTATTATGTAGCAGACATACAACTTTACTTAGAGTCAGTCAATAAAAGAAACGAAATATCACGACCAAATTCTTCTTAGCCCTTGTATTATTGGAATTATTTCTGTGTCTATATTGTGGCGTAGTAGTAATCTCAGCCCGCCACAAAATTCGGCCCGGAATCATATCCGAGATTCCCGCCCGCGTCACACACATCACCACCAAATCCCGCCTAAGGTCGCTCACAGCCCCATAAGTACGCACCGCCTCGCCGACTCCGTTCCCAACCCAATCCGGTCCTCCCAGTCCTCTTATCCTCCCTCCCACGCGCAGAGTAGCACCCTCTGTTTCCGCCCTCTGTTGCACGACTCGTCCGGGGACCATGCCGGTGACGCTGACGCTCAATCGACGCGGTGCGTATACCAATCTAGATTACGTTGAGGGGCTGGTAAAACTCGATATCACGTCTTCGGAACATATTGAGAATGTCACTGTTAAAGTGGAAGGTCAGTCTCTGAACTCTGAGGAAGCAGGGCTTGTTGGTTGGCATTGTATTTGGGGGCCGGAGAGGTTGGAGAGGCGTGTTTGGGACGAGTGGGTGGTTTGTTCAGGAGGCTGATTGATGGGATAGGGATCTCGAAGACGACGATTTATGCTAAGAAGCCGGGCAATGATCGATCGAAACCGAAACCCATCGTTGAAGTCCACAAGGTAATACCTCGTCCTTCTTTCCTATCCCTCATCCCTCCCATTCCTCACTTGCAACCTCCCTTCCCTTCCCTTCCCACCACATCAACTCTGCAACACATCTAACCCCAGCTCCTGTACCTCTCCCAAGTAGTCTGGCCGGACCAAAAAGTGCGCGACCAAAAAGAAAAGTCCTCCGGCGCCTTCACTCTCTCCGCTGGCCACTACGAATTCCCCTTCCGTCTTCGTCTGCCCGTCAATAATTCATGTCAACCGCCGCCCTCGGGATTGAGTATGCAGAACTTTCATATCAGTCATAATGCCGTGACGACGGTGAGTCGTCCCATGGGACATGTCAAGCAGACTTTGCCGCCTAGTTTGGGGGGGATTGAGGATGCGTTTATTCGGTATTGTCCTGAAGTGTTGTTTTGGTGGATGTGGGTTGTTTGCTTTATGGTGGGGGATTAATGAGTGCGACCGGTATGACGGAGGGTCTTTTGTTCTTGTGCTCCTTTGTTATTATTACATTCTATGGGATTCAGTGCTTCAGCTTACGGTAGATACTTCGTCAAAGTCACCGTCAACCGACCCTCCTTTTTCACCCGCAACCTGCGCCACATAGCCCCCTTCGTCTTCTGTCCCATCGAACCCCCCCGTCCCGCCACCACAACGCAACTCTTCGTCCGCAAAAAACACACCCTCTCATCCGCGCCCACCAACGGCGGCGGTGCCAGCACCCTCTTCAGCGGCCTCTTCCGCAAACCGTCCGCCGCACAAGGAAACAGCGGGACCATCGTGTTTGAAGCACGCATGCCCAATCCGCCCATCATCGTCCCCACGGAGGCCGTACCGCTGACTTTGCTTGTCAGACGGGATCAGGGGTCCAGGGGTGTCATTTATATACGCTCCGTGCAGATTATGTTGGGCACCACAACGTATATCGCTGCACAGGGCTTTCGGCGTGAGTTGGGGTATTTGTTGCCCCTGTTGAATGTGGGGGGATTAAATATCACTGTCCCGGAGGATAAGAATGAGATTAGTATTCTGCCGGGGGATCTGGTGCAGCATGTTTCCACGACGACGGGGACGGCGACGACGGGCAAAGGCGCACAGGGGGGTGGTAACAGGGGGTTAATCGTCCCGGATACGGTGCCGCCGAGTTTTCGAACATGTAATATCGCGAGGAAGTATACCCTCGTACTACAACTTGGAGTGTCCGCCTCGAAATCCCTCCCCGTGGAAATGATTCAGTTGACGCTTGATGTACAGATATACAGTGGCTTCAAACCGCCTCCGGAGTTGT
>Ga0302325_10012252_pt1 | contig 18409 bp, 22 predicted proteins | sample Palsa_T0_2_FD_201948 | JGI IMG/M metagenome (GOLD analysis project Ga0302325, IMG submission 201948) | Peat permafrost microbial communities from Stordalen Mire near Abisko, Sweden - Palsa_T0_2 | ecosystem: Environmental > Terrestrial > Soil > Palsa > Peat permafrost | place: Sweden: Abisko...
ATCCCGGCGACCGATCGCCTCAGCGCGGCTCCTCCTCGGACGCCTCGAGCGCCTCCACCCACTTCGCGTGGCGCCCCGCGGCCCAATCGGCACGAACCCATCCGCGCGTGATCCCGTTGAGGGAGTGGCGGGTCTTGGGCAGGATCAGCGCCAGGTAGAGATGGCCGAGGAAGAGCATCAACGATGCGTACATCAGCCAGTCGTGGAGGAGCAGCGCATTGGGGATCTGAAAGCGCGTGTCCCGCTCTCCGTACCAAAGGAAGAATCCGCTGATCGCAAACAGGATCGCGAACACCGCGGTCAAAATCGTGTTCAGCTTCTGTCCCGCGTTCAACCGTCCCTGCGGCGAGCGCTGACCGAGGAGCCAATAGCGATCGTCGGAATCGAAGTACTCGACCTCCCGCAGCGTCGCCCGCAAGGAGCGGCGGTCGCCCAGAATGAGTATCAGCAGGAGCGCGATTGCCCATGAGAGCGCCGTGTAGAGATGGATCGACTTCAGGAGCGGTCGGCGATTGACGATCTCGGCCAAACTCGGCAGGTACATGCACAGGCCGGAGCCGAGCAGGATGCAGAACGCCGTGGCGTGGACCCAGTGCAGGGCGCGCTCGGTGCGACCATAGCGCTTGAGGTGCCGAGAGCTAGGTGGAGCCGTAGCCATTCGAGTGGCCGACCCAGGCGTCCTGGTCATAGCCACGTCCCTCCCAGTAGCCAGTCGGCTGCTCCGCCACGAGTTCGATACGCGTCAACCACTTGACGCCCTTGTAGCCGTACATCTCGGGAATGACGACCCGCGCCGGCGATCCATGCGGGCGTGAAAGCGGCTGGCCGTCCATGTCGAGCGCGAGCATCACATCGTGGAGACGGACCTGGTCCATCGTCAGCGAGTCTGTGTAGGGCACCTCGAGCGAGACGAAGCGGAGCGCCGCAGCGGAGGGAAGCGGCTCGACGAGGTCGAGCAGGTGCTTGAACCGGATCCCCGACCAGCGAACGTCGTGCACGGTCCAACCGGTCACGCAGTGAAATGTCGAGACCTGGTGGGCGCGCGGCAACGCCCGCAGCTCCTCGTAGCTGAAGCTGCGGGGCGTGCGTACGAGGCCATCGATCTGAAGCGCGTAGGAGTTCGGATAGAAGATCGGCATCGAGCCGGAGATGGTGTAGATCCGCCAGCCACCCACCGGTAGAAGATTCCCGACCAACTGTGAGATGGCCGAGGTGAACGGCGAGACAACACCGCTCACCCTGGAGGCCCAGGCGAGCGACGAGATCCCGCCGCCCAGGAGACCGAGAAAGGCGAGCCTGCCGTACGGCTTGGAGCTCGGATCGGGCGCGTCCATGACCTCACGGTACCCGTGTCGTTGCGCCACGGCCGTACGCTTTTCGCGAAGTCCTCGACCGCTTGGTGCGGGCGGCGGAGGTTCCTTCGCGGTTCGCCTGACCGGGGCGGTCGAGGTGGCAGACCGGGATCGCCCGTCCAGTCAGGCGACTCTTTGTTCGGAGATGCCAAGCCCGGGATCGCCGTCGCCCCGTCGTCCTACGCGCCCGCTGCGTTCGCTCTCCACTCCGACAAGGTGGACGAGGTCGCTCTACGCCAGGCGACCGGACGACGGAACGACGGAACTCCGAGATCACGACCACGAGCGACCGCTGCAGGGCGAGCACCTGAACGAGCGAGCTTGAGCGCCCCGCCAAGCTCGCCGTTGCCGACCGGAGCATCCCACTTCACGCCAGACACGATCAGCAATCCAGCGCGCCGCGTGCGCGGGCCCCGGAAACGCGGCCTGCCGTGCCGAAGGGCGACCACCTCTCCGTCTTTCGCCGCTCGGCCTCGCCAAAGGCCATCAGCGGACCGATGTCGCGCGTTCGCATCTGCCTCGGAGGCTGAAGCGAGCCCGAGGAGAGCCGGACCGTGGTCGGCGATCTCTGCCGGGTCCCGGCTCCTCCTCGGCGTTTGCGGATAGCCGTCGAGTCATTCGCCTACCTGCGTTCCGCGTCGTGGTCATAGCAACGGCAAGACGCACCGATCGTTCGGGTGCGCGTCACAGCGCCTGCCTCAGCCGCCCGTGCAGCGAGGTGAACCGTCCGAGATGTGGTAGACGATGACGCCTCCGAGTCGATGTGGGACGGCGATCCGGTCGAGGGCGGCGCCCCAGCGCGACGCCTCGCGGGCATCGACAACAACGCTCGTCACCTTCTTCGCCCTGATGTAGAAGGCAAGTTCCCCCGTCTGGCTTGCTGGCACCGGATAGCCCTCCGCGACCAGTTCAACCCAGTAGGGAGCGAGAAAGAGGGCCGGTGGATGAGGGGCGATGTTCCCTCCCGCCATCCGGAATCGATAGCCGCCTAGCGCCTGCCAGAGCATCGACTCGCCCTGCGCGCCCACCGGCAGCGGAAGGATATTCTCGTCGCGGCGGAGGCAGCTGCGGTAGGCGCTGGCAGTGAAAAAGGGTTGGATCGTGTAACGAGAGTTCCAGAGGCCGGAGTCCAGTTTTGGGACGAGGATCACGGCAGCGAGCGCCGGAAGGAGCCAGCGGACTGGTCCGGGCGGCCGAGCCGCGGTCCATGACGAGACGATTACGGCCGTGAGCAGGGTCACGTACAGGGCGAGCCGGGCCGGGAGCACGTTGTCGAAGAGAGGCCAGCTCGCCACGAGCGACCAGGGAAGGGAGATACTTCGGTGGCCGTCGATCGTGAGCCTGGCTCCGAGAGAGCAGATCGCCGCGAGCGTGAGTGCGGCGAGCAGCAGCCGGCCCGACGGAGTCCGTACGGCCCTCACGGCGAAGAGCGCGACGACCAGCAGGGCGGGCGGGCCGAGGAAACCGTCCTGTTCGGAGTAGTTGCCGGGAAACCGGCTCGAGATCGACTTGCCCCACACAAGCGATGAGAGCGCGACTTTTGTGGGGACTACAAAGTTGAGAAGATCAGTGACGTAGTGATTCTGGTCATGAAACGGGGTGGACTGCAGACCGCTGATCGCGTAGTAGACGAAGGGTGCCGTGAGAACCGCGGCGATGAGAGCCGCGCCGAACAGTGGCTTGAAGAGCTCGCCGAGTCTCTGGCGGCGATTCGGAACCAGGGCGGCACCGAGCGCCACGATGGCCAGGGTCCCGAGCGCGAAGGTGAAGGTGATCTCCGTCGAGATCAGGAACTCGAGTCCGAAAAGCGGCCCTAAGCGAAGCATCAGACCGCGGCCGCCCAGGTCGTTCTCGACGAAGCGGACGATCACGAGCACGAGGAGCGGGACGAGGAACACGGCCGAGATGTTGGGGTGCCCTTCTTGGGCAAGGACGTAGCTCGAGAAGCCGAAGAGGTAGCCCCCGACGAGAGACGGCCAGATGGCGTGGGTGAGATACCGGCAGAGCAGAAACGCCGTCCACGCGGCCAGTGCTGGCAGCAGAACGGAAGCCACGTTGTAGGAGACGACCGGGCCAACGAGGAGTGTCAGGGGCGCGAACAACAGCGCAAGTCCCGGGATAGAGGCCGTCCAGAGAAGGTTGACGCCGCTCGGCGCCCAGAGTGCATGACTGACGAACGGATTCTGTCCGTTCAGAATCGCATGCGGCCACCAGCCGAAGCACCAGATGAACGCCTTAGGGTCGGATCTGAAACCAAGGTAACGGCTCCCGGACCCGGTGATCAGCCACAAACCGAGGTAGAGAAACGCCAACAGCCCGTAGCCCGCAAGTGCGGCGAAGCTCACCCAGTCGCGGCCGTAAACGCCGACCCGAAGTCGAGTGGCGGGCACAGCAGGTCATCGTATGGCCCCGGCGGGGCGGAGCAGAAAACGCGCTCTGGCCCAATGCCGCGAGGGGAAGCTTTGCCCCCTCGGGTGAGACGATCCGCTCACGTCGGGCTCTGGCACGCCGGGTGCCGAAAATGTCCGGTCGGGTTGACGGCCAGGCCGCCGTCCTCGATCGCTCGGCGGTAGATCACGCCGAGCGGCATCAGGACGTTGCGCACCATTGAAGGCTCGGGGCCTTCGCCGAGCAGCTCGTCGGCCAGGCGCTGGACGTCGCGGCGCTGGTGGTCGCCGAGACGCTTCGAGCCGAGGCCGGGCAGGACTCGATCGCCGAGGCCGCGCTCGTAGCCGCGGATCGTGCGCGGCCTGTAGAGCTCGCGCGATCTCGTCCGCACGTTGCCGGAGCGCATCCCGGCGACGAGATCATCAGCTGCTTCTGTCGGAGTGACGGCGCTCGGCGCGCGCAGCTTGCCGCGGTGGATCGCCGTGTACGCCTCGGCGCGCCAGGCTCGCGCCGCCGCGAGCGTTGGAAACGTCTTGCGCAGCCGCTTCTCGTCATGGGCGCTCCACGCGCTCGCCCGGCAGGTGGGGCGGCAGTTGCACTTGCGCCCTTCGCGTGCCGCGCACGCTTTCTGTGTCAGCGATCCCGGTAGTGATCGACGAACTCCTCGACCACATCCTCCCCCTCGAGCCGACGGCCCGCACCCGCATGCCCGGACTGCGCACCCCGCGGGTGCCGCTCAGCGTCCCCCGCCAACTTGCCCATATCCTTCGACCCGGCTCGACTCGGGGACCGTCTGAGGGCTTCGAGCACAAGCTGGCCGAGGTCGTAACGCGAGGGTACGGGCATCCGGGGCCTGACTCATGTTGCTCTCGAACAAGTGTTCGCCTGTCCGGTCTCAAGAGTTATATTGACGTTCGATGTCGCTCCAACTGAACCACATCCACGCTGGCGATGCGAGGACGTTGCTCCCGTTGATCGGGCCAGGTTCCGTGGCATTGAGCGTATGGTCGCCTCCGTACCATGTCGGCAAGTCGTACGAGGAGGATATGACCTTCGACGACTGGCAGGCACTCCTGCGAGAGGTAATTCGACTGCACGTGCCCGTGCTCCGTCCGGGTGGCTTCCTGGCGATCAACATTGCTGACATTCTCTGCTTCAGAGACGAGTCGATGCCGAAGATTCAGGCGGCGAACCCGGGCCGTCACCGGCATCCGATCACGACGGAAGATGTACTCCGCGCAAAACGGGAGCACCCAACCTTCAATAGATATGACCTTGCCGCGCTCCTCGGATGCAGTGAGCAGACGATCGACCGTCGTCTCAACGGGAACAATATCCGCGGCGGGAAGTACTCAACGCAAACGCGCGTAAAGCTGGTAGGTGGGCTAATCGAAGAGATGTCGCTCGATGCCGGCTTGTACCTGTACGACAGGCGCATCTGGGTGAAGGACGCTGCTTGGGAAAACAGCCGTTGGGCATCGCTTTCGTACCGCTCGGTCGATGAGTTCGAGTACATCTACATCTTCTGGAAGCCCGGCATCACCAAGGTCGACCGTGATCGGCTCGCTCCCGACGAATGGGCTGAGTGGGCGTCTCGAGGTGTCTGGAAGTTCCCCTCTGTTCGATCCAACGACATACATGAGGCGATGTTCCCAATCGAGCTGCCGCGTCGATGTATCCGGCTTCTGACTGATCCTGACGATGTCGTGCTGGACTGCTTCATGGGAAGCGGCACGACCGCTAAGGCGGCTCTTGAGACTGGTCGTCAGTACCTAGGAATCGAGCTGCATGAGGAGTACGTTGCACTTGCACGCGGAGCTGTATCCGCCCAAGCTCTCACGCAAGAGCTCATCACGCAGACGGCGTAGTCCACCACCACGAATCCGTGCGGCTCCTATGACTGACCTCGCCAACGGGCAAAAGACAAAGGAGCTCGATGTTTCGGGGACGTACGAGACGCACCTCGGCGTGCGCTAATCGTCCCATGTGCACGTGAAGTCACCGTGATCCGTGTAAACGATGCTTTGAACACGCCAGTTCTTCTGTTCCTTCAGTCGCGCGAACGAGATCCGCGCACGCTGCGCCTCGCCGAGCGTCGGGGCGTCGGGGCCGACGTTCCAGATGGTGTTGGTCGCTGAGACGACGTAGCCCGCTTCGAGTCGGCCGTTCGGAAGGGAGATCACCTTGATCTGTAGGAGCCGCCGTCCATGTATTGGCGACTCCTCATAGTGGTAGTGAACAAAGATCGTTGTGGTTAGGTATGTGCGTTCATCGGCGAGCGCGACGCCAGTTTGAAGGCCACCAGGGACATCTATAACTGTTCCGTCGGGCCGCTGAAATAGGACACGGATCGAACTCTGGTTGATCTGGATTCGGCCTGACCCCGCAGACTTCTCGGCCTTCGAGTCGACAAACAGCGCCTGTGTCGTGATCAACTCAGGAAGGATCGCGTACCGCGCCCGCCGGTAATCGACCGTTCCGTAGAGACGGCGGCGGTCGAGAGTGAATCCCGAGAGGCGGGTGAGCGTGTCTTGCGTGACGTCTTCTCCAACTCCATCGGCGTCGTCCGGAGAGTCGCGAAACTCGACCCAGATCTCACCGGCGTTGTCGAGAAGCGCCTGTGTCACCCATCTGAGCGTTTGTTTCTCGATCTGCTCGACCTGGGCGTCCGTGAGGTGATCCGGCGAAACGAGCACGACGGCAATGTACGAGGCACGTCCCGCCATGTCCAGGAGGCTTTGAGCGCAGCGCTCTTGTCCGCTCGTTCGAACGCCACCGACGAACGCCTCGGTCGAAGGTGTTGAAAGCAGCTCCCTAAGCGGTCCGTCGGGTGGAGGCATACAGCCGAGCCGCTCTCCGTTACGAGATCAGGCGTCTGGATGACCCGGGGTTTCTCGCCGCACCCTTCAGATGGAAATACACCCGCCAAGACCTCCACACGCTCCTGGCCAAAACCCACACCTTACAGCTCCGCACAGCACGAGCCGCGCCACTAAACTAAGTAACTATCTCAATTCTGAGATAGTTCCCAAGTGTCCGCGTGGCTGAGCAGTTGTTCATTCAGCGGCCGTATTGAGTCGACGGCCCGGGTTCGTGCTTCGTCCACGCAAGGATCGCTCGCAAGTGCTTGAGGACGGTCCCGTCGGGCAGCATGAGAGCGGGCATTTCGTGTCGCCAGTCGCGTCGCAGACCTTGTCTCGTGAGCCTCTGCGCTGCCACGGCCAAAGACTGCCACAGGTGCGGTGATCGCAGGGGAGGGATTGCTTCGTTACGCTCGTGGGCAGCCCGACATTCGGTTCTGCTCTTCGATCGCTGTCCGTCGTGGGGACGAATCCTTGGGTTGAGGAAGCCTAGCGGAGGCGGTCGCGGCCTTCCGAGCCGAGCAGGGAGAGCGATCTGTCCACGAGGCAAAGAAAGCTATCGAGTGACTTCAGGGCGGGCGCGCGAGGGAACAGAACCCGTCGTCTTCATCGATCGGTCATCGAGAAGCCGCCGGGCGGCTCCAGCAGCTCAGGAAGAGACGCTGCGTCCTGGTCGGGGATCTTGAACCGGTACCGAACTTCTAGAACTCCATGACGATTTGACGTTGTCAAGGGAGCCGAGCGCGTTCGGCGGGGCCGCTCTCCGGCGCGCCGTCGCTGACGCAGGGAACACAATCGACATCGATGCGGGACAGGCTGCCACGGCCCTTCAGCTACTCGGCCGTCAAAGGCAGGGAGCCCAGAGCTGTAGGGTGGAACTAGCAATCCGTCGGTTCTAGTCCCGCTAACCAAGAGAGGGAGTACGTATGGGGCCCTTCCGCGATCCCCCCGACGGCAAGCGGGAGGCAGGCAAGGCCGACCGCGCCCAACCCCGCTCAGCGCTCCCGCCTACGGATGCGCCATCTAAGGCCATTGTTCTTCCTTCGGGCATCTCTACAGTCGGCGGCTCGGAGACTGAGCTCGCCACCATGCCCGCCAGTCAGAGGAGTACCTTCCTCTATAGGATCGCGCTCGTTTCGATCCCACTCTCAGTGTTCATCATCGGCCTCATTGGTGGCATCTATGCCGTGGTCGAAAGCGTGAAGGAGTGGAAATCCGCCAAGCGCGATGGCGCAGAAGCAACGCGCCGCAAGTCGGTCGATGCCGTCACGGCTGGCTCTGTCGCCGTCGTCATTGGGATTGTTGTCGTGGCGGTGGGCGTGGCACGGGGCGACTACTAGGCCTCCCACGCCATCTCGCCCTAGCTCCGATGCAGAATAGGCGAGTGGCTAAACGCTGGAACCTCATCGGTGCGTACCGCGAGGTGACAGACCTTCTCGGCAGGACGCATTTCAACCTGTCACCATCTCCCAGCTTTGGGCACGACCGAGACGTGTCCCAGAGCTGCGACGCAATTCCCGCTGAACGTCTTCATCCTAAAGCCACTTATCCACTTATCAGCGTCCAGTGTGAGTGCACCCAACGTCACATAACCCGAACCCGCGGGTCTCCTTGGCGGTCGAACCGTTTGGGTTGACTGCGGGCAGGTCTTATCGGCGGCGAGTTCGGTAAGCGACGGCGCGGTGTCGGATCGCTCGAACGGTGACGCGTGACGAAGCGGGGCTCACTTCGATCGTGTAGGGCACTCGATAGTTGCCGACTGCCGCAGACCAGCGACCCCGGAGGCGACCCACCAGTGGCTTTCCGGTGGCCCCTGGATCGAGGGCCAACCCTGTGATTGTCTCACCCACGGCCTCTCGCACAACGGCTGGCAGAGCGTCGAGATTCTCGCGGGCCTCTCGGGTCAGGAAGACCTCAGGCAAGCCCGAGCTCGCGTTTCACCTCACTCCAACTCGAAACACGGCCGGCGGCAACATCCTCATCGCTTCGGCGGAGTGCCTCCATCGTACGGGCGCAGGTCGACCTCAAGCACGGCGTGGGATCTGCCGATCTACTAGAGTGGTTGATCAGATTGAGTGACGAGAAAGGCCGACCTCGGCTCGCCGTATGTCTTCCCGGCGTACCCTGGCGCGGATCCGGAAGAATGACGCTATGAGCCTCTTTCTCCTCACCTTCTACCGGGACCGTCGTCACGAGACCACCGTCGAGACCATCGACGACCGCAGTGTTGCGCTCGAGCGTCTCTTCGCAGCCGAGCAGAACGCGCGCTTCCATCCGGAGGTCGAGGTCGTGCTCTTGACGGCTACAGACGAAGATGACCTTCGTCAGACTCACGCGCGGTACTTCGAGTCCGTCGACGAACTCCTCGCCGTCTAGCGCGCGCAGCACGCTAGAGCACGTCGTCGGACACGACGAACGGCTTCTCCTGCAACCGCTGGCGCTCGGCGAGAGGGAACTGATCGACCAGGTCGAGAGGTCGCGCGCCGGTCATCGGGAGCGTCTCAGCCGCCCATTCCTCGACGTCGCCGATTCGCCAGACGAGACCGGCGGCGAGACGAAGCGACCGGCTCGGGGAAGTCCGCGAAGCGCGAGCGGGTTCGGGGCCCAGCCGGCGCGCAGACGATCACGTTCGTCTCGGAAACGCTGTAGACGGATCAGACCCCTCCGCTGCAAGGCGTTGATGTCGCGAGTCAGGGTCTTGGTTGTCTTGTTCGCGTACGCGCTTGCGATACCCGCGCTGAGTTGACGGAGTCCGGCGCGAACGGCTGGCCGCTTGGCATGGGAAAGATCGAGCACCAGCTGCCGCTGGCGGATCTCGCTAGGACTCTTTGTGTCGCCGAAACTCTCGTAGATGAACTGCTCCCAGCGGTCGTCGAACTGTTGCTCGCGGACGAGCGCCAACTGCTCACGCAGCCCCTCTACGAAGCCACCGACGGCGTACCGGATGAACTGGAGAGGGCCATCGGGGGCCTTGCTCGCAGCATCGAGGCGCCGCTGATACTCGGCTCGCGTCTGGTTGTAGTGGTTGCTGAGGAGGTGCGGGACTGGAGTCGGGACTCCTGCGGCAAGCAAAATCTGAAGCTCCATCAGACGCGCCGTGCGCCCGTTCCCGTCGTCGAACGGGTGAATCCACGCGAGATAGAGGTGGGCAGCGACCGCCTTGAGGATGGCATAGGGGAGCCGGAGTTCTTGATCCTGCGGCGGCGCGAAGTCCGGACCGTTCAGCCATTCACAGAGCCGCTCGAGCAGGTAGTCGCAGTCCTGCCACGGCGCGCCGCGATAGCGCGCGACAACGACAGAGTGCTGACAAGGGCGACGCATCGATCACGCGGGACGTAGATGCTCTGCGAGGGCCGCGGGCCTTCCGCGGGACGGGCGACCGTCTGAGCGAGCGCGCATCACTGGCGCTTCGCTCTTGTCCGTTGCGATGGGAGGGCGGCACCTCCAGGCCCGGACCAGCCGCCCTCCCATCGCCTCATCGCACAGCCGCGTATTCGCCTGGAACACCCGGCGGGGGGATTTACACGCTGCGGCCTGTGCTGGATGCTTCCGTTTCGCCGTGGTGAGGTTCTTTCTCGCACGTGCGCGGCGACGGACGATGGCCCTGGGGGCGCCTCTCTCAAACGGGACGTACCCTCACTCGTCCCGCTCCAAAGTCGAACGCGACACCGTTGAGGTTCAGAGGCCCACGGCGAGCCCGCAGCGCTTGCCTCCCTGCCGCCCGAGAAGAGCGCGGCACCGACGGTCGTCCCGGGCAGTCGCGCCGGCAGAACGCCTCACAGCGCGTCGCACGGGAGGAGAGGTTAAGTCGGCATCCCGAACTGCCGACGTTCCCCACACGTCGTGCGGGCCCTGACGATATGACGGACGGTGGCCCCGCGAGGGGCGACTCGCATCACAGCGCGCGTACCCCTCTCCGTCCGTCGCAGGTTCCGCGAGCGCGCGCGAGAGCGGCTGTTGCCGTTCAAGGCGACCGGCTCTCGTGCCGATATGAACCAGCATGAGCAAGTCCGTCGCAGGACTTGAAGTCGACGTCGCAACGCCCGCGCAGGAGCTGGTGACCGTCCGGGTCGGGAACGACACGAGGCTGCATGCGATGACACGGGACGGTGCTGGTATGTGCCCTGTCGTGAACGTGTTGCGCACGTTCGGAGCTAACACTGAGATCGTCAAGATCGCGGACGGCACCGAAGCTGTGGACTGCAACACCTGCGTGTGGGGCTTCGAGTACTACCCCGCATTCACCTTTCCGGACGGGAAGCTGCTCTAGCGCGTCGCGCGTCCTTTTTCAGTTCGACGAGTCTCACGCGAGCCCGCTTCGCTTCCACGTACGCGACCTTTGGGGGGAGCCCCAGCTCGGACTCAATCCGCCCGTAGGAAAGCCCCTTCGCTCGTAACGTAAGTACGTTGCGCATCCTCGGAGTGAGATCACACACGGGCCGCTGATGGCCGTCCCGACAAGATGCGCCTTCCGGCGTGCCATAGAACCCAGGCCGTACGGCCGACGTGGGCGGCCCGGGACAGGATCCCGCTCGGCCCCGGCAATTCAATCGTCGTGAACGTGACGGAGCCATTGGACGGGGACGACGTGGACGCGTATCTCGTCGTCAAACCCGCGCGCCGTAGCTTCACTCACCCCGGCGTTATCGGCGACGCCTGAGCCTGCGCCATCCGCCCGCTGTCAGCACAAGCCCCCCAAATACGAGAAACAGCGAGGACAGGTGCGAGCCGCGTGCGTTATCGAAGACCGCGCACGCGAGCACAAGCAGACCCAGGGAGACCTGCCCCTGAGCTGACTCCCACCAACGCCACCAACGCCGCACCATCGGCACCGAGCCTACCCGCGCAAGCATCGCGGTTCGATCGAAGCAGAACCGTACGGACGTCAGGGCTTTGTAGGCGATAGGGATCGAGAGCCCAGACCGTGGAGACCCTCGATCCACCATCCGCCGCATGAGCAAGCGCACTATGCGCCGATCTGTTTATGGCGCTGATCGCCTCCCGCTCACCATCGGCGACCCGCGGGCGGTTGACGCTGGACGTTCCGCTCGCTGACCCTGGCCATATCGCCAGCCTGAGCGAGGGCCGGGGCGTTGGTCAGCCGGTGTCTGCGGGCTCGGCTCTTGCGTGCCGCGACAGCTCCCGGACCCGATCGAACGTCGCGGCGAGACCGTACTGGCGCTCGAACGCGGCCATGTCACGGCTGCCCTCTAGCATGGCCAACACGTCCGCGGGGTCGGCGCCACGGCGCAGCCGCGCCTTCGCAGCGCAGAGCGCGAGCAGTTCCGTGTGCGTGTCGGGCCTGTGCTCGTCCAGGATCGCCTCGAGTGTGTCCGTGTCGATCATCGCCCCATCTCCGCTTCGATCTGCTCGGCGTCCAGGAAACACCCGAGCGACGCGAAGATCGGATGCCCCAGGATCCACTCGCGCTTCTCCGCGGGGTCGAGGCGGGTGGCGACCTCGATCCATTCGATCAGCTCCCGGCCGTACCGCATCCACACTTCGGCGATGCCCTGGTCGTGTTCGAGCGTCGTCCAATCGTCCACCGTCTCACGCTTGCGCTCGAGGTCGTCCAGGATGTCTACCGGGTCGATCCCGGGCCGCACGAAGATCTGCGCGGGCTCGATCGTCTGGTGTTCGGCGAACGACACAGGCTCGTAAGCGTCGAGCACGTCCCTGAGAGTGGTGGTTTCGTCGGTCACTGCTTGGCCTCCTCAAGCGCGCGGCGCGCGCCGTCGACATCGCCTGCTTCCAATGCTCGCTCGAGTTCGCCCCCGTGGATCGCGAGCGCATCCGGCCGAGGAGCCCGTCGAGCCCGGCTGCCTCGTGCCGTTCGGTCGGCTTGCGCTCCAGGAGCTGCTCGAGCTTCACGAGATCGACGAACCCGCTCGCGGTGAAGGTGAACTCGGGATCCGCGAGTTGCTCCTCGAACCTTCGGCCTCGTCGACGATCCGGATCGTGTCGGCGATCCGCTTCGCGCGGTCACGAACGACGGTGTGCTCCGCTTGTTGGGCGGCCTGCCGGTCGAGGATCTCGACCCGGTCGCGCCCACACGTACGTGGTCGCACGCTTCCTGACGGCGGCCTCTGAAACCCCGAACTTCGACGCTACTTCGCCGTACGTTCGGGTCGGCCCGAGGGAGGCGTAAAAAGCGAACGCTTCGTCCAAGTCGAGCTTCGATCTGTAGCCTGCAGCGGCCATTCAGCGAGCGTTCCGGTGCGAGCCGGGAGCCTCGTAGGTGACGCGCGGGTGGCCCGAATTGATTGCTTCAGCCCACCCGCTGCGCCCCTGTGGTCTAGCCAGCGAGTCGCCCCCGGATGTCGCCGCCCGCGTTCTCTGCTGTCAACGGGATGCGCCGGTCGCGTGATAGAGCGTGTCTCTCCGATCGTCGGGAAGATCCGCCGCTGTTTCTCCGTCGCTGGCTTCGATCTCGTGGGCCAACTGAAGCCAAGGCGACTGGTGAAGTTCGTCCGTTTCGTGCTCGGCTTTGGTGCGCGCGTCCGCTGCGGTCATGGCGTCGAACTCTGTTCTGTCCATTCTCGCCCTCCTCGCTGGACTAGCTGGTTTGCGTGATCGGCCGCATCGTAGCGGGGTGCATTCTCCGGCTCCGGGCGCGTCAGCGGCCGCGGCCCCGGGCTGTGCAGCGACGGCCGGAGCTTCAGCCGAGGATTTACCTGGACGTTCGGATGGTCGGCCGCGATGTGTGCGCGGAACCATTCCCGGCCGGCTTCGAGGCCGCCGTGGAAGCTCTCGCCGCAGCGCGCGCTGCGTACGGGCGCTGTGAGCGTGAGGGGCGCGAAGAGCTCGTCGATGTCGTCAATCATCGGTTTTGCGCCGCTCCTGTGGTTTGCGTCGCGTGGGGGGAGGCGTTGGCGGCTCGATGGTCGGATCCGCGATGGCCTGGATGAGCCTGGCCGCGTGCGCGAGATTCCTCTTGGCGAAGTCGAGGTGGTCGAGGTCGATGACGGTCGTGTCTGTAGCCTTCTGGAACGCGACCGCTGCCGCATGGGTGGAGGTGAGTGCGGCGTGGAGGTGGCGCCCTACGGCCTTGTAGCGGCCGGGGGGTGGGTTGAACTCGTCCAGGTAGCGCCTGTGGAGCCCAGCGAGCCGTAGGAACGCCCTGAGGGTCTCGACACGGGCTGCCCGGTCGCCGTTCATGACGGCGCGGGAGGTTGCCTTATCGCCGCAGAGGTCGAGGATGAGCTGAAGCGCGCCGCTGAGCTCTTTGGCGAACCCGTGTAGTCGAAGCGCCCACGCGGTCTCGTACGCGGCAGCGGGCGGGTCAGGCGTCAGGGGCTCCTCGGCCATCAGGTAGCGGCTCTATTAGGGGTCGTTTGAGCGGGCAGCCGTTTTACGGGTCTTGCCGATTACCTTGAGCTGGTCGAGCAGGAACTGGCTGGCGACCCGGCCGATCTTTTGCCCGTCGATCAGGATGATGTTCTCTAGGTGGATCGGCTGGGCCGCGCTGCTCGCGCCCGACGAGCCTCCGCTGCCGCTGCCAAGAGCCGACGCTACCCCAGCGCCGACCCGTAGCGCGGTCTCGTTCAGCGCGTGCTCGCTCCGCTGCATCCCGAGGCTGAGGCCCGCGACCAAATCGACTCCGACGTTGGCCATCACCTCGGACGGGGAGTGCGTCTGCAACGCCTGACGGATCGTGGACTCGATGTTGTTCGCGATCTTCTGCGCCTCCGCCTGCAACGGGCCCTCCATGCTCTCCAGGCCCTCCAGCAGGCCTTCGAGGGTGTCCCGGCCCGCGGTATTCAGCTTCGGCTTCTCTTCCTCGACGTAGCTGCCGGCGTCCTCCATGTGCTTCTGAACCTTCGTGCTGGAGTCACCGCCGTACTTGTCGGCGTCATCGACGAGGGTGTTGAGGGACGTCGCGATCGGCTTCGGGAGGTCGGGCGCGATCTTGTCGACATCCGACTTGCTCTTGGTGATGAACTTCTCGACCTCGTTACTGAAATCCGTCCCGTGCTTCGTGCCGGTCGTAACAGCCGTACCGAGGTTCTTGTCGAGAGCCTTCTCAATCGCCTCAGAGTGCGACTGCACGGTCTTGTCAGACGCCGACAGCGAGGTCGAGACGTGGTCGGTGATGCTCTTGGTGTGCTTCTCCGCCGCCGTATCCATCTTCTCCAGCGCCGGCGTCACGGTGTCGATGAACGTCGAGCCGCGGCTGAGGTCGCCCTCGTAGCCGTTCGGACCAGCAACGGTCTTCGTGCCGGGGGTGTCGCTCGGCTTCTCGAAATGCGCGATGTCACTCTGGAACGCCGCGGCCGTATCCGCTGACCCGCCGACCCCGGACTGTTTCATCGCGTACGCCGCCACATCAGCCTGCACGCTCGCGCTGTAACTACATACCCGCCGCCTTCGTTGGGTCTTTGCCGTACAGCTTGTCGTAGTCGGTGTCGAACGTCCCCTGGCTGAACTGGAACAAGCCGGAGCCGCCACCGCCCCCTTGCTGCTGCGACGTCGGGATCAGGCTCGACTCAGCGTACGACGAGGCGAGCATCGCCTCCGGGTTCCTGCCGTACTTATCGGCCGCGGCGATGATCGCGTCCATCGCCGTGCCCTGCGCCGACGTATCAACCCCGATGCTGCTCATCGCAGCCCTAGCGCTGGTGAGCGAGGATGTTTCCGCTGCGCTCGCCTTTGGGGTGCCACCGCAGATCCCTACGGCGCCGAGAACATCACCGCCGATGCCCTTCGCGAAGTTGTAGGCCGAGTCGATCGGCCCGGTGAGTTCCTTACCGAGGTACGTGCTCCCTTCGATGACACCTTCGATGCCGCCGGCCCCGAGTGACTCTTCCCAGGAGGCGTTGCCGTTGCCGCCCGACCTGCCGGTGAGTGCGTTGTAGGCGGCCGAGACCGGCGCGGTCGCGGTGCGCAGGACATCGCCCGCGGTGTGCGCTATGTGGTCAATCGTGCTCCCGTGGTGTTCGAGCCACGAGACCAACTGGGTGATCGCCTTCTCAACGCTGGTCAGCGTCGGGTCGAGTTTCGCCAGCCCGACCTCGACCGAGGTCTCCGTCCCGGCCGTCGAGATCCCGAACTCCTCAACTGACTGCTTGCCGCCCGCTGTCGCGTACCCCTGCAGTTCCTTCGCTGTCTCCGAACCGGTGCCCTTGATGTACTGGCCCGCCATTCCCATCGCGCCTTGGTAGTTCTCGAGCAGCGGGAGCAACGAGACGCCGCCGCGGGTGCCGAACAGGTCGTTTGTGACCTGCACCTTCTCGTTCGCGTTCGCGATCTCGTCCAGTTTCGTCACGATCAGGGCGAGCTGGTCGGGGGGACTCATGCCCTGCATTTGGTCGGCTGCTGCGGTCGGCGAGCCGAACAGGATCGATGCTCCCTCGGCGGCGCCCTTCAGCCCGCCGACGTTGAGCGCCGCCTGGACGCTCGTGGGCTCAACAGCCATCCGGCCGCGGCCGAGGTTCGCCCCGGTGCCCTGCTCGAGCGTCGGCTGGGTCGTCTCAATCGACTGCCAATCGCTCTGCAGCTTGCTCAGCTGCGTTTCAAGGCGGGAGTCGCCGCCGACCGCCGAGGTCGCCAGTTGGGTCTGCCACGCCTGCGTGATGGGGACGCCGAGCTGGTCAGCGAAGTTCGAGAGGCCCTGGATGTCGTTCGTGCCGGCCTCGGCGCCGCCGATCCCGATCCCGACACCGACCAGCGGCATGATCGCCTTGCTGAGGACCGACCCGAAAAGGCCGCCCTCAAGAAGACTGGAACCAGCCGAAGACCCCTCGTCCTCGCTGGCTACCGCCCCGTCGTCCCCCGCGGCGCCCTTGCCGCCCGCGGCCGCCCCACCGACGACCGTCGCGTCCATTGATCCGAACGCCGCATCGATCTCCGCTACCGCCGTCTTCGCATCCGCCGCCGTCGCCGCGAACTGCGCGTCAAGCTCGTCAAGCGACCCCTTCGCCCCATCCAACCCCAAACTCTCAGCGCCGAAAGCCTCCGCGATCTTCCCGCCCGTCACTCAGCGTCTTGACCGGCCGTCACGAACTGGTCATCGAGCTCCCCCAAAGAATCCTTCGCCGCGACCAAACCCAGGCTCTCCGTGTCGAAGCCGGAATTGATCTTCTCAGGCGCCTTCTCAGCGTCCGCGGCGGCAGTGGTGAACTGCTCATCCAGGTCATCGATCGCACCGGATGCTGCGTCCAGACCCAGGTTCTCGGTATCGAACGCGCCATTGATTTTCTCCGCGGCCTTCTCCGCGTCCTCGGCCGCTGATGCGAGTTGCCCATCGAGATCCTCGACCGAGCCGGCGGCGGCATCCAAGCCGAGGCTGTCGCTGTCGAACGCCTTGCTGATCCTCTCCCCCGCCGAGACCGCGTCGTCCCCCGCGGCCTTCAACTGAGCATCGAGGTCGTCGAGCGAGCCCGCCGCCGCGTCGAGACCGAGTTTGTCAGCATCAAACGCGTCCGTGATCTTGTCTGAAGCTGTTACCGCGTCGTCCCCCGCCGCCTTCAGTTGACTATCGAGGTCAGCGATCGACCCGGATGCGCTGTCCAGGCCAAGCTTGTCGGAGTCGAACGCTCCTGCGATCTTGTCCGCGGCGGTCACGGCGTCATCGCCAGCGGTCTTGAGTTGGGCATCGAGATCGGTGACCGATCCGGCTGCAGCGTCGAGGCCGAGGTTGCCTACTGAGAAGGCGTCGGCGATCGCCGCTCCTGCCTCTTTCGCGCTCTGGGTGACGCTGTCGAAGGCGCTCGAGAGCGTGCTGAACGCGGTCCCGGTCGCCTGCTCGATGGCCTCCAGTTGGGATATCCACTGTGGCGCCCACTCGTTCGCAGAGTCAGCGATCGTCGAGGCGGTGTCCTCCGCGTACGACGCCATCGCCTGGAAGGCTGTTTCGAATCGAGCCTGGAGATCATCGATGTCATCAGCGACCGCCGCGAAGACGTCGCTGGCTTCGTTCTCTCCGACGACAGTGAGGTTCAGGCTGCGTTCGATGATGTCGCTCAACGTGGGTTCCTGTCGTTGGTCATTGGTGCGATGGGGTTAGGCGGCGGCCAGCGGCGAGCTGGTTGATCTCCTCGACGCACGACCGCAACCGGCCCGCCGTGTCCGCGTCGAGTCCCGTCACCGTTGACGCGACCTTGGTGAGCTCCGCGCACTGCTTCAACTCGTCAGAGAGAGCGCTGATCCGTTCGAGCCGCTCGTTGCGGGTTGTCTGCGCGACCTTGCTCAGGTCGATCCCCGCCTCGGCGAAAAGCTCAAACAGCGCGGCCTTGAGCGTGTCGCGGGAGTAGGCGGTCTTCGCGGCGGGTGAGTTCGCCTCCATCCACGCCTCGTGCGACGCGGCCTCTTCGCACAACCTCTGCTCGCGCAGCACCGCGGCGCGCTCCTTCTCCCGAGCGGACCGCTCCTTCTCCTCAGCGGCCTCCTCACGCAACCGCTCGACGTTCTCCTGGCCTTCCTCGGGTGTCTGCATCGTGTGGCCGCTCGGGAGGTAGATTGGCTCGTCTGGGTCCGGCTCGATGCCGTGAAAACCCACGACTCGCTTGGCTTCGTTCGCGCTCACTGCGTGTCCTTCGGTCGGGTGGTCAGCTCGGGTCGTTGGCCGAACGCGTCATCCAGGTAGCCGCCGCCGAGCGAGCCGTCGTTCAGGTGGCGCCGGATCGCCGTGCGCAGCTCGGCACTGAGGGTGCGGTCGTTCGCCTTGGCGCGCTTGAGCAGTGCCCGCTTCAGGTGCGGATCGACGACGCACGAGAGCGGCACTCGCTCGCCAGGCGTAGTGATGTCTAACGGGGTTTCACCCCAGCCCGACGAGCTGTTGCTGAGGGCTGGGGGGTGGTTGGGCTCCGG
>Ga0302325_10012253_pt1 | contig 18408 bp, 13 predicted proteins | sample Palsa_T0_2_FD_201948 | JGI IMG/M metagenome (GOLD analysis project Ga0302325, IMG submission 201948) | Peat permafrost microbial communities from Stordalen Mire near Abisko, Sweden - Palsa_T0_2 | ecosystem: Environmental > Terrestrial > Soil > Palsa > Peat permafrost | place: Sweden: Abisko...
CATGACCTCCTCGATGCCAACAAATCCAGAGCCAAGAAATACTGAACTGAAATTGCTTCAGACAAGCGGTCTCAGTCCCGGCCAATCTTAACCCGAAAAACGCGACGTTTTGTCCACAGGCACAATCTCCTCGGGTGGACCATAACCGCGATCGTGTGCCTGAGTCGAGACCGCATAGAGCTTCAGGTCGCTCCAACTCCATCGACTGGAAATGGGTGGCCTCCCGCAGGCACAGTACAGCGTCCATTCATCTGCGAATCCTTCTGCCAGCGGCATCAAGTACGACCCGTTACGGTACGGGCTGAAACCAGGCAAATATCGAGTCAAGCATTTTGGACACTCAACGCAATGGCGAACACGGGAAACCATGGCCTGTGTCGGTGAGCTCCTTCGAGGGCTCTTCCATCAGTTCTTGCTGCAACATTCTGGGTCACGCAATATTCGCGTGACCCATGTTGTCCCCCACAATCTCAGGCCTTGCGCCTTCGCGCAGCCTATGGCTGGAAATCCATGGTGCGGAAGCTTCACAAACACCCGTGACTGCCGATCGGGCCGACTCCCAATCTGTGCAGAATCTGTTTACCAACATTCGCCGGCAAAGTGATTTTCGCGAGCGTTCGTGCCGCGACCGTAACCGACGTGCCTATCAGTCCGTGGTGGAAGTACCGGGTTTGCGGCACTGCCAGCGGCATAGTCGCCTTCGTGATTCCGCAAAGGATTTAGTCTGAGGTATTGCCGATTGGCTTCGCTGGAACCTAGTCGGACTTTCCCGGCGCGAGAGCAGCAAATAAGCAAACAAAATAAGCACGCCACCGCGGTTTTTCCACTCCCGGGGCGTGCCTGCACCCAGCAACTTTCGCAGAATCAGGCTCAGATTGAACGCGCCCACGTGGATCAGTTGCCGCTTTAGAATGTTCGTGTGTCCGCGCAGATGGCAGCGTCGCATCCCGCCCGTCTCGTAGCAGTGCGCGAAGCTACGCTCCACCAACTCGCCCCGCCGGCGCAGTAGACTCTTGCCGTACTCACCTCGCACCCGCCGCCGGTTCGCATACACCGCTTGTTGCTCCGCCTGCTTGCCCTTCCAGTGCCGTTGTCCCTTCTGTTTCTTCTCCGGAATGTAACTGCGCACCGAGTACCCCTTCATCCGCTTCACCACCGCACCACTGTGATATCCCTTGTCGGCAACCGCTTCTTCGATCCCTGCCACGTTCACCTTGGGCTTTTCCTGGGGCCGCAACTCTACTTCCCGTTTCACCTGCTCCGCCACCGCCATCCCCGCTTCGCTCAGCGTCTCATCCAAGGTCTTCGTGTCCCCCTGGTCGGCGCCTTGCAGCGTCGCCGCTACGACCGCCCCGGTGTCCAGATCCACCGCGTGCTCCGCCTTGTGCGCCAAGTGCGTCCGCCCATCCTTCATCTTCGCAATCCGTGCGTCCCCATCCGCTGGGCTCTTCCACTCCTTGTTCGACGACCTCTTCTTACGCTTGCGATCCAATCTCACCAAGTCTTCGCGCGTCGGCGTCGCAATCCCCGAGGCCTTCGCCAAGCCACACAGAAACTCCTCGTAGCTCTCCCCCGTGTCCCGCCGTACAATCGATCGCATGGCCGCGTTGGCCTCCAGCGTGGTCGCGTCAATCCCGATCCGCTTGCCTTTGATCAACCCACGATCTGACAGTAATCCCAGCACCCAGCCGAACACTTCCCGATGGGTCTCCAGATCGATCAACCGTCGACTCCGCGAAATCGTGGAGTGATCCGGCGTGCTCTCGTCCAGCCCGATGGCCACAAACTGCCGCAGCGCCAGTGAGTCCGCCAGACGCCAAGCGATCCCACGCTCACTGTCGATTCCCTCAAAATACCCGATCAACAAGGACCGAAAGTAGATGCCTGGCGTCAGCGACGGCCGCCCATACTTCCTCGCATAGAACTTCGAGCACAGCCCCTCGACAAATTCATCGAATTTTTCCCCCTCCAGCAGCTGGTTTAGCCGCCGATAGAAAGGATGACTCGGAGCCGAAGCGATTTCCGTATGTGCCACCCAGAAATCCTCTTGCCGCTCCCTCTGCTTACGGGTGCCCATGGCCATGCGCGCATTCTACGAACGATCCCTGTGGATCACACAATCTTTTTCGTCAAGGAATCGAGACTTGCACCACAGGCTGTTAAAGGTTGTGACGCCTCATCCGCTCGCCAGTTGCCGATTGGCCGTTAAGACGTCGCTTTGAGGACGTGCTGAACCTCGCACTGTTTCTAACTTTGTTTCGAATTATGTTTCGAACTCTGAAGGTTTTGTGGGTCGACCCTGGGTTCGAGGAATCCTGCCGGGGATTTGCCTTGCAGTCGCGTTTTTTCACGGAAATCCCGCGTCTGGTGGAACAGCACGAGCGCAAGTGGATCCGACGGCCGGCGTATTAGTTGCCGACGAAGCGCAGATAGAGATCGCGGTCGTGGCGGCAGGTCTCAGCCATGTGTTTCACTTTTTCCCAAGCCTCTAACTGGCTCTCGTCGCGCACGCGATCTTTCGCACGATCCCATTCCTTGAGAAACACTTCCATCTGCAGATGATTGAAAACGGTTTTGCCGAACGGATCAATGCCGCTGAGTAGCAGGAAATCCTGATGGATGGCGGCCGGAACCACCCCATGCAGCATGACCCACTCGCTGCGTTCGCCGAGATCGTCTTCGAGCTTCACGACCAGGGACATCGTTCGCCTCCGCAATGGTACTGGCCGAAATGTAACAGTCACGGGGCGCGTTGTCCAAGGCGAGCCTGGTATCGAAAGTAACCGCAGAATGCTGACCGGAACTGCTCGGCAATGTTCAGACAGAAGTCTAGGGAGCTGCGCTCGGCCGTACTTCCGAAGGGCGGCGGAGGTCTTGATCGACCGGGACGGACGAATGCGTCGGTCCGCGCTGAAGTTAGGCTTCGCCGACCCGGGCGCCATGCTGGAAGTGGTATTGGAGAATCTTCGCGGCCAGGGCAGGGGTCACGCCCGGTCGGTTTCCCTGGGCTTTTCCTTGGCCCTGTGCTTCGATCGAGCGGACCACTTCTCCGCGACAGATGACTTCGGTCGCGGCTAGGCCGGCAATTTCTGCGGGGAGCACCAGGCTGATCTCCAGTTGTACGTTCGGATGGAGCAATTCCTGCGCCTGGAACAACAATCCCGAACGGCTGATGTTCTCGGTGGTGCCCGGACGCCAGCTCTTTTCTCCGAGGGGGCGATAGCGCAGCGGTAGATGGAGATTGAAACGGCGAGCTCGGAAGGGTGGAACCTTCTTTTCAGCGAGAGAGTTAGCGCGGGTTGACATTGCGACCTCCAGGGGGATGGGCTCAGAATCCAGCAATTCCCGCACGCGGTCTTTCAGAACGGGAAGGCTGAATGGTTTTTGGAGCAGGTTAATGCCGGCGTCGAGCGTGCCGTCGTGACCAACCGCATTCTCGGAATATCCCGACATGTAGAGGACCCGGATGGCTGGCAGCAGCTTGGTGATGTGGGCGGCCAATTCGCGGCCGTTCATTCCGGGCATAATGACATCGGTGAGCAGGAGGTCGATCGCGCCCTGATGGCCGTCGACGATCTGCAGAGCCGCGGCGCCATCCTCGGCTTCGAGGATCTTATAGCCCTGTCTCTCGAGGTACTGGCGGGCGAGACGGCGGAGATTGATTTCGTCTTCAACCAGAAGTATGGTCTCCTGCCCGCGGTCGGCGTGCGGAAGGCCGAGAGAGTCCTGCGCGGCGACGGCGGCGACTTCACCTCCATCGACTCGCGGGAAATAGGCACGGAAGGCGGTACCGCGCTGCGGCTGACTGTCAACGAAGATAAAGCCGCCGCTCTGTTTCACGATGCCGTACACCGTAGAAAGGCCGAGGCCGGTTCCCTTGGCGCCCTTGGTGGTGAAAAAAGGCTCGAAGATGCGCGACTGGGTTTCACTGTCCATCCCGACGCCCGTGTCGCTGATGGCGAGCATGACGTAAATGCCCGCGGTGAGCGGAGTATGAGTCCGCGCGAAGGTTTCGTCGAGAGTGACGTTGGCGGTCTCGATGGTCAGCTTGCCGCCTTGCGGCATCGCATCACGGGCGTTCACGGCGAGGTTCATGATCACCTGGTCGATCTGCCCGGGATCGGCACGGACGGCGCCGAGCACGGGCCCTGGAATCATGACCAGATCGATATCCTCGCCGATCATGCGGGTAAGCATTTTCAGGTTTTCGTTCACCACTTCGTTGAGGTCGAGCACCTTGGGGGTGAGCATTTGCTTGCGGCTGAAGGCCAACAATTGCCGGGTGAGAGAAGTGGCGCGCTCGGTCGTATTCGAGATCTCCTGGGCCGGCCCACGCAGGCGGGGATCGGGTCCAAGGCGCTCGAGCAGGAACTCGGAGTAGCCGGAAATCACCATCAGCAGATTGTTGAAGTCATGAGCGATGCCGCCGGCCAGGCGGCCGATGGCTTCCATTTTTTGCGCCTGACGAAATTGCAGCTCCAGGGTGCGGGTCTCGGTGATGTCTTCCATGAAGATCTCAAAGCTGCCTTCGTCTTTCCCGTTCGGAATGGTGCGCCCGGAAATGCGCGCCACGAGGACCGAGCCATCCTTGCGAACGCACTCGGTGGTGAGGTTGTTGAATTCTTTTCGGTCGTGAAAATAGTCGGCGGTCTGAAACCATTGCTGGGCATCGGCGTACAGGCTGCCGAGATGTCTGCCGGTGATCTCGCCGGCGCGGTCATAGCCGAACATAGCCACCATTGCCGGGTTTGCGTCCTGCAGGCTGCCGAGCGCGTCGCAGCGGCAAATACCGTAGGGGGCGTTCATCACGAGCGACCGAAAATTACTCTCGGACCGCTTCAGGCTCTCCTGCGTAGCCCGGAGGGCGGCGTTGAACCAGCAGATCAACAGGGCCACGGCAAAGAACATGGCGAGGTGCGCGATCGCCTTGCGATACTCGCCGGGAGTCAGTTCTCCGACAAGCGAGTAGTAGGCGCTGACGGTGAGCGCAAAGGAGGTGGCGGCAAGTCCGGGCTTCCATCCTCCATACCAGGCACTGACCATCACGGCGACGGCGAAAACGACCAGGCGGCTTTCTGCGATGTCGGAGAAAAACAAGGTTGGGATGAGGGCGAGGACCGCGCTCAGCAGAGCGACTCCGTAGCGCAGGATGGGAGCGCGCGCCGGAGTTACCGCCAAGCTGCGGATGAGGGGGAGTTTCATACGCATGGCCTCATGCTATGCGCCGAGAACGCGCAGAGCGAGTTACGCCAGTCCAACTGCGGGTGCTGGCGGCACAGTGGCCAGAGGTACAGCGACCCAGGCAACACCTGCTTGGCGACAACTGGGACGTGGGAACGAACGAGACGCCTTAGCGACAGCCTAAACTCATCGGATGCTTTCTGCAAAACCTGCCGGGCGCAAAAACGGGTGGGGCGAACGCAGTCTTCGAACAGGACTTGCAACCGAGGCCAGCAAACGACGAAACTAGCGGGCATCGAAAGGAACGTTCGGCAGGGCATATCGGAATGAATATCGGCCTGTTCGGCGGCAGCTTCGACCCGATCCATCGTGGACACGTGGCACTGGCCCAAGCGGCTGCCAGCCGCTACGCTCTCAGACAGGTATTGTTTGTGCCGGCCAATGTCCCCCCGCACAAACAAAAACATCCGCTCACCCCGTTTATCCATCGTTATGCCATGGTGGCACTGGCAACCCAGGACGAACGGGGATTTGTGCCGTCTCTGCTCGAGGCACCAACGGAGGCCGCCGCGGAGCCGCGCTCCGTCGAACCGAGGAACGCGTCGGCGCCCCCGCAGGATCGCGTCAATTATTCGATCGATACGGTGGGACGCCTGAAACAAACCCTCAAGAAGTCGGACCGGCTTTTTTTTCTGATCGGAATGGATGCCTTCCGCGATGTGGCCAAGTGGCGTGAGGCGCGAGCGCTTCTGGCGGAATGCGATTTCATCGTGGCCAGCCGTCCCGGATTTTCATTGCGGGATGTGGCCGAGTCGTTGCCGGAGGATTTGCGGCCTCCCTCCGCCGTCACCGGTCCTTTTCATCGGCAGAGGGCCAAGGGCGATCTGGTTCTTCCCGGAGTCACGCTGCATTTGCTCGAAGGCGTTCATCAGAGTGTCTCTGCGACCGCGATTCGGGCAGCGGCGGCCGAGGGGAAGCCGCTGGCACGATGGCTGGATCCGCGCGTCGCGGATTATGTCCGGAAGCATGGACTGTATCGAAGCTCGGCCGCGGCACGCCGCGTCTCCGGCAGGGCGGGTTACAATCAATGAGCCCGTATGAAGAAAAAGGACGACCTCAGACGTCAGGTAAGTGAGGCCATTCTCGCCTGCCAAGACAAACAAGCTGAAGATGTGACGATTCTCGAACTGGAAAAAGATTCGGGTGCGTTCACCGACTATTTTGTGATGTGCAGTGGGACCAATCCCCGCCAGATCCAAGCGATTTCCGACGCCGTCGATGAGCGACTCGAGGCGCTCGGGCTGCGCGTCACTCACTCCGAGGGCTATAAACAGGCGGAGTGGGTGCTGCTCGACTACGTGGACTTCGTGGTCCATATTTTCTCGGAGAAGGCTCGCCAGTTCTATGATCTGGAGCGCCTGTGGAAGTCGGCGAAGCGGCTGGAGCCGGCGGAGTTGCTGGCGAAACCGAAGGCGCGGCGGGCGTTCGGAACCAAACCGGCGATCGTCCAAGCAACCACTGCCAGATCCACAACCGCCAAGACCCCTTCTGCGGCTCCCAGGAAACCGAGCAAGAAGAAGGCATGAAGTGTGCGCGTCGACTCGGGCGCCGTGGGTTGTTTTTCCCTGGCGGCCGCCTAGGCGCGGAAACGAGTGCAGGTGGCCGGGGCCGGCAATCCGCGCGAAGGCCGAAATCGCGCGGGAGATGAGATTCGGTGCCGACGTGGTTTTGGGGTCGGGACAAGCTTGAGAGGTCGGAAGGCTTGTGAAGATTGAAGTCGCCTGGGTTGGGAAAACGAAAGAGCCGGCGATCGAGGCCCTCGCGGACGAGTACTTGAAGCGCATCTCGCGCTATGCCGAGGTTGCGGGTCTGGCGGTGAAAGATGAAGCCGCAATCCTATCGCGAGCTGGCGGCGAGCGACAACGGAGCCGGCAGCAGAGTAAAGGGCGGCCCAAGCTCGTGCTTCTCGATTCGAGGGGTAAGCAACTTTCATCCGAAGAGCTGGCCGAGTTCCTGGAGCGCGAGCAGGGGAACGCAATCCCGCTGCTATTTGCCATTGGCGGCAGCGACGGATTCAGCGACGAGGCGCGGCGGCAAGCCGGCTTGATCCTCTCCCTCGGCAGGATGACGCTGCCCCATGAACTGGCGCGCGTGGTTCTGGTCGAGCAGCTGTACCGCGCCTTCACCATTTTGAAAAATCATCCCTATCATTTGGGACATTAACTTTGTGGTAACGGGCAGCGGCCAGTCAGCCCCTCCCTCCCCAGGGCTCGAATCCCATGCCCGATGCACTTCCGGCAGCTTCCCAGCGGTGCGCGGGTGCCATATTGTGTTTCTTGACAGGCGGAACAAGCCTGAATTGGTTGTGAGGCCCTTCCCCAAATGAAAAATCCGTACGACGTATTACGAATGAAGGAGCAAGAGTTGATGCGGGTCCGCAAAGAGATGGACGCTTTGCGGGTCGCGGCGCGATTGCTGAGCGCGGAAGACCCGGGTGCAGCGAAGGGCGAAAGTCAGTCTCAGCTGCCACGAGTCGTCGAGATGCCCTAAAGCTAGAGGATCTACTCCCCGTTTGACTCGAAGGCGGACGGAAACCAAAACCGTCCGCCTTTTCGTTTGTGCGCATGGCAGGTATATTCTGGTCCGCGTACAATCAAAGATTCGACCTTATCTCGCGGTCTCCCTTTATGTCGGATCTGCGCCGTGGTCTTATCATCGTAAATACAGGCCCGGGGAAAGGGAAGACGACCGCAGCCATGGGGACGGCGCTGCGGGCGGTGGGGCAGGGGCTGCGCGTCCTCATGCTGCAATTTCTCAAGGGCTCGTGGCACTACGGCGAACTCGACGCGGTCAAGGCTTTCGGCGACAAGTTCATCCTGAAACAGATGGGGCGCGGCTTTGTGAAGGTGGGCGCGGAGAAGCCAGACCCTGAAGATGTCCGCATGGTGGAGGAAGCGTGGACCGAGGCCGACCAAGCAATTCGATCGGGCGATTGGGATCTGGTCGTGCTCGATGAGATCAATTACGCCATCAGCTACGGTATGCTCGATCCGACGAAGGTGGCCGAGTCTCTGAAGCAAAAGCCGGAGATGGTGCATGTGATCCTGACCGGAAGGAACGCGCATCCAACCCTGGTCGAGCTTGCCGATACGGTGACCGAAATGCGCCAGATCAAGCATGCCTATGAGAAAGGTGTGATGGCGCAGAGAGGAATCGAATACTGAAGTTTGCGATGTGAGATTTGCGGTTGGCAGTTTGCCCCCGCCTTCGGCGGTGAGGGTTGGTTTCCATTGCAAATTACAAATTACGGCTTACAAATTTTCAAATGACATGGTTTAAGCGACAATCCGGCGAGTTGGACACTTCCGGCGAGAAGAAAGTGCGCACGGAAGGACTGTGGGTCAAGTGCGACGGCTGCCGGCAGATTATCTGGAAAAAGGATCTGGAGGACAATTTTAACGTCTGCCCGAAGTGCGACAAACACTTCCGCATCGATGCCCGCATCCGCCTGGCGCAGCTTCTCGACGACAATCAATACGAGATCTTCGACAGCGATCTTGCCTCCACCGACCCGCTGAAATTTGTGGACCTGAAAGCCTATTCCTTGCGCCTGAAGAAGGCGAAGAGCGACACGGGGCTGAAGGATGCGATCATCAATGCCCGGGGCAAACTGAACGGCCGCCCCGTGATCGTGAGTTCGATGGAATACTCGTTCATCGGCGGGAGCATGGGCGCGGTGGTGGGCGAGGCCATTACGCGGGCGATTGAGAAGGCGATCGAAACCTGTACTCCGATCGTCATCGTTTCGGCATCGGGCGGCGCGCGCATGATGGAAGGCGTAATCAGCCTGATGCAACTGGCAAAAATATCGGCCGCGCTGGCGCGCTTGGACGCGGCGCGGGTTCCCTACATTTCGGTTTTGACCGATCCCACAACGGGCGGCGTGACCGCGTCGTTTGCGATGCTAGGCGATCTCAACATCGCCGAACCCGGCGCGCTGATTGGCTTCGCAGGGCCACGAGTGATTGAACAGACCATCCGGCAGAAGCTGCCGCCAGGTTTTCAGCGCTCCGAGTTTCTGCTGGAGCACGGAATGCTCGATGCGGTGGTCGCGCGCAAGGATCTGAAGCCGTACATCGCGCGGGCGCTGGAGTTTATGGTGCAGGCGGCGTAGGGCAGCCCTCCGCTCGCCGCTCGAGTTCCGAACAGCGAAGCCAACCAAACCCGCTTCCCGCGAGAGATCAGTGCCTGTCAGGCTGCGCCCGGACCCGCTCAACGTGCAGTTTGACCCTTTGCGTGTCGTTTTCTGGAAGCCCCGGGAGCAAAGATTGAAACTGGTAACCTGAAAACCGAGAGCTTGGCTTTGTCCTACGAAACCGCAGTCGCGCAGATGTATGCGTTGGGCCACGAGTTGGCCGAGACGCCGTCGCACAAGTTCGATCTGGCGCACATGCGCGTGCTGCTTTCGGCGCTCGGCCATCCGGAAAACAGTTTTCCGACCGTGCTGGTCGCAGGTACCAACGGCAAGGGTTCGACCGCCTCTACGCTCGCGTCCATCCTACGGGCTTCCGGGCTGAAGACAGGGCTGTACACTTCGCCGCATCTGCTTCGCATCAACGAGCGTATCCGCATGGATGGCCAGCCGATCGGGGACGATGATTTTGCGCTGCTCCATGATGTCGTCGACCGCACCGCCGAGCGACTGGTCGAAGAGGGCGATTTGCCATGGCATCCCAGCTTCTTTGAAACGCTGACGGCAATGGCCTTTGAGTATTTTGCCCGCAATTGTCCCGATATGGTTGTGCTCGAGGTCGGCATGGGCGGGCGCCTGGATGCGACCAATGTGGTCGAGCCGCGCCTCAGCATCCTCACGGATATCTCGCTCGATCACCAAAAATATTTGGGCGAGACTGTGGGCGAGATTGCGCGCGAGAAGGCGGGGATCATCCGGGCGGGCGGGGTGGTGGTTACTCTGCCGCAGTTGCCCGAGGCGAACGACGTAATCGGAAACGCAATTTTGGATGCCGGCGCGCGCGCGGTCAATGCCGTGCTGTATATGCCGCCGGTTTCGCCGGGTAGTGCCAGTTGCCTGAGTGCGGGTGGAGCGGGTGAGAAAGCGGGCTTCCGGAGTCATTATCCGCTCGACGTTCTGGGCACGCGAATCCTGGTCGAGTCGCCGCTCGTGGGGCGTCATCAGCTGCGCAATCTGGCGCTGGCGATCGCGGCGGCGGTCGAACTGCACAACCAAGACTTAGAGAAGGGAACGGTTCAGATTACGCCGGAGACGATCGCCCGCGGCATCCGCGAGACCGAGTGGCCTGGACGTTTCCAGGTGGTGCCGGCGGCCGGAGGCCATCCCGAGTACGTGCTCGATGTCGCGCATAATCCGGCTGGCGCCTGGGCGCTGCGTTCGACGCTTTCGACGGCCTACGAGAAAATCGGAAACCTCGATCGGGGCGACGGTGGTCCGATGCCGCTGGTGTTTGGCGTGATGCGCGACAAGGCGATGCAGGAAATGACCGAGATTTTGTTTCCGATTGCAGGGAAAGTGATCCTGACTCGCGCCCACAACCCCCGCTCGGCAAGCCCGGATGAGATCAGGCGGGCGGCCGCGCGCGTGGCGACGAGCACGGACCTTGAAGACGCCGAGGATGTAGCCGGGGCCCTCGAGCGGGCGAGCAAGGTTGCCGGACCGCGGGGCTTGGTCGTGGTTACCGGCTCGATTTACATTGTGGGAGAATCGATGCGAATTCTGGGCATCGGCATCTAAGTGTGGAGACTGGGCTTGCCCCGACACGACTGTTCGGCAGGGAACTGGAATCCTTGAGCAAGATCGTCACAACGGCGGAGCCGGAAAAACCGAGAGCCGAACTGCGCTCGGCCGCGCCTGCCTGGTCTGAGGAGCCGTCGGTTGGTCGGAGTCTCCAGCGGCACGGGTGGCTCAGTCGCCTGCGCTCGTATTTCATTCTTGCCCCGCTGATCTGGGCCTATACCATCATTCTGGGCACACTTTCACTCCTCTGCTCCCTTTTCGACCGCGATGGGCGAATTCAGCACCGATTTGCGCGCTTCTGGTCGTGGCTGATCATGAAAACGATACTGTCTCCGGTGAAAGTCAAGGGCTTCGGCAACATCAAGGGAACCGATCACGATCGGGGCGAGCAATCAAAGCCTCGCGTGTATGCGGTGACGCATGCATCGGCGCTCGATATTCCGATGCTCTATGTGTATCTGCCGTTTCAGTTCCGCATCATCTTCAAGAGTGAACTCCTGTCCTATCCCTTTGTGGGATGGCATCTGAAGCGCTCGGGGCAAGTGTGCATCAACCAGCAGAACCCGGCAGCATCGATCGGCGCCGTAAAGTCCGCGCTCAGGAGCCTGCGCAGCGGCATGCCGCTGGTCATTTTCCCGGAGGGCGGCCGTAGCGTAGACGGACGGATTCAACCTTTTCTGCCGGGCGCGTTCTTTCTGGCCATCAAGGCGCAGGCGGATATCGTCCCGATCGCGCTCGTGGACACCTTCGACCTGCTGCCGATGAATACCTATCACATCAAGTGCCAGCCGCTGGAGATGCGGGTCGGTGAACCGATCTCGACTGCCGGAAGGACCGTGCGTGATACCGACGAGGTGACCGCCAAGGTGAAGTCTGCGATCGAGGCTCTTCATTCCGAGCCCAGAATCATGTAGTCCAGAACCATGGAGTCCAGAACCAGAACCATAACCATGGAGATAGCCGTCCTCGGCGATCGAGGAATTCGGTCCCGGCTGACAAGATCCACCCCATCCGTCATACTCTTGGATTCGTCTTGGGTGCTCCGGGAGGTACCATGAAGTCCCTCGGTCTCGTATTCTTAGTTCTTGCCATGCATGCATACGCTCAAACCGCCGTCCCCACCGCTGCCGAAGCCCAGGAGTTCATGAACAAAGTCGAGGCCCAGCTCGCGGACCGAAGCGTCAAGGTTCAACGAGCCTCCTGGGTGCAGGAGAATTTCATTACCGACGACACCCAGGCCATGGCGGCCGATGCGATCGATGAGATCACGGCCGTCACGACTCAGTTGGTCGAGCAGGCCAAGCGTTTTGACGGGGTCACGCTGCCCCCCGAACTCGCGCGAAAGTTCATGCTGCTGAAGCTCTCGCTCACCGCGCCCGCGCCGAAAGACGCCGCGCTGCGCCGCGAGATGACCGAGATCGGGGTCTCGCTCGATGCCGACTACGGCAGGGGCAAGTACTGCCGCACGAACGGGGAGTGTCTGGACATCACCGCGATCGAGAAGCTGATGTCCACCAGCCGCGATCCTGAAACGCTCCGAGAAGTCTGGGCGGGATGGCACGCGATTGCGCCGCCCATGCGGCAGCGCTATTCGCGATTCGTGGAGCTCTCCAATCAGGGCGCTCGAGAAATCGGATTCAAGGACACGGGCGCCCTGTGGCGCTCGAACTACGACATGACGCCGGAACAATTTTCCTCCGACCTCGAGCGTTTGTGGAATCAGGTAAAACCGCTCTACAGTTCGCTCTACACCTTTGTGCGTTGGAAGCTGGTCGAAACATACGGTCCGAACGTGGTTCCGCCGAACGGCCCGATCCCCGCGCATTTGCTCGGCAATCCCTGGGCCCAGGAGTGGGGCAATGTCTACGACCTGCTCGGGGTCGAGCAGGACCAGGGCGGCGTCAATGTGACCGAACTGCTCAAGAAGAAAAATCTCGATCCGAAGGGCATGGTGAAATACGGCGAAGGCTTCTTCACTTCGATGGGCTTCGCGCCGCTGCCCGCGACTTTCTGGGAGCGGTCGCTGTTTACCAAGCCCGCCGATCGCGATGTGGTTTGCCACGCCAGCGCCTGGGATGTCGACAACTTCGACGATCTTCGCGTGAAGATGTGCATCCAGGTACACGGTACCGATTTCGTCACCATCCACCACGAACTCGGACACAACTTCTATCAGCGCGCCTACAAAGATCAGCCGTTCCTGTTCAAAAACGGCGCCAACGACGGCTTCCACGAGGCGATCGGCGACGCCATTGCGCTCGCGATCACGCCCGAATACTTACACCGGGTTGGACTGCTCGCTTCTGTGCCCCAGGCGAGCAGTGACATCCCGGAACTGCTGAAGCAGGCACTCGATCGCGTAGCGTTTCTTCCCTTTGGGCTCATGATTGACCAGTGGCGCTGGAAGGTATTCTCGGGCGAAATCGCGCCCGCGGAGTACAACCAGCGGTGGTGGGAACTGCGGCTGAAATATCAGGGCGTGGCGCCTCCGGTCGAGCGGAGTGAAGCGGATTTTGATCCGGGAGCGAAATATCACGTCGCGGCCAATGTCCCCTACACCCGCTATTTTCTGGCGCACATTCTTGAGTTCCAGTTCTATCGCGCCCTCTGCCGCGAGTCCGGTTACCAAGGCCCGCTCAACCGCTGCACTTTCTACGGGTCCAAGGAAGCGGGCGCGAAGTTCAACCAGATGCTTGCCTTGGGCCAGAGCAAGCCTTGGCCCGATGCGCTCGAAGTGCTCACCGGAGAACGGCAGACCGACGCCGGGGCGCTGCTTGAATACTTCGCCCCGCTGAAGAAGTGGCTGGACGAGCAGAACAAAGGCCACAGCGTCGGCTGGTAGAAAGGGAGCGGGCGCGGTTTTGCCGACGCCCGGCCGGCCAACTCGCAAATGATAAACTGAGGAGATTCAGCAGAATCCAGGGCTCGATCCATGCCTGACAGCATTCATCTCAAACTCCCCGACGGCAGCACCAAGGAAGTCCCGAAAGGCACGACTGCGCTCGACGTTGCCAGGTCGATCAGCCCGCGTCTGGCGGACGCCGCTCTCGCCGCCAAAACCAACGGTAATCTGATCGACCTCACCCGACCGCTCGATCGCGATACCGACCTGCGCATCCTCACCGAGCGAGACCCGGAAGCGCTCGAAGTCTATCGGCATTCGTCCGCGCACCTGCTGGCTGCGGCTGTGCTTGAACTGTTCCCTGAGACCAAGCTCGGCCACGGTCCGGCGACCGAGAACGGATTCTTCTACGACTTCTATCGCCCGACCGCGTTCACGCCCGAGGACCTCGAAACGATCGAGAACAAGATGCGGGAGCTTGTCCAGCAAAACCTGCCCTACGCTCGCGAATTTGTGGATCGGACCGAAGGATTGGAGAAGTTCAAGGGTGAGGGCGACTTCATGAAATGCCACTTCGTCGAGCAATTCACCAAGCCCGATGAAAAAATCTCGATCTACAAAACCGGCAAGTTCCAGGATTTCTGCCGCGGTCCTCATTTGCCTTCGACCGGAAAGATCAAGGCTTTCAAGCTGCTCAACATCGCCGGCGCCTACTGGCTGGGAGACGAAAACAATCCGCAACTGCAACGCATCTACGGCACCTCGTTTTTCTCGAAGAAGGATCTCGATGCGTACCTGAACAGCCTGGAAGAAGCGAAAAAGCGCGACCATCGCGTGCTCGGCAAACAGCTCGACCTGTTTTCCATCCAGGAGCTGGCGGGCCCCGGCCTGATCTTCTGGCATCCGAAAGGCGGCATCATCCGCAAAGAGATGGAAGACTGGATGCGCGAGGAGTATCTGCGCCGAGGCTACTCGCTCGTCTACACGCCGCACGTGGCCCGCCGCCAGTTGTTCTTTACCTCAGGCCACGAGGGTTACTACGCGCAGAACATGTTCGACGCGATGGAGCTCGATGACGCCGAATATCGGCTCAAACCCATGAATTGCCCGGGCCACATCCTGATCTATCGGGATTCGCTGAAGTCCTATCGCGATCTGCCGGTGCGGCTGGGCGAACTCGGGACCGTCTATCGCTACGAGCGCTCGGGCGTGATGCACGGGCTACTGCGCGTCCGCGGCTTCACCCAGGACGACGCGCACATTTTCTGCACTCCCGATCAGATTGAAAATGAAATCGTCGGCTGCCTGGAGTTCGCGCTCGCCGTGTTGAAGGCCTTCGGCTTCGATCAGTTCCAGACCGAGCTTTCCACCTGGGATCCGAACGACAAGAAGAGCTTCCTTGGCAGCGAAGATCAGTGGAACCTGGCCAACCACTCGCTCGAAAGCGCGCTCAAGAAATTGAACATTGCATACAAAACCATCCCCGGCGAAGCCGCCTTCTACGGACCGAAGATCGACGTCAAGCTGGTGGACGCCATCGGACGCCTGTGGCAGCTCTCGACCGTGCAGTTTGATTTCAATCTGCCGCAGCGCTTCGATCTCGAATACGTTGCCGAAGACGGCAGCCGCAAGCAGCCGCTGATGGTCCACCGCGCTCTCTACGGATCGGTCGAGCGCTTCTTCGGCGTGCTCATCGAACACTATGCTGGCGCGTTCCCGGTATGGCTCTCTCCGGTGCAGGTAGCGATGATCCCCATCGCCGAGCGCCATTCGGAATACGCGGAAAAAGTAGCATCGCAACTGCGGGCCTCGGGCGTGCGCGTGGAAGTTGATTCCCGCAACGAAAAAATGAACGCCAAGATTCGCGAACATGCCATGCAGAAAGTGCCCTTCCTGCTGGTGGTCGGAGACAAGGAAGCGGAAGCGGATAAGGTGAACGTTCGCACCCGCGGGAAAGAGAAGACCGAAGACATGGCGACGGCGGAGTTTGTCGAGAAGATCAAAAAGCTGATCGCGGAGAAAAGCGCAACCTTGTAGCTGCGAGGCTCGCCTAGGCCGACCCCCTTTGGCGATCCGGTGGGATGAAGTCCCGTAAGGCTCTCTGAATACAGGCTTCGACCTCAATGGTAGAAATCGACCAGGCGAAACCCGAGGCGAGCAGGCTGGTCTCGGCTGTCTCTCGGTGAGTTCCGTGAGCCCTCCCCCTGTGTTAGCATCAGGGGTTTCGCAGGTGATCTAGGGCAGGCCTGTACCTTGTACTCATCCTTATTTCGGGCCTTATCACCCTTCCCGTAAGCCTGCGGAAGGAGACAACCATTGAAGGTTTACGAAGCAGCCAATCTCCGCAACCTTGCCCTGATCGGACACGGGCATGCCGGCAAGACCACCCTGGTGTCCGCCATGCTCTATACCGCCGGAGCCGCGCCGCGCCTGGGACGCGTCGATGACGGCGCCGCCCCGACCGATTACGACGAGGAGGAAATCGCCCGCAAGATGTCGATTGCGACCGGCCTTGCGTTTGTCGAGTGGGGCAAGACGGACGCGAAGGTGAAGATTAATCTGCTCGACACTCCGGGCTTCAACATGTTTGTCCACGAGGCCAAGATGGTGCTGCCCGTGGTCGACGCCGCGCTCGTCGTGGTCGACGGGGTGGCCGGCGTCGAAGTCGTGACCCAGCGCGTCTGGGCCTACTGCAATGATATCGAGCTGCCGCGCATGATCGTCGTCAACCGCATGGACCGCGACCGCGCCGACGCCCAGCGCGTGCTCGATTCGCTCACCCATGCCTTCGGCCGCGCGGTCACGCCCCTGCAGCTTCCGATCGGCAGCGAGAAAAGCCTTAGCGGCATTATCGATCTGGTCCGCATGAAGGCTTACACCTACGAGATGGGTGGAAACGGCAGGGGCAAGGAAGGGCCAATTCCCGCGAACATGGCCGACGCGGCCAAGGAAGCTCACGAAAGATTGGTGGAACTGGTCGCGGAAGGAAAAGATGAGTTGATGGAAGAATACTTCGAGAAGGGCACCATTCCCGAAGAAGATTTGGTACCGGCGCTGCACGAAGCGATTCGCGAAGACAAGCTTTTTCCCGTGCTGTTTGCCTCCGGCCTCGGCAACATCGGCGTTGACGAGCTGATGGATTTCATCGTGGACTATACGCCCGCCGCGAGCGAACATCACGCGATCACGGGCCAGCCCGTCGGCGGCAACGGCGAGCCCCCGATCCGCAAAGGCACCGATAACGAGCCCGCTTCGGTCTTCGTCTTTAAGACGATGTCCGACGCATTCGCCGGCCGGATTTCATACTTTAAGGTGTTTTCGGGCGTGTTGAAAAACGACGCATCGCTGCAGAACTACAACCGCAATCTTCAAGAGAAGTTCGCTCACGTTTCGGTCGTCCAGGGCAAGCAAATGGTCCCCGTCCCGGAATTACACGCGGGCGATATCGGCGGGGTCGCAAAGCTCAAAGAAACTCTCACCGGGGACACGCTGGGCGATAAGTCATCGCCCATCCGATATCCGGCTGTCCAGTTGCCCGAGCCAGCCATCACCTTCGCCATCGAGCCGAAGAGCCGCGCCGACGAAGACAAGCTCGGTGTCGGCCTGCACAAGTTGATGGAAGAAGACGCCATGCTGCGTTTTTTCCGCGATCCGCAGACCAAAGAATTCCTGATCGCGGGCACCGGACAGCAGCACATCGAAGTCGTGGTCTCGAAGATGAAAAAGCGGTACCACGCCGAAGTGGTGCTGAAGGCGCCCAAGGTGCCATATCGCGAAACCATTCGCGGGAAAGCGGATGTGCAGGGACGGCACAAAAAGCAGACCGGCGGACACGGTCAGTACGGGGATTGCAAAATCAAGATGGAGCCCCTGCCACGCGGGGCCGAATTCGAGTTTGTCAACGATATTTTCGGTGGCGCCATCCCGCGCAACTTTATCCCAGCGGTCGAAAAAGGAATCAAGGACGCGGCTGCCCGCGGCTACCTCGCCGGCTATCCGGTGGTGAACTTCCGAGCCATCCTGTACGACGGCTCTTACCATGACGTCGATTCGAACGACCTCTCGTTCCAAATGGCGGGCCGCATCGCCTTCCGCAAGGCCATGGAAATGGCCAAGCCGACGCTGCTTGAACCGATTATGACCGTCGAGATCACCATCCCCGACGAGTTTGCCGGCACCATCATGGGCGACCTCAACAGCCGCCGCGGGCGAATCCAGGGCATGGACAACAAAGCCGGCAACACGATCGTGAAGGCCGAGGTGCCCATGGCCGAGATGCTCACCTACGGCGCCGATCTAACCTCCATGACCCAGGGCCGCGGCAGCTTCTCGATGGAAATGCACCACTACGACACCGTCCCACAACAACTGCAGGACAAGATTATCGAGAAGGCAAAAGCGGAGCGCGGTGAGGTAAAAGAAGAAGAGGAATAAAATCAAAATCAGGGGCGCACCGGGGCACGCCTTCAGGCGCTGCGGTGCATTCCTAGCATGCGCCTTTCGGCGCTACCCCTCGACCTTCGAGTTTCGTCACAGCCAGGTTCGCTAACTAACCGAAGTTCGTCACGACAATGCCAGATTTGCGATTTTTGATGACACCAGCGAGACAAGC
>Ga0302325_10012257_pt1 | contig 18404 bp, 16 predicted proteins | sample Palsa_T0_2_FD_201948 | JGI IMG/M metagenome (GOLD analysis project Ga0302325, IMG submission 201948) | Peat permafrost microbial communities from Stordalen Mire near Abisko, Sweden - Palsa_T0_2 | ecosystem: Environmental > Terrestrial > Soil > Palsa > Peat permafrost | place: Sweden: Abisko...
ACTCCGACGATCCGCGCGAGAAGCCGGTCATGGCCGACCAGAGCTACCACTTCAAGGTCGAACGCGCGGACGGCAAGACCATCCGGTGGTGGGTGGACGGCAACGAGATGCTGTCCTGGACCGACAGCGCGCCGCTCGCCGGCGTGGGGCACGATCACTTCGGGTTCAACGACTGGGACATCAAGCTCTGCTTCGACAACGTGAAGGTCGTTCCGCTTCCCTGACTTCCCGCGTGGAGCTGTACTGAGGACGGGCACGTGGCAGAACCGACCGAAATCGAAAAGCTGGTCGGCGAGCTGGAGATCGCGGTCGATCGCGTCCGGTCCCTCTACGAGCAGTACTTCATGGGGATCGAGAAGCTCGAGCCCACGGTCCCCCGCAAGGACGTCGACCGGCGCATCCACAGCCTCCGGAAGGAGCAGATCCGCAACACCGCGCAGCGCTTCCGCTTCCAGATGATTCTCCAGCGGTACAACACCTACCAGACGCACTGGCAGCGCATCTGCCGGGAGATGGAGAACGGGACCTACAAGCGCCACGTCATCCGGGCGCAGCAACGCTTCGGGCCGGGCCGGACCGGCTCGGTTCGACCCCCCGCGCCGCAGGCGCTCTCCCGGGAGCTCGCCGAGGAGCTGGCGGAGCTGGATCGCGAATTCGCGCCGGTCGAGGCGACCGACGACCTCGAGATCGAGGTGGTCGAGGAGGTGCCCAAGTCGAAGGCGTCCGTCCCCCGTGCCGGACCGCCGCGGCCCGCTCCACCTCGACCCGCGCCGCGGCCTGGATCGTCGCTGCCCGCGCCGCCTCGGCCGACGCCTCCTCGCCCGGCGTCATCCGCCGCCGCGCCACCTCGGCCCGCTCCCCCTCGCCCGGCGTCGTCTCCCGCCGCGCCTCCTCGCCCGGGGCCGCCCGCGCCGCTCTGGCGCAAGGCGCCCGCGGCGGCTCCCACGGCGGCGGGCCCTGCGCCTCCTCCTGCTGTGAGGAACTCGCCCACCCCTGCGCAGGTCACCGCGCCTGCGCCCCAACGTGAGGCTCCCGTCGCCCGAGCAGCGATCCCCCCCGTCCCTCCCGTGCTGGCGGACCTGCCGGAAGACCGCGTGCGCGCGATCTATTCCCAGTACGTCGACGCCAAGCGCAAGCAAAACGAATCGACGGCGGCCATCACCTACGACGCGGTCGCCAAGAGCTTGCGCGATTCCAGTGCCAGGCTCCGCGAGAAGCACGGCCGGCTCGTCGATTTCGAGGTCGCGGTGAAGGACGGCAAGGCCGTCCTCAAACCCGTGCTCAAGTGACGGGCCCCCCGCCCGGCCTCAATGGAACGCGCGCGGCGGGGGGCGCGACGACGAGACGGGCGGTCGCTCGTCGGGAACACGCTCGCCGCAGTAAAGAATCGCGCAATGCTTGCTGTCGCTGTCTTGCATGCGGCTGCAGAGCTCGACGAGGTCTTCGTCGGCGTCGACCACCGAGCCTTCGGTGGGCTGCGCGGTCCGTGGATCGTAGCGGCACTCGTCGAGAGCCACCCAGCGCCCTCGAAACTCGTCACTCCCGCAGATTTGTGGCCAGGTCAGTCGACTCATTCGGTCCTCGACGCCCCATCGAATATACGGACCCCGGCAGGCGGTCAAGAAGGGGGTGTGGCAGTGCGAAGACAGACACTCATTCGTTCAGTCCGACGGCGGCGCATGGCGTCGGCGTCCTGAATCCTGGGCCCGACCCGGATGGTGAGCGCGGCCTCGCCGTCGTGCTAGACCCCCCGCCGTGACGACGCTCGATTGGACGCCGGAATCGTGGAGGACCAAGGTCGACTCGCAGGCAGTCGCCTACGAGGACGCACCCGCGCTCGAGGCCGCCTATGCGCGCATGCGCGAGCTGCCACCGCTGGTCACGTCGTGGGAGATCACCCGCCTCAAGACGCTCCTCGCCGACGCCCAGCAGGGGAAGCGCTTTCTTCTTCAGGGGGGCGACTGCGCAGAGACGCTGGCCGACTGCCGCTCGCCGGTCATCGCCGACAAGCTGAAGATCCTGCTGCAGATGTCGCTGGTGATGATCCACGAGGGCAAGCGCCCGGTCATCCGCGTTGGCCGGTTGGCGGGTCAGTACGCCAAGCCCCGCAGCAAGCCCGTCGAGGCGCGCGATGGCATCGTCCATCCCAGCTACTTCGGCGACATGGTCAACCGTGCGGACTTCAGTCACGGCGGACGCCGGCCCGATCCCGACAACCTCATCGTCGCCTACAGCCACGCGGCGATGACCCTCAACTTCATCCGCTCGCTCTCCGCGGGCGGCTTCGCCGACGTGCACCATCCCGAGCAGTGGGAGCTCCCCTTCTTTCGCCGCGCCAGCGTGCCCGACTCCCTTCGCGAGGAGTACGAGAAGACGACGCGTTCGCTGGCCGAGGCGCTGCGCTTCATGGAGGCGCTCGGCGAGAGCACCATCGAGGAGCTGACGCGCGTCGACTTCTACACCAGCCACGAGGGGCTGAATCTTCACTACGAGTCGGCGCAGACGCGTCAGGTTCCGCGCCGCGGGGGCTGGTGGGACCTCACCACCCATTTTCCCTGGATTGGCGAGCGGACGCGAGCTCTCGACGGCGCGCACATCGAGTACTTTCGCGGGGTGGAGAACCCGCTGGGCATCAAGCTCGGGCCGACCATCACCGCCGATCAGGCGCTGCGCCTCATCGACGCCCTCAACCCCAAGAACGAGCCTGGCAAGCTGGCGCTCGTGACGCGCATGGGCGCGACGCGCGTCGGCGACGTGCTGCCGGGCCTGGTCGAGGTGATCAAGCGCTCCGGGCGCACCGTGCTGTGGGTGTGCGACCCGATGCATGGCAACACCCAGGCCGCCCCCTCGGGCATCAAGACGCGTGATTTCGACGACATTCTCCGCGAAGTCGAGACCACGTTCGACGTGCACGACGCCTGCGGCACCTACCTGGGCGGCGTTCACTTCGAGCTGACGGGCGACGACGTGACCGAGTGCATCGGCGGGGCCGCCGGACCGACCGTGGACGACCTCGATCGCAACTATTCCACCGCCTGCGACCCGCGCCTCAACTACCGGCAGTCCCTGGAGATGGGATTCCGCATCGCCAAGCGCCTGGCGCGGCACGGCCCTCGCTGAGGGTCGCCGTGGCCCAATTCCCCGAGGTCCTCACCCCTGCCGACGACGCCAGCGCGATGTCGGCTTCGCCGCCCGAGGCGTGGTCGCCCTGTAGCCCCGAGGAGCCCCGTCCGGATCCCGAGCACGAGGCGCGCACCGTCCGCGCCATCGCGCGCGCGCTGCGGGACATCCCCTTCTACAAGAAACGCGGTGACGTCGCGCCCGACGCCGGGTCTCCCCTCGGCACCGTTCTCGCGCGCCTCCCGTTACTCCTCAAGAAGGACGTCCGCGCGACGCTCAACAAGCAGTGGGTTCCCGCGGGCCGCGACGTGCGCGCGGATCTCGAGTCGGGAGCGCTCCAGCTGGTCGAGACCAGCGGTTCGACGGGCGAGCGCATGCGTATCCTGTGGGATGCCGGCTGGTGGAAGCGCCAGGAGACGCGGGCCATGCGCACGAACCCCTTCGTCGCCGAGACGATGGACGGAAAGCGCGGCCCCTACCGCGAGGCGGTGCTCACCACCCCGGCGTGTGGCCTGGGCACCTGCCACATCGGCGATCTTCCCTACGAGGAGCGCGTCGACGACTACCTGCTTTTCCTGAACCAGCGCCCCGATCCCATGTTCTGGACCGCCGACGAACAGACGCGGATGCTGGACGAGCTCGGAAAGCACGCGACGCTCGGGCTGGAGAGCGACCCCCTCTACCTGGCCATGCTGGCGCGCTTCGCCCGGGAGCACGGGCGCGCGCTCGACGTGGGGGCCTACGTGCAGCTCACCTACGCGTTCACGACGCGTTCCCACCTCCGCGCCATTCGTGAAGCCTACGCCGGGCCGGTGCTCCAGCTTTACGGCGCCAGCGACGTGGGCGTCCTCTTCATGGAGGGCGAGGACGGCCTCCTTCACCACGCCCCGTTCACCACGCACGTCGAGCTTCTGCGTGCGCGCGTCCCCACCCCGGGTGCGAAGGACGTGGCGCTGGTGGTGGTCACATCGGTCGACCGCGTGGCCATGCCGCTGGTGCGCTACGTGGTGGGCGACCTGGTCGCGGTGCAGGAGGACGGACCGCGGCGCTGGACCCGCGTCGCGCCGCTGGCCAGCGTCGAAGGACGCCTGGACGACGCGCTGGTGCGTCCCGACGGAGCGCTGGTGACGGCAGGCGCGCTCGATCGCGCGCTCGGGGCGGTGGAGGGCTTGCGCCTGTGGCAGGTGAACCAGCGCACGCCGCACGCCGTGGACGTCGACGTCGTCGCCGAGGGCGACGCAGCGCGCGCCGTCGGCGAGACGCGGGCGTACCTGGCTCCGCTGCTCCAGGGGCTGGAGGTCGCAGTCCGCACGGCGACAGCCTTGCCCATCGAGGCGAGCGGCAAGTTCCGGGTGAGCAAACGGCATTTCACGCTCGATCTGGCGCGAGCGTTCGAGGCGATCTGAGCGATGACCGAGCCGCGCGGCGATCGCGAAGCCATCGACGCTCTGGCCGGGCGCCTTCGACGGCAGTTTCCCATGCTCGGGCGAACCCTCGACGGTCAGCCGCTGGCCTTCCTCGACAGCGCGTCGACGACCCCCAAGCCGCGCGCGGTCATCGCCGCCGTCGTGGACTACTACGAACGCTGCACGGCCAATGTTCACCGCGGGGTTCACGCCCTGGGGCAGGAGGCGACGCAGCTCTACGACGCGGCTCGCCTCGAGGCGGCGGGGCTCATCGGCGCGGCTCCCGACGAGGTGATCTTCGTGCGCGGAACGACCGAGGCCATCAACCTGGTGGCCTACGCGCTGGCGCTCGGCCCGGAGGACGAGGTGATCTTCCCGGCGAGCGAGCATCACTCCAACTGGCTCCCCTGGCGCGTGCACGGGCGTCCGGTGCCGATGGCCATCGATCCCGACGGCGTGCCTCGATGGGAGACGCTGGAATCGCTGCTGAGCGACCGGACGCGCCTCGTCTCCATCGGGCACGTCTCGAACGTCACCGGCTGCGTGGCGCCCGTCGACGAGGTGGTCCGCGCCGCCCATGCGCGCGGCGTCCCGGTCTTGCTCGACGCCGCGCAGTCGCTCTCGCACCTGCCCATCGACGTGGCGAAGCTGGACGTCGACTTCCTCGCCGCGAGCTCGCACAAGGCCTTCGGCCCGAGCGGCGTCGGCATCCTCTACGGGAAGCGCGAGCGGTTGAAGAGCTTTCCCCTCTACCAGGTCGGCGGCGGCATGGTGGCGGTCAACGAGGACATCCTCGGCGCCGCGCCGAGCCATCTCCTCGCGCGCGACGTCCCCTTTCGCTTCGAGGCGGGGACGCCGGCCATCGAGTCCACCATCGGCTTCGGGGCGGCCGTGCGCTGGATGCGCGCGATCGGCATGGAGACCATCCAGGCCCACGACGTGCGCATGGCGCGCCATATGGTCTCGCGCTTGCGCGAGCTCCCCGGCGTGCGCGTCCTCGCCGGCGACGTCCCTGCCGAGCAGCGCATCGCCCTGGCCACCTTCGTCGTCGACGCCCCCGGGATGTCGCAGGAGAACGTCGCCCGGGCGCTCTGCGACATGTTCGGCGTGTGCGTCTCCGGCGGCTTTCATTGCACGCACGTCCTCCACGCGCGGGCAAAGCTCGACGGAACCGTGCGCGCCAGCCCGCACGTCTTCAACACCTGCGCGGAGATCGACCGCCTGGTGGAGGGGGTGCGTGAGATTGCCTCGTGATGGGTCCGCTGGAATGCGCCGGCCACGAGCCTCGCGAAGCTCGGGTAGGCTGGAGGGCCCCTTCTCGAGCGAACAGGGGCCTGCCGTCATGCGCTTCGTGAGCTTCGTCGGAGTCGCGCTCGTCATCGCGTTCGCGGGCGGAACCGCGGGGATCGGCGGATGTGGGGGTGGGACGCCGCCGCCAGCTCCTCCGCCAGCCGCGCTGCCGGCCGACGTGCTCGCGCTTCCCTCGTCCTCGGCGGGCGCCGTCGAGGACGCGGGGGCGGCGCCGGCCCCGAGCGCGCCGCCGAGCGCGCGTCCACCGGGAACGGCGGTCACCGTGCTGGTGAAAGGCCTCCACGCCCCGAGCGCGCTGATGCTCGACAGGCAGTCCGTCTACTGGGTCGACGCGATCGACGGCGACCTCTCACGCATCCCCAAGCGCGGCGGCGTGACCATGGTGGTCTACGCCGGCACCGGCGCGGCCTTCACCGCCCACTCCAGCGCCGCCGTCGACGACACCGACGTGTACCTCGCCTCGCAGATCGACCGGACGAGCACGCTGATTCGCCAGGACAAGAACGGCGGCAAGCCGACGGTGCTGGCGTCGAGCGGGTTCGCCCCCATCGAGGGCGTCGCCCTCGACGACAAGGACGTGTACTGGGCGCTCGGCGGCGGCATCCTGCGAGCGTCGAAGTCGGGTGGCGCACCGCGGGCGCTGGCCGGCGGCTTCCAGGGGACGAGCGGCGTCGCCGTGGACGGCGCGCATGTCTACTGGAGCGTGCGGGGCACCGAAGCGGCCGGCTTCGCGGACGGCGCGATCGTCGAGTCGGCCAAGGGCGGCGGGAATGCGCGGGTGCTGGTGCACGGCGCGGCGGGCGCGGAGAACGTCGTGCTCGACGCGAGCACCGTCTACTGGCGGTCGGGCTCGAAGGTGTTCAAGGCCTCCAAGGCCAAAGGCGATGCCGTCCAGCTGGCGGAGGCGTCGGGCCCGGTAGGGGACATCGCGGTCGACGACGTGTACGCGTACTTTCTGACGCCCGACGCCGTGGCCCGGGTCCCCAAGGAGGGCGGCAAGAGCGAGACGTACGCCGACGCTCCGGGCACGCCGACGTCGATCGCCGTCGACGGGACCAGCGTTTACTTCACGACGCGAGGGACGGAGAGCGGCAAGTGGCGCGACGGAACGCTGGCCAAGATGGAGAAGTAGAAGCCCATGTAATGGAGCGCAATCGCCCGCTGCGTGCCCGCGCGTACACTTCGCCCGATGCGCCGCGCCTCCGTCCGGCTCGCTCTCGCGCTCGTTCTCGTCTTCGCGCTCGGCTGCGAGTCGCCGGCGGCGTTCCCCGTTCCCGCCGGCCCGCCCATCCCCATGGCGCTCGACGTAAAGCTCCCCTGCTACACCCTTGGAACATGGCTTCTCCAGGGCTTCTCGGAGTCTTTGGCCATCGAGCTCGCGAAGTACAACATCCGCGTGGTCGACAACCGCGAGGCGCCGAAGGCCGTCGCGGTCATCAATCTGGGTCTCTACGGCTACCGTCAGGTCATCGACGTCTACCTCACGCGCGACGGCCAGACGATTCCCGCAGGGCGCGTCCACATGCCGGACCTCTCGGAGACGACGGTCGAAATGGCGGCGCAGCTAGTCGCGCAGGTCGTCGGGCGGTCGGCATGGGGCCTGGGAGAGCCTGCGCCCGACCCATGACGAGGACCGCGTGAACGGTTCGAAGCTCAGGCCACCTTCTCGGCGATCTGCACCGCGTTGAGCGCTGCGCCCTTGCGGAGATTGTCGCTCACCACGAACATGTCGATGGCGCCGGGTACCGCCAGGTCGTCGCGCACGCGGCCCACGTAGACGCCGTCGGTGCCCGAGGCGCGCGCCGGCTGCGGGTGCTTGCCCGGCGCGTAGGGCTCGTCCATGAGCACGACGCCCGGCGCGCCGCGAAGGAGGCGCTTGGCCTCGTCGGCTTTCATGGGGCGGTGAAACTGGACGTGCACTGCCTCGGAATGGCCGTTGACCACCGGGACGCGCACGGTCGTGGGCGAGACCCCGATGCTGGCGTCGCCCAGGATCTTGCGCGTCTCGTGCACCATCTTCCACTCCTCTTCGGAGTAGTCGGCCTCGCCGGCTTTCCAGTCGCACAGTACGTTGAAGGCGATGGGGCCCGGAAACACCCTGGCCTCCGGCGCGCGTCCCTCGAGGATGGCGCGGGTCTGGGCGTAGAGTTCCTCCACCGCGGCGTGCCCCTTGCCGCTGGTCGCCTGATAGGTGGAGACGATGATGGTCTTCACCCGAGCGGCGTCGTGCAGCGGCTTGAGGGCGACCACCATCTGGATGGTGGAGCAGTTGGGGTTGGCGATGATCCCTCGCGGGCGGTGCGCCGCCGCCTCGAGGTTCACCTCGGGCACGACCAGCGGGACGTCCGCGTCCATGCGCCAGGCGCTGGAGTTGTCGATGACCACCGCGCCCGCCGCGGCAGCGATGGGACCGAACTCGCGCGCCACGCTGGCCCCCGCGCTGAAGAGGGCGATCTGCACGCCGTCGAACGAGCGCGGCGTCAGCTCCTCGACCCGCACCTCGCCGGTGCCGAAGGCCAGCGTTTGCCCGGCGCTGCGCTTGCTGGCCAGGGCGACCAGCCGCTTCACCGGGAAGCGCCGCTGCTCGAGGGTACGCACCATTTCGCGACCGACAGCGCCGGTCGCGCCGACCACGGCGACGACGAAGGACATGATAGGCCGATAACCATGGCTCAACTCGGCGGCGCGATCCACCTTGTCGCGCGCGCGGGGGCCGGCCGGCTGCTACCATCCAGCCCGTGCGACCGCCGAAGGCCCCGCGGATGGCCGCCGGCGCGCTTGCTCTCGCGGTGGTGGCAGGCGGGTGCGCCGGGCCGGCGTCGACGCTCCTCGTGGCGCCCGAAGCGGGCCTCCGGCAGCGCGGCGTAGGAGCGCCGGACGACGTGATGGTGCGCGGCGCGCGCATCCTGCCGGAAACCCTGGAGGACGGGCGCGGGTGGGGCGCCGCGCCGGGAGGGGGGGAGCGGGCCATCGTGGGGGGCGAACGCGTCGTCTCCTGGCCCGACGGGACCCTCGCCGCCACCGTCGATCGCCTGCCGGCGCTGCCCTCGGTGGGGGTGGAAGTGCCCGCGCGGATGGGCGGGGGGTTTCTCTTCGCCCTGGGTTCGCGCCTCTGGCACGCCGACACCTGGCTGGGGCGCGCAGAGCCGCTGGTCACCCTGTCGAGAGCGATCACCGAGCTGCAAGTGGGCCTCGACCGGATGTACCTGCGCACCCTCGGGGGAGGCCTCGTCGCGGTCGATCCGCGGCAGGGAGCCCTGGTGGGGCTCGGTCCTCTCCCGGCGACCCCCGCCCTGGGCCGCATGGCGGCGCTCGACGCGTGGCGCGCGGTGGCCATCGCCGATCTCCGCGGCGCGCTGCTCACGCTCGACGCCGGCGCGACCTGGCGGCCGCTGCCCCTGCCCATCGATCCGGCCGATGTGGTGCTGACGGGCGACGCCATCGCCGTCGGCGGGACCGACGAAGGGCATCAGGCCGCGTGGTGGGAGGTGCGACCGGACGGGCACATCGGCCGCCTGGGAGGCCCTCCGACGGCCCCGGTCGGCGCCGAGGCGGCGACCTCCCCCGATCCCTCCGCGCTAGCGGCGGCGAATGCCGTCCGCGTCCTGGATCGTCACGACGGAGTCCGTGGGGCATTGCCCGACGGGCTCCGAGCGTTCGGCCCGAGGCCGCTGGCCACCGCCATCGCCGACGGCTGGCCGCTGGTCGACGGCACCGCGCTGGTGGCGCGGGACGGGAGCCTCGCACGCATCCGGCTCTCCGACGGCGCGCTGGTCGAGACCGTGACCGACGCCTTCCCGGTGAAGCCCGCGCGCTGCCACCCCGTCTCGCTGGCGCGACCGCGCGACAAAGGGGCCTTCGGCTTCGTGTGCGGCGCCCCTCACGGTCCGACCGTGGTCTACCGCTATTCCCCCGCCGACGGCCGTCTCGCCGAGGCGCGGCGCTTCGACGGCCCGCGCGAAGTGCTGGCCTTCGGCAACGGCGCGCTGGCGGTGCGAGGGGTCTGCGCGCCCGGCGCGGCGGAGGACGCGATCGCGGGAGACCGCGCCTTCTGCATCATGCCGCCGGGAGGCGCCTGGAGCGAGCTTCACGTTCGCGGCGACGACGTCGATCGCGCGACCCCGGTGGTGCTGCACGACGGGCGCGTAGCCCTGGTGCGTCCCCCGCGCGGCGACGATCTCTCCACCATGCGCTTGACCCTCACCGAGGGCCTCCCCGGGGGCGCGCCCTCCACGCACCTCCCCGTGCGGATGCCGCCGATGCGCGCCGACGTGGCGCGGGCGCTCCGGACAGGCGTGTGGATGGACGGCTTCGAGGAGCGCCGCGACGGAGTCCTCGGCGGATGGGTCGATGCCGGCGGCTCGGTGGTCGGCGTAGAGATCGCGCTCGACGGGCAGGCTACGGTGGGGAGCTACATCCGCGCCGCCAGCGACGTGTTCGTCTCCGGTCGCTGGGGGCTCGGCTGGACCGCCTCGCGCCGCGGAACGGAGACCGTCGACGGCGGGATGACCTGGAAGGACTTCGACGTGCCGGATCCCATCGGCCTGCCTCGCACCCATCGCCAGCGGGCCTGCGGCCCCATCGGGTGCCTCGCGGCCGGCTGGATGCGTGTCGGCTGGGGCGAGCCGGAGCGAGCGCCGGTGCAGGAGCCTCCGCTCGACCGCGCACCGCCGCCCCACGCGCCGCCTCGGCTGGAGCTCGAGTGCACCCCGCGGTCGGGCAAGGCGCCGGAGCCGAGAGCCGCGACGCCGAGACGCGGCCTCACCGACGCCACCTCCCAGATCGCCCCTTTCGGCGGGCGCTGGACGGCCTTCGGCCTCGCCGGCGGCGCGGAGGCAGGCTCGGCGGATCTCCCGCCTCTGCTCGCGCGGGCCGCGCCCATCCTGGGATCGGACGATCTCGGTCTCTCGCTGGAGGTCACGTCCACGCTCGATCGCACCCTCCGCTCCGCGCCGTTCGGGCGTATCTACGCGTGGGGCCCCAAGAGCGGCGACTGGGACCCCCTCGGCCGCTGGAGCGTGGCCTGGCTCTGGCCCTTCGGCGGCTGGCCTGACGTGCGCGCGAGCGCGGCGACGGCGGCGCCCTGGACGAGCATCGAGAGCGCGCGACGGGGTCTCCAGCTCAACACCGGCGCCGCCAACGGCTGGATGCTCGCTCCCGGAGACGACGCCGACCATGCGCTCCTCGTCGGTCGCCGTTTGACGTCGGTGGCCACCGCCGACGTGGTGGTGCTAGAGATGGATCGCGCGCCGAGCGAGGTGCGACGCCCCGGCGGAGAGCCGTTTGCCGAGGTCGAAGCCGCGGAGCGCCTCGGCGGGAGCTGGTACCTGGCGACGGCGCAGTCTCCGGGGGAGCTCGCGGCGACGGTGCTGTGGCTGGTGGACGGGGATCGCGCGCACGAGATCACGCGCATTCCGCGCGCCGCGACCGACGGTCACCCGACGGTCCGCCTCGCGCGAAGGGCCGACGGGCGCGCGCTGGGTCTGCTGGTCGACGGCCTGCCCGACGCCGAGCGGGGCATGACCATGCGCTGGATCATGCCGATCGATCTGGAGTCCGCCGGGGTGGGGGATCCCGAGGCGCTGGCGCCGGCGGACCTGTCCGACCGCGCGGTGACGTCGTGCACGGGGGACGATGCGGGATGGGTGGTGGACCTGCCCTATCCTGGCTCGGTGGTGCTCAATGCCTCGCCGGCGTGGCGGGTCGCCCTCCAATCGCCGCTGGCGCGCATGCGCGTTTCGCGCGACGGGGCCTGCGTCGAGCGCATGGGGGGCATGGTCGAAGGCTACGCCGGCGCCGTCCCGGAGATTCCGCGCGGCCCGATGGCGGGCGAGCCGCCGCCTTCGCGCGAGGCTCGTGCGATCGACGTCGCCGTCTTCTCGGCGCGCACGCGCTATTCCCTCCGATGCTCGATCCGCTGAACCGGTCGCGGCCATCCTGCCGTCGTGCAATACGCGCGTCGCGCCTTTCAATGTTGCACGGCGGCCGCCGACTGGACCGCAAGACGCGCCGCATTTTCGGGGGTCGTGTCGTGGCACGCACGCTGCACTCGCACATCCCGCCCGTGTGGAGTGAGGCTGCCCCCCCGGCCCCTCTGCGCGGGCACTTTTTATTTGCGCGGTTCGATGCGGTCGGTCTCCGCTCCGGCTGAGGGACGCCTCGAACGCGCATCATCGAGCAGCTGAGCAGAGGTCGCCCCGCTCGAGGCCGCCAGGGCGTGGCTCAGGGGCCGACAATGTCGACGGGTGGCCCCGGGTCCCACACCAGCACGTCGCTCCCCTCGAGGCGGGCCACGTAGGCGCGCTGGGAATCGCAGAGGCCCTTCGGCTCGACCAGCCTGCCGGTGGTGAGCTCGAAGCGATAGCCGTGCATGGGGCACGACACGCAGGCCCCCTCGCGTTCGCCCTCGCTCAGGCTGGCGCCGGCGTGGTTGCAAGCGTCCTCGATGGCGCAAGGCACGCCGCCGACCAGAGCCACGACGACGTCGAACGGCGGCCACTCCAGCCGGACCAGGGCTCCAGTCTCCAGCGAAGACCGCGGGACGCGCCCGACGAGCTTCAACGCGTCCTCCCTCGCCCCGTCATCGGCCGACCGCGAGCGCCGCGTAGGCGACCGCGCGATCGACCTCCGTCCCGCGCAGCGCGACCGTCTCCACGCGCGCGCCGTGGGTGCGCTCGCCGCGCGCGATCATGCAGGTGTGGGAAAGGACGATGCGGCACGCCGCCCAGCGCGGGCCGAGATGCTTCTCCAGCGCCCCGACGACCTGCTCCCCGAGCTGCTCCTGGAGTGCCAACCTGCGCGCGAACGCGTCGACCAGGCGGGCGACGGCCCCCACCCCGACGATCCGATCGCGAGGGGCGAAGGCGACGACGGCCTCGCCGGTCGAGGGCATCAGGTGGTGGGGGCAGGTCGTCGCCACCGGGAGGCCGCGCACCACCACGAGCTCCGAGGTCCCGGCGAGGACGTTCTTTGCGAGCAGGCCGTCGACGTCCACCGCGTACCCTTGCAGGAGGTCATCCGCCCAGGCCTGCGCCACGCGCTCGCCCGTCCCCACGAGCTCCGGCTCGCGCTCCGGATCGCGGTCCAGCGCTCGCAGGAAGGCATCGATGGCCCGCGCCGCCGCCGGACGATCCACAGCTAGTTGAGGTGACGGCTTCGCATCGCCGGCTCGATGGCCTTGCGCCCCGAGAAGCCTTCGTGAAGCCCGTGGTAGTGGGTGACGGCATCCTCGCCGTACTTCCAGCAGAGCCAGACGCGCTCGCCGTCCACCTGCCCGTAGAAGTCCACGAGGCCGGTGCGTGGGTCCTTGAGGACGGCGCCCATGTCTTCCAGCTCGCCCCAGCCGGACTGGTAGCGCCGAACATGCTCGACCAGGTCCTGCTTCAGGTTGCGCACCGGAGGGGGGTCGCCGTCGTCGACCTGGATGCTGTCCGGAAGGGCGCCGAGGAGCTTGGCGAGCCTCTCCAGGCGCTGCTCGATCTCGCTGCGGCGGCCCATCTGCTGCGCCATGAGCGACCGCAGGCGCGGCAGGAGGGCGTTGACGGCCTCGAGCGTGAAGACGGGGGGAGGCGCGCCGCCTTGCATGTCGCGCGCAATCATGGCCTCAGGCCGGGAGAATGGCCACGAAGATTCGCGTGAGCAGGTAGTCGGCGACCAGGATGGCGATGGACACGACGACCACGGTGCGCGTGGTGCTCTGTCCCACGCCCTCGGTCCCGCCGCGCGTGGTCAGCCCGAAATGGCAGCCCACGATGGCGATGATGAAGCCGAAGACCGGCGTCTTGGCCAGGCCCGAGAAGAGATCGGTGAGGAGCACGCTCTCCAGCGCCGACTGCATGAAGAGGCGCGGGCGGATGTCGTACTCGACGTCGCAGACGAAGAGCGCCCCCAGGGTTCCCAGGGCGTCGGCGAACATGCTGAGGAAGGGCATGACGATCATCGCCGCCGCCACGCGCGGCAGGACGAGCTTCTTCGCGGGGTCGCCCCCCAGCGCGCGGATGGCGTCGACCTGCTCGGTGACGTTCATGGCGCCCACCTCGGCGGCCATGCCGCTCCCGATGCGGCCGCCCACGATGATGGCGGTGAGGGTGGGGCCGAGCTCGCGGAGAAAGGAGAGCACGATGACGCGCGGGATGTACTCGACGCCGCCGAAGCGCTGCAGGCCGAAGGCAAACTGGATGGTCATGACCATCCCGATGAAGATCGAGGTGACCGCGACGATGCCGATGGAGCGAACGCCGAGCGAGTCGATCTGGTAGATGGTCGAGCCGATCTCCAGCGGCCGCCTGGGGACCGAGCGGAGCGCCCCCAGCGTGAGCGAGGCGATGTCGCCCATGTGCTCGATGAAGCGTACGACGCGGCCGACCCACTCCTCGTAGAACGTCGGCTCGGGCAGCGGCGCCGGCAGGATGGAGCCACGAGTGCTCTGCGGGGGGAGCGACTCCGGGCCGTCGGGGCCGACGTTGCTCATGGGTCGCTCGTGACGCCGGCGCTCGCGCCTTGCACCTCGACGGACGGAGACGATGCGTGGAGGGCCGTGGCGAAGCGCTCGAAGTCGGCGGCGCCGACGGTGAACTGCGCGGGCGGCGCCACGTAGACGAGGTCGTAGACGCAGAGGTCCTTCTTCATCACGTAGATGTCGTACTGCATGGGGACGCCGTCGAGCTTGGCCCGCATCAGGGTGTGCAGCGCCTCGCGATCGTCGAAGGGGAGCGTCTCCTGGTGGACGAAGTCGCGCTCCGTGGTCCCCATGATGAGATGCTCGGTGAGCACCGGGAGCGGGGCGTCGGCGGAGCGACCGCAGCGCACGTCGAAGAGCACCGAGCCCCCGCGAGGCTGGTCGCGGTAGGCCAGGTCCGCCCCGTCGATGCGCACGCGCCGCCACTCCGGAGGGACGGGACCGACGCGCACCGAGAGCGGCCCCTTGCGAAGGACTCCGCCCTCGAAGGAGTCGGCGTGGGCACACGCCGCGAGGGCCCCGAGAACGAGGGTCGCGTGGAGAAGAGCCCGGCGACGCACCATGCCTGCCCGAAGCAATAACACGCGCTGTGCTAGAAGAATCCGCCACAGCATGTCCAGCGGCTCCGTCCGTCTCTACAACACCATGACCCAGCGGCTCGAGGCCCTGGATCCGATCGAGCCCGGCCGCGTGAGCGTCTACGTCTGCGGCCTGACGACCTACGACCACGCGCACGCCGGCCACGCGCGCACCAATGTGGCCTTCGACGTGCTGGTGCGCTTTCTTCGCGCGCGCGGCTACCAGGTCACCTACGTGCGCAACGTGACCGACGTGGACGACAAGATCCTCAAGCGCGCCGCCGAGCGAGGCGAGTTGCCGCTCGATCTTTCCCGGCGCATGGCACGGGTCAACGCCGACGAGCTCCGCCGCTGCGGCTGCCTCGAGCCGGACTTCGAGCCGCGCGTCAGCGAGTCCATCCCGGACATCGTGAGCCTCATCGAGAAGCTGGTGGCGAGCGGCGCGGCCTACGCGGCAGAGACCGACCAGGGAACGGACGTGTACTTCGCGGTGCGCGCCTTCCCCGGCTACGGCAAGCTCTCGCACAGCAACATCGACGATCTGCTGGCCGGCGCCCGCGTGGAGGTAGGCGAGATCAAGCGCGACCCGCTGGACTTCGCGCTGTGGAAGGCCTCCGGCGAGACGCTGGGCTGGGACAGCCCGTGGGGCAAAGGGCGCCCGGGATGGCACATCGAATGCTCGGCCATGGCCGCCGCGCTCCTGACGCCGCACTTCGACATCCACGGTGGGGGGATGGATCTCAAGTTCCCGCACCACGAGAACGAGATCGCGCAGAGCGAGTCGGCGTGGGGGGCGCCCTTCGCGCGCATATGGATGCACGCCGGCTTTCTCGAGGTCGACTCGGTGAAGATGAGCAAATCGCTCGGCAACTTCGTGACCATCGCCCAGGTCCTGGAGCGCAACGACGGCGAGGCGCTGCGTTACTTTCTGTGCGGCGCGCACTACCGCGGACCGGTGAGCTTCGACGTGGTCACGCTCCCCGACGGGCGCGTGGTCTTTCCCGGGATCGACGAAGCCGAACGGCGCGTGGAGTACCTCTACGTGACGCGCGACGCGCTGGTGGCGGCAGCGGGCGGGATGCGGGCCGGTGACGAGGGGCCGGGGGTGCAGGCCAAAGTGGTGCGGCAAGCGGCGAACCGGGTGCTCATCGCGCTGGACAACGATCTCAACACGTCGGTGGCGCTCAGCGTCGTGGCCGAGCTCGCGAAGGTGGGCAACGACGTCGTGATGCAGGTGCAGAAGCAGCGCAAGGACCCCGCCGCGCAGGCGGTGTCGCGCGCCCTGGCGGCGGCGGCGGTGGAGTCGCTCGATGCCTGCTGCGCGCCGCTGGGTCTCCTGCAGGCCAGCGGCGAGGAGTTCTTCGCGCGCACCCGCGCCCGGCGGCTGAAGCTACGCGGCCTCGACCCGGCGGCGGTGGAGGCCAAGGTCAAGCAGCGCGTCACCGCCCGCGAGGCGAAGGACTTCGCGCGGGCCGATGCCGTCCGCACCGAGCTGACGGCGCTGGGGGTCGAGCTCCAGGACGTCCCCGGAGGCGGCGGCACGACCTGGAGGGTGACCATCTAGGAGTCCGTCGGGAGACCTGCGCTTACTCCACGGCGCCGAGCTTGCGCTCCAGCGCCTCGAGGTGGGCGCGCACTTCGGGATCGCGGGTGCGGAGGGCCTCGACCTTGCGGACGGCGCTGATGACGGTGGTGTGATCGCGGTTGCCGAAGGCGCGTCCGAGCTCGGGGAAGCTGCACTTGAGCCGGTGCTTGCACAGGTACATCGCCACGTGCCGCGCGAAGGCGATGCTCTTGTGGCGGTCCTTGGAGAGGAGGTCGGTCGAGCGGAGCTTGAAGTGATGGCAGACGACGCGCTGGATGTCCTCGACGCTGGCCTCGTTGGGGCGGATGGTGGTGGTCGCGGCGATCTCGGTACGCGCGAACTCCAGGTCGATGGACCTTCCCAGGAGCGAGGCCTTGGCGGCGAGGCGGATGAGCGTGCCTTCGAGCTCGCGGACGTTGCTGCGCACCATCTGCGCGACGTAGAGGCACACGTCGTCGGCCAGATCGATGTGCTCGAGCTGGGCCTTCTTGCGCACGATGGCGACGCGCGTCTCCAGCTCCGGCGCCTGGATGTCGGCCACCAGGCCCCACTGGAAGCGCGACACCAGCCGCTCTTCCATCTTGTCGAGCTGCTGCGGGTACTTGTCGCTGGTGACCACGATCTGCTTGGACGACTGGTGGAGCGCGTTGAAGGCGTGGAAGAACTCTTCCTGGGTCTGCGTCTTGCCGGCGAGAAAGTGAATGTCGTCGACCAGCAAGAGGTCGCACTTCTCGCGGTAGCGGCTGCGAAAGTCGTGCATGCGCTGGTCTTGCAAGGCCTGCACGAACTCGTTCACGAAGCGCTCGGCGCTGATGTAGACGATGCGCGCGCCCGGTTGCTCCACGCGGACCCGGAAGGCGATGGCGTGGACCAGGTGCGTCTTGCCCAGCCCCGTCCCGCCGCAGATGAAGAGCGGGTTGTGTCGGCGACCACCGACGCCGGCGGCGGCCATGGACGCGGCGTGCGCCAGCTGGTTGGACGGTCCCACGACGAAGTTGGCGAAGGTGTATTTCTGGTTGAGGCCCTCGATGGGCGGAGCCACCACGACCACGCGAGACACCTCGGGCACGACCGGGCGCACCCCCGTCTCCCCGCCGGGCTCGCCCATGGCCGGCAGCGCGACGGCGTCCCGGTGATGGGAGCCGGGCTCGCGCTCGTCGAGCGAACCGGGGCGCACGGAGAGGGTGCGCGGGCGAACCGGAGCAAAGGGCGCCGGGCGGTCGGCCACGGGATGCTCGAGTCCGCCGTCGATGATCCATCGCACCTGGATGCTGAGGTTCGTCATCAGGCGGAGGCGCTCGGTCACGGTCGGCAGAAAGTAGTCCTCGACCCACTGGCGGACGAACTCGTCACGCGCGCGAAGGCTGAGCACGCCGTCGGTCAGGTCGTCGAACTGCACGCCCGAGAACCACTGGTCGAAGCTGGCGGGCGACTTGTCGCGCGTGAAACCAATGGCCTCGACCCACGCACGGCGCGCGTCGCCCGAGGCGACCGGATCCGCTGCTCTCGACGGCATCTCCGGAAGGGCCTCCGGTTCAGGGCTTTGCATCCGCGCTTGCATCGCTTCCCTCGACGAACGATCGACGTTGGCACTCACCAGACTCACGTTCCCCTCCTTCCCTTGAATGCTCGCGCGAAAATGAGGGAAAACCCGCGGGCGAGCCACGGGGGACAACGTCGAAAACCTTCGCGAGCCGTAGGGCTCGGTAGCGACGGCGACGTGCCGTCTCCACTCGCGGGAAGCCTCGACGGAGGCGGGCGCGCTTACCTTACGGGCTCCAGCCCGACATCTGCCGCGACTTACACCACAAGTTATCCACAGGGTGGGGACAAGAGCAGCGCAGGGTCCTCCTGTCCATGGCTGAGGGGAGGGGACACGACGTGGTTACCTGATTCCGTCACCATCGGTCTCCCAGGCCGAGCGGGACCCCTCGAGAGCTCATGGA
>Ga0302325_10012258_pt1 | contig 18403 bp, 17 predicted proteins | sample Palsa_T0_2_FD_201948 | JGI IMG/M metagenome (GOLD analysis project Ga0302325, IMG submission 201948) | Peat permafrost microbial communities from Stordalen Mire near Abisko, Sweden - Palsa_T0_2 | ecosystem: Environmental > Terrestrial > Soil > Palsa > Peat permafrost | place: Sweden: Abisko...
ACCGTGGTGGGCGAGGTCCGATTGGCCGATCCGTCCACCGGGTTCGTCTTCGACGCGCCGGTGCTGTTGCTCGGCGGGTTGGCCGCGATCGCCAGCGTCCTCGCCTTGGGCATATGGCCGGCCATCCGCACGGCGAAGTCAACTCGGCCAGGCGCAACAGCACCGATGACTCGGCCCTCGCGGATCGTTTCGTTCCTCGTCGGCGCCGGTGCCCCACCCAGCGCGTTGATCGGCGTTCGGCACGCGCTCGAACGGGGCCGGGGGCGCAACGCCGTCCCCGTCGGCTCGGCCTTGCTTGGGGCGGTCCTGGCCGTCACCGCACTGTGTGCGACCGCCGTCTTCGGCGCCAGCCTCACCCATTTGACCAGCACGCCCACCCTGTACGGCCAGCCGTACGACGAGTGGTTCTCTGTCAACCAGACCGGCTATTCGACGCAGAACCTCCAGATGCTCTCCAGCCTCGAACACGCCCGCGGCATCGCGGACATCACCGCCGGACTTGTCGGCAACCCCACCATCGATGGCGTGGCCGAGTCCGGCATCGCGGGGCAGAGCCTCCGTGGCCCCATGCTGGCGACGGCGACCAGCGGCCACCTTCCCCAAGGTCCCGATGAGGTTGCGTTTGGGGCGACGACCCTGCACCAGCTGGGTGTCCGTATCGGATCGCTCGTCCGCGTGAGGGTGGCGGCGGCCGCGGACAAGAAGCCGGGGATGTTCCGGGTGGTGGGGACGGTGGTCTTCTCGCCCGGGCTGACCACCGGGGGGCTGGGTGACGGGGCCGTGTTCACCCTCCCGGGCATGCTGTCTTTGGCCGGCCGATGCCCAGCGGGCCCGCACCAGCAGGCGTGTGTCATCAAGTCGGTGATCGCTGCCGGTGGTGCGTTTCTCGTGCGCGCCGTCCCCGGCCGGCAGGGACACATCGCCCTCACGCGACTGAACCGGGAGTATCCCTCGGATGTGAACTTCCCGACGCCGCCGACCAACCTGGTCAACTTCGGGCAGGCGGTGAACTTTCCCCTTATTTTCGGAGCGATTCTCGTCCTGTTCGGTGCTGCGACCCTGCTCCACGTCCTGGTCGTCAGTGTGACGAGGCGGCGCCGGGAGGTGGGCCTGCTCAAGGCTCTCGGGTTCGTACGGCGCCAGGTGGCCTTATGTGTCTCTTGGCAGACGACGACCGTCGCGCTGGTTGGCATCGTCATCGGAGTTCCAGCCGGCGTGGCCGTCGGTCGAGCGGTGTGGGGGCTCTTCGCGCACAGCCTCGGCGTTCTGGCGGTGACGGAAGTGACTGCCTGGGTCATCGTGGCCGTGGCTGCCGCGACCATTGTCGTGGCCAACGTGCTGGCCATCGGCCCTGCCATCGTTGCCGCCCGCAGCCCGTCGGCGTCGCTCCTCAGGTCGGAGTGAGCTCGGGAAAATGTTGTGCCCGGAGCGGGACTTGAACTCTCGCCCAGGTCATCCGGGTCCGTCCACGCCGTCCGCAAATGTCCAGCAAAATGGCCCATTTCGGCTCTCGGCCGACGGCCTCATGGGGCTCTGTCCGGGGCAATCCGCAAGCGTCTGTGACCTTCGTTGTGACCCGTCAGACGCTGTAGTTGCTGGCGATTTGCTGAAGGATGAGACCTGGATCACGTCCGCTGACCCTGCTCAGCTCAACGAGGAGGACGGAGGCTAATTTCGCCAACCCCAGGGTTTGAGCAACCTCGGATTCCGGACCTTCGTCTATGGCCTGATGGAGGATGTCCCACACAAGCTCGTCAGGCCCAACACCAGGGCCAGCCTCTAGCCACGCGGTCAACACGGCGATACCTCGCGGAAGCTCCTTCATGGAGTCGTCCACACTCACAGGCGGCCACCCCTCCGTCTGGCGAAGACTCGGTCCAGCTCTAGGGCCAGCTCGGTCTCGTCGATGGGCGTGGCCGGCCGGCCGTGCTTGATCTTGCCCCGCCAGGAGAGGATCTGCGCGACTCGCTCGGCGGTAAGGGCCATCGCGTTAACGCTAGCGGCTCCAACCCCCTCTCGCGAGGGGGGGTCGCCTCGTGTCGCCCCCCCATGTGCTGTAGGCGTCCGCGTAGCTCGTCGAGATCCCTCTCGTGCGGGTGCTCCGTCCCCGGGGGGCGTGCTCGAGTTCGCCCCCCCCCGAACCGCTCAAACCCGCCCTCGCTGCCCGGCGCCAGATGAGCAAGGGGGCGCTGGCGATGGCGGCGGGCGAAGGCGGGCCGATTAGAAACTAATCACCCCACCCGCGACCTCGCGAAGCTGGTCGGTGTCAGTCAGACGCGCATCGTCCAGGCCAACGTTTAGGCGTCGGCACGAGACGCCTCGTGGTGTCTTTCGCGTCGCCACCGCCCAGGAGCGCAAGGTCAGCGCGACCGGTCCCGGAACCTCTCCCGGTACTCCTGCTGCGCGACTCGGTGCCGCGTCTGCATGGCTGAGATTTCGGCATCGTCGAACAAGTCGGAGACGATCAGGGACTTGTCGACGTTGACCATCATGGCCACCGGGACGGAGTCCAGCCGCTCCGCTCTCCCCTCCTGGTCGAGCTCGGCGAGCGGGACCGCCCAGATGACCTCGATGCCGGGTGGCTGCTCGACCGGGCCGCCGGCAAGCTCATACGCCGCCCGCTCCGCAGCCGCTTCGGCGGCCACCCGGTTGATGAAGGCGGTGAGGGCTTCCCTCGCTCCGGGGAGGTTCTGCTCGACCGCCCATTGGTGCTGCTCGAACTCACGGTCGTCGACGTCGCTCATGGCACCCTCTCGATTCTCGCGCTGCGCTGTGACTGACAACCCCTCGCCCCGGGGCCCGGCGTGTGGACCGCTCCTAGGCGCCGGGCCCCGGAGGAGAACTCCACCGAGGCCGACCCGAACCCTTCGCGCAAGGTGGTAGGGCCGGACCCCGGTGAAGAACACCCCCGCCCGGGGCCGGGCCCGAGGAGGTCGGCCCCGGTGGGGAGATCGACATCATTCGTGATACGTCGCCGTCGACGTTGCGGCCGAGGCACCGTTCGGCAAGATCGTCGACTGCACCTGGTAGACCTCGACGCCTCGGAAGGCAACGCTCTCGAAGGTCTCAATGAACGTCTCGTAGTCATTCGTCGCATCGAGCACGCTGTCCCTCACAACTCCGAGGTCGAGCCGGCCGCCATCCAGAAACTGAAATGATCCTTCGACGAACAGCAACCACGACAAGACGAACGCCCCGTCGGATGTCTGGCCGGGCCATTGCGGCTCAGCGCCGGGCGTCGCCAACGGGAAGAACTGATTCGGGATGGCGCTGCCACCGTTGCCGTAGGTGCCGGCCTTGAGCCCGTCGAGGGTCCAAATGACATTGATCCCGCGGGTGTCGAACCAGTCGGCGATCTGCGAATCGGAAATGGCCAACGAGTTCTGACTGCCGGCGTTGTCGTGCGCCAGCTCTCTCGCCATGTCGCTCCGGATCACGCCCATCGCCCACGCCGGGAACACGGCGGTCATCGCCGCAGTCCGGGGGATTCGGTGGCTGTGCAAGTAGCCCTCTCGCACCAGATCAACACTGGCGAGCAAGTCCCGAGTCGCACCGAGGTACTTCGATGCGAGGATCTGGTTTGAGGCGTTGTACATGTGCGTCAACAGGTTCAGCTCGGCCTCTCTCGCAGAGATGGCGATGGCCTGCTCCGTATTGCTGGCGATTTGCTCCGGAGCGAATCTCGATTGCATATTCCCGAACTCCACGCGGGTCGGGATCGCATCGACGTAGACCGTTTGCACCGTGCCGCAGGCGACCTGCCACACGGGCTTCAACGCGCCCGCCGGGTTCGCATCGGTCGCCTCGGTCCATACCGTCACCGATGTGCCGGCGCCCGACGCTGTCCCCTGCAACGAGGGCACGCCGACGTCTGGCGGAGTGACGAAAGAAACTCCACCTCGTGTTGCCTGAAATGCTGGCAAATTGTCCCGTAGCGGCCTGTCCGCCGTCGACCAGGTCGGCACCGAATAATCGATCGATAGGGGCAGACAGACTCCTCCGGATGCGGTCAGTGAACCATCGTGCTTGCTCACACGGGGAGCCGTGATCCCGCACACCGCGTTCAGCTTGGCGGTGTTGATCTCAGTGTCGAGGCCGAGCTGCCTCTCGGGCGGGAGGTCCCAGGTTGCCTTGGCGACGAGCTTTTGTCTCCGTCCCGTGCTGCCGTCGGGCCCGAGCTGGCGCAACGTCTCGGCCATCAGTTCGCCTAGCTCCGTCGAGTTTCGGAGCGGCGCGCCCGGCACGATGCCCCTCGCTGCGAGCGCGGCCGTGATCGTCACGGCGCTCCCGCCACCGTTCCCGTGTAGCTCGGGGGAGCGTGTTGCCCGTGAGCCAGCGGCCATGCGCTCGATGTGGGTGCCGGTCACCCCGCGGGGAGCACCGGCGGCGGTGACCGGGGCGGGCGCCTTGGCCTGGCTGATCATTCCAGCCAATTCGAACGCTTCCGTGAGGAGGGCGAGCCGCTCTTCGGCTTCCTTGAGGGTCAACGTCATGGTTGCCTTTCGTCGTGTACATCCATCGTGCGGCAGGTGCCCGGCGCGCTCAACGACCCGCCGCCCGAAACTTAGATTCGTTGACCGGTACGGATAACTCGGGATCGAACCGGCAACCGCAGTCGGGGCACACAACATTGCAGGGTGCGGCCCATCCGTCCTTCGCTGCCTGGCGGACCCTTCTCACGGCCAGTGCATTGTCCGCCTGAAGCTTGAACTCCTTCCGACGCCACTCCGATAGGACGACCGCTGGCAGTCGAACCAGGCGAGAGGTGCCCGGACCGCTGTCGACCTCCACGAGGCCACGTTCCTTGAGGCTCGAAACGAGGGCTCGGCCTCTCCGCTGCTCCACGTTGAGCACGGAGGACAACTGCGGCACCGTAAGGCCCCGCGGGTGAGCCGACAGGGCTTCGAGGGCCGCCCGTTGGGAGTGTCCGAGCCCGCGGGACATCAGGCGACCCGCCTCGCTTGGCGCAGGTGGCGCCGCTGGCGCTCGGACGTGCCGCCCCAGATGCCGGTTTTCTCACCGTTGGCCAGCGCGTATTCGAGGCACTCCGGGCGCACGACACAGCCCCGGCACACTTCCTTCGCCTCCCGGAGCGACGCTCCGCGTTCGGGGAAAAACAGGTCCGGGTCGAGTCCCTGACAGCTCGCTTTGGCGAAGAAGCGCGGGCGGGGCTGCGTGAGGACGACAACGAACTGCGGTTGGTTGGGGTTCATCGCCACCCGCTTTGCCCCGGCCCCCGGTAACCGGGATGGCGGCGGGCACGCTGGAACTCGGTCAAACGGTCGACGGGGCGCTGCTCGCCGGGGCGCACGACCGCTGGCGCTGCGCCATCGGGGGGCGCCGATGACCTCGGGGGGACGAGCTGGACCTTGGGGACGTCGCCGGTCGGGATGTGCATCCGTGCGCCGCCGAACGATTTCTCGACCAGCGCGGTCGCCGCCATGCCGAGCGCGACGCATCGGTCCTCGTGCTTGCCCGGGTCGTGCTGGACACGCGTCATGCCAGGGAGTGTCTCTTCCAACCTCACGTTGGCAAGCTCGTCGATCAGCCCGGCGTCGTCGTAGATGTCGAGCAAACCGTCCCTCAAGAGCGTGAAAAGTGTGGTCGCAATGGCCCCGTACCGTCGGGGGCTGTAGCTCCACTCCTCGACGGCCACGCCCTGCCGGCGGAGGCGCTGACTGAGGCCGATGCTCTGCCAGGGATCGAGTCGAAACTTGGGTCGCCCAAAGCGGCGCCACGCCTCCATCAGCGCCAGCTCGACTTCGGCGAGCTTGACCTCGTCCTCCTTCGTGCCCGCGAAGACGATCATCCTGTCGAGCACGACACGCCGGGTCCGTGATCCCTCCTCTACCGCTTCGCTGTGACAGACGGCGATCGCCGTGCGGTCGTGACGGAGCCCGAGGTCGACGCCCACGCGATAGGTGACGCCGGGCCGGTAGTCCTGCGGCCCGTCGAGACGCACCGCGGCGCGCAGGTTCTCGACCGAGGTCAGCCGGTCCTCGGACGCGGTCCAGAGGCCGAGATGCAGCCGGGCGTACTGCGAATCGGTCAGGAGTGCCTTCTGCTCGACCAGCGCATCCGCCGAAACCCACGGAACGGGACCGACGGTCTCGCTGAGCCGCCAGGCTGGTGAGGTCCGGGCACGTTCGCGCACCGCGAAACTCCAATGCGCCGGGTCACCAGGGCTCGCCAAGATGACCAGGCGGGCGCCGCTGACCTTGGGCACGGCGCTGAGAATGCTGATCCACGTGCCTCGCAGCGCGGTGGGCCAGATCGTCAGCTCATCGAGGATGAACAGGCTTGCACGGAGCCCGAAACTCGACGCCTCGTCGGCGCTGATGACCTCAAGGCGAGTGCCAGTAGGAGTCGAAGCGGTGTAGCGGTCGACGGTGATGGCGTCGCGCAGGCCCGGGGTCCGGCTGACGTAGCCGGAGAGCGCATCGGTGAGCAAACGAGCCTGATCGCGGTCCGCGGCGAGTGCATAGGCACGCCCTCCGGGCGGTATCTGCTCGACGAGCATGGCCGCGGCCACCCCTGCGAGGTCGCTCGTCTTGGAACCCGACCGCGGACGGGTCAGAAAGTGCAAGCGTGGGCCGTCGTCAGCGGGTTCGAGGATGCCCGCGGCGTCGTCCCATTGCCACGGAGCCGCCACCTCGCCCCAACGCTGCCCCGATTCCATGACCAGACCGGCCAAGACGGCCATTGCGGCGTTCATTCGGACCCCTGTGAGCTGGTTTCCGCCCCCTGTGCGCTCGTGTGCGCCGCGTTAACGGTCGGCGTGGCACCGTTGGGCGCCGTGGCGGCCTGCAGGGCGGCAGAGCGGGCCTCAATGAGGCGTGCACCTTCACGTTTGAGCGCGGCCAGCTCGTCCTCAGCGCCCGGCACGGCGGAGAACGTGGCGAGCAACTTGGCGAACGAGACCGGATCGAGCCCCATCTGCGATCTCAGGTGCGCAGCGCGGCCGTGCAGACGATCGCTCAATGCGGCAGCGGGCCGCGGCGCGCCATCGTCGTCGAGCAAACCGACCTCGTTGAGCCAGTCGTCGACGATCTGCGCCTTCGCCTCGGTAACTGACCACGCCTGGACCGTTAACCGGAACGCTGGGCGGCTCAGCCAGGGCGCGTCCTGCAGCACCTCGGCGGCGAGCTGGGTAACGAGTGGGCGCCAGCGACGCTCAGAGTGCGCGCCGTGCTGCATCGCCACGACGTTGTCGCTCTCGAATGGCGGATGACGCGGCGGATGACCCGGTCTGCAGGTCACCGGACGTCACCCAGCGTGCGACTGTGAGTCTCGCTGCCTTCGCGCTGTAGGTCCTGGTCACGCGCTGGCCGCGGTCGGTCGAGCAGTCCGGAGTCACAGTGAAGGTCACAAGCCGGTCGCGTGCGCGGGGGGTTCCTCCGATGCGTGGCGACCGCTCGTGAGCGTGCCGCGGCGCGCTTCCCTGCCGCGGCCGCGCTCGTGCTCCCCGCTGTCGTCGTCTCGCGTCTCGTTGTTAGCGAGGGCGCGCTCGTCATCGTGCCCACCGCGGTGTCGGTCGCCATGTGCGCCGGCTCTGCTGCTCGCGCAGTCCGTTCGCCGCTCTGCACGCCGGGCACCACGTCTTGCCCTCGTGCTCGAACCACCACGTACAACACGGATGTTCGGCGGCGCCGGTGGTGTCGGCCGTCCAACTCGGCTCGCCGCAGTAACGACAAGGACTTGACACAACCAAGGAAGGAGGGCTTATAGGTGTGCCACCGCCCGCCTTGGTTGGCGTGGCGGCGGACATGGAACCGGGGCGATCAACACGGGCGGTCAACCGCCCTGGTTCTTTCCCCAGCATGACGGCCATCTACTCCGACTCCCTGACCCAATCCGGGCGCTCAGGGTCCGCCCGTGTTGGCGTCAGACCCCACAGCGGGCGGTTCTTGGTGATCCCGGCCTCGATTCGACCGACCATGTCGTGGGCGATGACGTGGTTGTCCACGAGGTCGCCGATGGCGGCGTCGAACACCTTGCGGTCACCACCGACGAGCTTCTTCAACTCGGTCTTCGTCATCGTCCACGGACAGTCGGCCAGGGCCTCACAGATCAGCGTCTTCGCCCGCTTGGTCCGGTCGCTGGGCTTGTCGGCTGCAGATGATCCCCGTGATTCGGCCCGGCGCAGCTCCCAAGTGATCTCCCCGTCGTGGGTGCAGGTGGTCTCGTCGAATCGCCCGATCTCAAGGTCGAGTTCCCATGTCGTGCCGCCCCACTGGCGGGAGCCGATCTCCAAGGTCAGCTTGAACGAGCCGGCGGCGACGTCGGGGTCCTCCCGATGTTCGAGTAGGACCCAGGTGTCGGCCCATTCGCCCGAGCCGGCCATCGTGATGCGCTTCAGCGACATCCCCGAGCCCGTCTGGTTCATGTGGTTGTTGATGAGCAGGCTGGAACCGCCGTCCATGCACGGTGTCGAGAGCTGGTTGAGCAGTGCGCCCTCTTGGTGGAGATCCGATGCCTTTGTCGCAGCCCCGTGGTAGGCGTACCACGGGTCCACAGTGGTGAGTCCAGGCTCAATCTCGACCAGGTCGGCCTGCAGGGTGTCCTGGAATATGGGGCTGGCGATCGGTGCCACGTCGAAGACGGGGTGAAGGTCGAGATCGGTCCACTCGACGCCCATCGCCGAACAGATGCGCCGGGTCCGTCTCTTCCACAACGCCCGACCACCTTCACCCACGTAGGCAAGGACCGGGAGCGCCTTGGCGGGCATAAAGGTGTTGAAGATCGGCTTGCCACTCGCCAGCCCGACCGAGATGAACGACGTCAGGTAGGTCTTCAACGTCTTCATCTCGCCCGCCAGCTGTCCATACGTCGGCCGGGCCAGGAGCCCACTGACCAACCACTCGAAATCGTCGGACTCCTCTGCAAGCTCGGCCATGCTCCAACGCCTCAGCCGGGACACGACCGTGGTGGGCTCGGCGACCCTCAGCCGACTTGTGGCCGACTCCGCCGCGCCCAGGTCGCCGGCGTAGGCCGCCTCGATGAGGTCCCGGGCGTTTTGGATCTGTTCCCGGCGACGGGCATGGTCAGCGACGATGGTGGCGTAGTGGCGGACGTGGGCGATCGACGGGACTTCGGCCTGAAGCCGGATGAGCACGGACGGGTCACCGAGAAGACCGCAGCGTTGTAGTTCGTCGCCGACGATCGTCACGTCGACCGGCTTGTCCCGGTCCACGAGGGCCCGGATGGCGGCGAAGATGTGGCCGTGGGTCGGCTTGTAGAAGTCCACGGCCGCGCACTTCTCGATGGCGACGGCGGCCGCGTCCCCGGAGAGCAGCATGGCACCGAGGAGAGACTCCTCCGCGTCGAGGTTGTGCGGGGGGACCCGTGCCGGTTCGGTCCGTTGCGCTGGCAGCGTCACGGCTCGGGCTCGATTCCAGCCGCGTCGAACGATCGCTGCGCGTAGTTCAAGCTCCGACGGGCCAGTTCAATCCCGCTGATCGGGTGCACCTGACGCCAGAGGATGGCATCGAGGAGGTCTCTGACCGCCAGGACCCGGGACAGGCCCTCGGCCTCACACCCGTCGCACTCACGCCGGCCGTCGGTCACCGAGCCTCCCGCTGCGGTAGCTGCACCACCTCCGCGTCGGTCGTGCCGGGCTCGGGTGGGGGATCGATGCCGAGAAGGGCCCTGGCCGCAGCGACGGGAACTCTGATCGCCCTACCAAACCGGAGGGTTGGGATTTCACCCCGGCGCGCTGCCTCGTATGCGCTCGAACGTCCCAACCCGAACCACGGCGCGGCGGTCTCGATCGAGACGGTCGGCACGTCCTCGGGCTTCGGGACCGAGATGCCCAGCAGCATCGCGGTCAAGATGACGACCCATAGCGCCAGGGTCAGCAGAACGCTCCCACCAGCCACCGCCCGTTGGAGCGCATCGAGGAAAGCTCGGAACTTGATCGCGTGGGCCCGCCGTGGCTGGACCTGGCCGTGCTCCCACCGCAGGTAGGTCATGGGCGATACGCCGTTTGCTGCGGCGGCCTCCCGGACGCTCACCCCGGCGTTCTCCCTGATCTCCCTCCGCACCGCAGGGCTGGGAAGCCGCGACTCGCGAATCTTCGTGACGAGGGAGTCGAACTCCGCTGGCTCGGGCTGTAGGGCCATATCGCCCACGGTAACGACCTGGGCCATAAAGGTCAATGTTTGGGTAGGTTCGACGTTAGGTGGCGAGAACTTAGACGGTAGTGATACGATTCAGTTCGTGAACATCGTTGGGATCGCCGCCGGGGGATGGATGTTCTACAGCCATGGGAAGCCTGCCGACCTGGAACTGATCCGGGTCCGTTTCGCACTCTCAGAGGGTGGGCGGCTGGAACCCGTCGAGATGTACCTCGAAGGGCACCCAACGCTGACGGGCGAGATGCTGCGAACCATCCCTCTCGCCTCGATGGAGGCCGCCGCCAACGGACACTGGCGCCAGATGCTGCTCGACTCGATCGGAGAGGCCGGGGCAGTGGTCGATAAGGCGACCGACAAGTGGCTGACCATCATCGGCGGTGGTCATCGGGAGCACATGTTGTCCATCGGCGCGGACCGTGCGAAGCAGATACGGCGCCAGACGCTCCGCCTTCGCATCCCGCAGGGACACAAGCGCCCGGACGGCTTCTACGCAAGGGTTGCCGAGATGTACCTCGCACTCACCGAGAGCGGCAGCCGTCGACCCGCCCCAGAGATCGCAGAAGCGAACGACGTGCCGGTGTCGACGGTGCACCGATGGATCGCCGAAGCCCGCCGTCGGGAGTTGCTCCCGGACGGGCGACAAGGAAAGGCAGGCTGACCATGACCAGGCAGCGAGCAGCGAACGCAGGACCACGCCAGGACCCCAACACAGGTCTGTGGGAGTTCATCGTTGACGCAGGCGCTGGGCTGAACGCCAAAGGCAACTGGAGGGAGCGACGTCAGATTCGCCGGGGGGGGTTCAAGACGAAGAGGGCGGCGCAGGAGGAGATGGACAAGGTGCGCAGGTCGATCACTACGGCGACGTTCGTGCCACTGTCCACTCAGACCTTCGGCGAGTACCTGGACGAGTGGCTCGCGGGACTGCCCACCAGGCTCCGCCCATCGACGTGCGACGGTTACAGACGAAACCTCTTGTACCTACCGGCTGCGCTCCGATCGAAGCGCCTCGATCGGGTGACCGCCGCCGATCTGGACCGCCTGTACGCCGACCTGTTGAAGACTGGCCTCAGACGGCGGACGGGGGGCCTCAGTCCTCGATCGGTGAGGTATCTGCACGTGACCGTTAGCAAGGCTCTCAGCGATGCCGTCGACCGGGACATACTGCAGAGAAACGTGGCGACCAAGGCGAAGCCGCCGAGAGCGAAGGACACGAAGCCGCCAGAAGTCGCGTGGTGGATTCCGTCTCAACTTGGCAAGTTCCTCGCGTTGACCGCAGATGAGCCGCTCGGGCCGCTGTTTCGACTCGCTGGTCTCAGCGGCATGCGCAGAGGCGAGGTCTGCGGCCTTCAGTGGGGCGATCTTGACCTCGATAGGGGAGAGCTGGAAGTCAAGCACCAACTCCTCGTGGTTAGAAGCCCCGGAGCGCCCAACGGTGGGTTGCTGCACTCGTCGGTCACCAAGACCGACCACGGCCGCCGGAAGATCAGCCTTGATGCTGAGACTGTGGCGGCGCTCAAGTTGCAGAAGAGCCGCCAGGCTGGCCAGAGGCTGGCTTTGGGTGCAGGGTGGCAAGGACACGAGAACGATTTGGTCTTTACGCAGGCGGACGGCCGCCCGTGGGACCCAGAGAGCGTCGCCAAACGGTTCGACCGTCGCGTAGCGCGCAGCGGGTTGCCGCGTATTCGCTTCCATGATTTGAGGCACAGTCATGCCGCGGCCTTGATCGCCGCGGGTGATGTATCGCTCCTGGCCATTACCAGGAGGATGGGTCATGCCTCGATCAGCATCACCCAGGACCTCTACGGCCATCTGCTCCCGGAGGCCGACTCGCAGGCGGCAGCGTCGGCGGCTGCGCTCGTCGATGGCCTTGGAGGTTGACAGCTCAGGGGACGCTTCGAGTCGGTCCTTTCCAGGTGAAGGCATCCAGGACACGCTGCACCGCCTCTTGGGCCGCTCGAACGGAGGCGGCGTTGATGGGCACCCGGTGGTACGCACCGTCTGAGCCCGTGAAGCAGAGGTCGTCGTTCTCCAAGCTGTTGAGCACGAGGACGCCGCCCCCTGGCGCGAAGATCGCGCCGGTTGTGATGGGTTGCAGATCTAGGGGTTTGAGGTTCCTTCCGAGCCCTCTGGCGCGGTCCTCCGTGTGATGCGACGAGTCCCGGACGGGTTTCACCCCTGGCAATCGCCTCTCGAACTCCTCTAGGGCCGCGGCGATTCCCTCCGGCACGCCTGGCTCCTGTTGGAGCGCCCCCAGCGCCTTTGCGATCCCATCCAGTGCATACAGGACAGTGTGGGCATGGATGAAGGGCAGCCGGAACGTATAACTCGTTGGCACACCGCTGACCGGAACCCGACCGCGGGATCGGGCTTCGGTGAAGAGTGCCAGCCCGACTGCGGCATCCGCGACGTGGCTTTCGCAGACATGGAGGAGGGATTGGACGCGGTGGCTCTGTTTCTGGTCTAGCCCGTCCAGCCAGATCCCCGGGTACTCAAGTGGGAAGACTTCCATCGCACACCACCACCCCGATTAGGGCCCTTGTGACCTCGTTGTGACCTCAGACAGCACTTCGTGCCGTTTCGTTACAGACCTTCAACTCCCTGACCAGCATTAACGCTGCAAAAGGGCCGTGCCCGGAGCGGGACTTGAACCCGCACGTCCTTTCGAACAACGGCTTTTGAGGCCGCCGCGTCTGCCGATTCCGCCATCCGGGCGAGGCCCTGATGCTACCGGGTGGCACGAGGACGTCCCGGTGACCAGCCTGGATCAGCTGAGACCAGCCAGACGAACGCGTTGGCACCCCGAGGTCAAGCCTCGCTGAGTGCCACCCCCGGTCCGGCCTCGATCGTGGTCGTCCGCCGACGTCGGGGCAGCCTGAGCCCGAAGGAGAGGTCGGTCCCTGTGGCCGATGGGAGTGTCAGCAACGACGCCGCGACGGTCAGGTCCAGGAGGTACTGCGACGCACCACCGAGTCCGCTCTCGCTGATACCCGCGATCAGGCAGTACACGATCAGGTAGAGGGCCAGGGCCCGCGTCGGCCCGCGAGCTCTGGTGAAGGCGAGGACCATGAGGAGGAGGAAGATCGCGCCGACCATCACCTCACCGACGATGCCCTGGTCCTGGTAGATCGAGATCCAGCTGCTGTCGATGGGCAGGCCGTTCTCTGCCGTGTCCGCTGATCCGCTCACCGCGTCGTTGGACAGGCCGCTCCCGAAGATCACGTTGGTGGCCGGTCGCTGCACGGAGAGTGCCGCCGACCACGCCTTGGTGCGACCGGTGAGGTCCTGGAGCTGCTGGGTGTTCTCCCCGCGCGCCAACCAGTGCGTCAGGTAGGGCGCCGCCGGGACGCCGGCCACCACCAGGACGATCAGCCCGACGGTGAACGCCCGGCGAACGCGACGTCGGGCCGAAAACAGGCTGACCCCCGCCACCAGCAAGCTGATGACCATGGCCATGAGCGCAGTCCGCGTGTGGGTGAGCACCAGGACGAGAATGGCCGGCACGGCGAGCATGAGGGCGCGTCGACCGCTCAGAAGGCGAGACAGCCAGAGCACCACGGTCAGTCCGGCGACCTCGGCCGCGTAGTGGGCGACCTGCGTCGACCAGATCGGCCAGATGGCGCCGCTCAGGCGGCCGGCTGGCAGGGCCGTGCCCGGCGAGATGAAAAGGCCCAGGACGACCGTGGCCAAGATGATCAGGAGGAAGCGCATCTGGCAACGCAGGACCGTGAGGTCTCGCCTGCCCCACCACGGGGTGAGGAGCCACAACACGGCGAGGAAGGCGATGAGCCGCACGCTCCGGTAGGCGGTGCCCAGCCCGACCAGTCGCACACTCATCATCAGCGAGGTGACCGCCAGCAACGTGTAGAGCCCGAGGAACCAGTTGGGCCGGATTCGTAGGCGAGGGTTGATGGTCAGAGCTAGGACGAGCGCCAACGCCAACGCGGCCTGGGTCAAGAGCTGGGCGACCCTGTGGGGGATCGGCAGGATCGCACCCTGCGTGGGGGTGAGCGCGTTGAAGAAGAGGAGGCTCCAGATGGCGAAGACCCGTTTGAGCCGGGAATCGCCGAGCGCGGCCTGGGACCGACCCCTTGTGGCGGGCACGGTCTCCACCCGTGCGCCTACTTCGGGCACGGGGCGGGGTGGACCGGAGTGAGCCCGAGGTCATCAGGGCTGATCACGCCCGAACTCTCGTCCTCGGGGTCGGAACCCAAGAGGATGACGGAGCGCAGGGAGATGCCGGCCTGGCGCAGCATCTCCCGGCCGACGTCCATGCGCGCCAGGGTGACACCCCTCTTGGACAGGACCACGACGGCGTCGGAGACCCAGGGTGCGAGGTGCTCGGCTCCGAACGCGGGGTCGAGCGTGGTCAGGACCAGAAGAGCATCGGTATCGTCGGGAGGAGGTTTCTCCGCCATCTGCATCGGGTCCGGTGGTGCCACGAGCAGGCGCAGGGTGGGGTGCCCATCGGCCGGAAGCCGGTGCATCTCCATCGTGTGGGACGTGGGGGACAGTCCGAACATGGTGGCGAGGAGCCGGCCGTCCGCTGCGTCGACGACGACCACCCGGTGCCCCTCGGAGTAGAGGGCGAGTGCCAGCGCGCCTACCCCCAGCGCGGCCGGTTCGGGGGCTCCCATCGCCACGACCGCCAGCGCCCTCCCTGGTGCCGTTTCGAGCTGCGCTCGTAGCCGCCGTTCGATCATGCGGATCGCCGGATCCGGTGCTCGCAGTCGCCTGGCCAGCCGGGTTCGGCGCATGAGCCGTGGACCTCGGTAACGCTCGAGGCTCAAGGCGACGGGCGCACCGAGCGTTTCCGCCACCGTTTCGCGGTCGGGGGCTCCCTCGGAGAACAGTGCACCGAACACGACCACGATGAGACCGATGGCCAGACCGGCGATCAGTCCCGAGAGACCGTCGAGGAGGAGCACCTTCCTCGCCGACACCGGGACCAGTGCTGCCGGGTCCAGTACGTGGCTGATGCTGTCGGAGGACTGCTCGTCCGACAGCTCCTGACCGATCTGGCCCTGGAGCTGCGAGACCTGTGATTGGTCGTCGCTCCGCTCATTGATCAGGTTGTTGAGCGTGTTGTTCGCAGTAGTAGCGGCGGATGCGACGGACTGAGAGTCGATCTGCGTGTTGAGCGCGCCGATCGAGGAGTTCAGTGAGGAGATCTGCGACCGAAGCGAGCGCACGAGCCCGTTGGTCTGCAGGCGGAGCTCCCCAGTCTGCTGGGCCAGAAATGCCCGGGCGAGGGCCCTGGCCCCGGCAACTGCTTGCGACGGGGAGGATGCGCTGAACTTGATCGACATGATGTTGTCGCTCAGGACGAGCCCCGACGAGTGGGCGAGGAGCGTGTGCGGGCTCATATTCAGGTGGCCCTCGACGATGGCCTGCTTGGCGACCGCTTCGGTCTGGAGGAGCGCGACGTTGTCTGCCATCACCTCCGACGGGTTGGAGCCGGAAGGTACCGCTAGATAGAGGTCGGAGGTGGCCGCGTATTTTCGGGGAATCACCACGTGGAGGCTGGCTCCCACCACGAGACCCACGACGCCGGCAGTGACCCACACTCTCCACCTGCGCCGGATCGCCGCGCCCAGGGAGCGAAGGCGGATGATCCGGTCGAGGGTGGGAGCCTCTTGCTCCACGATCGCCGCCATCAGCGCTTCGCGCCCTTGGGGATGACCTTCGTACTCTTGGTCATGAGCCCTCCCGGCGGGCCGGCTCCGGGCTGCCCGTCGAGGGACTCCGGATCCTCAGTGGCTGCGCCACGAAGCGAGTCCGGGGAGAACGGGCGGAGGACCTCGTCGTTCCACCGGCCGGTGGTGGTGTCGGCGGGATCGGGATTCACCACCACCACGCCCTCGAGGACCGACCCGTGGTCGGTTGCGGCCAGGGCGAGCTGCGCCAGCTCATCGGCCGTCAGGACGTTCGGCGAGACCGAGATCACGTTCAGCGCATCAGAAGGGGTCACCGTCGACGAGGTTCGGTCGAGCACGACCACTGTGACCAGCAGTTGTAATGGACCGCCCGCGACACCGGCTGCGCCGACGGTGAGTGGGAGACCCTGACCGACCGCCTCGTCGCCGGTGAACGCGGCCCGCAACGCAACGAGAGACCCATGGTCGAGCTCGGGCCGGTCTCCTGGTGCGAGGGAGGTGCGGATCCCGTTGACGGCGGCGTGCAGCGCCAGTCGAGGACCGGTTGTCAGGGCCGGCGAATCGCCGGCGAACGAGATCACCCGGACGGCCGACCGCCGACCGTCCCCCTTCTGGATGCTGTAGAGGAGGTGGCGAAGCGCCCATTCTTCGGTGGCTCGAGGCGTTCCCTCCAGCAGTGCGCGCCATGCGGACGCAGTGGTGCAACCCCGTGCTTCGAGCGAGGCAATGACCGGGGCACCCGCGACGCGGGCAATTTCGTCGCGGAAGCGCAGGCGACGTCGGCGTTGGGCCCGGATGAGCACGAACACCATGCCACCGAGCAACCCGATGACGAAGCCGATGATGCCGGCTTGGATGGGAAGCTTGTATCTGGCTACGGGCTGGGCCGTGGCCTTCTGCACCACCAGTGTTGATCCCGCTGCCGAGCCGCTGGCCAGTTGCGCGGCTGCCAAGCGGCTCGTGATGGTATTGAGCTGCAAGGAGACCTGGTCCTGCTCGGCGCGCAACTGAGCGAGCAACGTGGCGTCCTGCTGGCCGGCGGTCGATCCGGCCCCCTCTGAGTTCAGGCTGCCCGACACGGTGTCGATCTGCGCCTGCAGGCTGTTGATCTGCTGCGTCAACAGGGTGGACTGTTGCTGCAGCGATGCCACGGCGGGGCCGGAGTATCCCGCGTCCAACTGGGTGACGTACTGAATGAAGCTGGCGGCGACGCCGTTCGCCAGACGGAGGGCGTCGGAGCTCGTGCGGCCCTGTGCCTCAATCTGCAGGACCTGCCCGCTCAGCTGGCTGACGGTCACCAGTTTCTTGACCGCGAGTGCTCCCAGGCGTGGCGAGAGCTTGGCGCCGGCTGCGGCCAGGACCGGCGTGCTCTTGGCGATCACCACCTCCGTGCTGATGCCGGACACGCCCGAACCCGAGTTGGCCGTCTGGGGGAGGATCACCAGTGCCCCGGCGGTGGCGGTGGTCGGCCTGAGGTACCCGTAGGCCGCCCCCGCCGCTGCGCACAGCACGGCGACGACGAGGATCAGGACGCGGCGTCGCCAGATCTCACGAAGTGATGTCCGCAGACTCAGTGGCTGTTCGTTCATGCGCCACCCACTCGAGACTCGTTCCCGGCCGGTGCCGAGTGGGGCAGGTCGGGACCCCGCGCCTCGGTGCGGGCCAGGTATGTGGCGATCTGGGCGCGGTTGGTCAACTCGAGTTTTCGATAGATGCGACTGACGTAGTTGCGCACGGTCTTCTGGCCCAGATGCAGCTGGACGGCGATTTCGGCGTTGTTTGCCCCGTGGGCCACCATGTGGAGGACGTCCGACTCACGCTGCGTCAGATGGGTGGAGTACTCCTCTCCGAGAACCCAGCGGGCCGCCTCGTTGCACAGCACCTGGTCACCGAGGTGGACCGAGATGACGGCGGCCCTGATCGACTCTGGGGAAGTGTCCTTCAGGAGGATGCCGGCGGCGCCGGCGATCATGGCCGGGCGGACACGCCAGTCGGCTTGCGACGTCAGTATGAGCGATTTGGTGGCCGGGCACCGTGAGGCGAGCAGGCGGACCAGCTCGATGCTGTCGGCCTTGGTCAGATCCAGCTCGACCAGCACCACGTCGACGGATCTGGCCACGCAAAGGTCGACCAGTTCGGGCTGGCCCTCGGAGACCCCGATGACGTCGAGGCGTACGTCCTCGCCGAGAAGCCGGGCCAATCCCAGGCGGAAGAGCTGTTCGGCGGCGACCACGATGACCGAGATCTTGGAGTCGGCGAGCGACGAGCTGTCCGCCAACCCCGGGCTTTCCGGACGATGGGTGAGGTCGCTGTCGAGTACTACCATCGAGCCCCCAATAGGTGGTCGAATCGGCGGTTCGGGTCGGTGACGCCGTGTGCCGCACGACAGCCCTCTGGCATGTCGATGCCCGTACAGAGGGCGCAGGGGGCCCGGAGATACGCCCGGATGGGACTTCCCCATCGATTCCTGGGACTGTCCCGCGGCGTGGGACGCCGTGCTGCAACCCGGATGGGGCTGCCAAGGGAGTCGCCGACCGCGGTTGGCTGTATCTGCGGGGCGCCGACCGCCTCTGTTCGGACCGGGGTGTCTCACGCCGGCGTGACCGATAGGGA